>ENA-UPWN01000953-UPWN01000953.1-human-gut-metagenome-genome-assembly--contig:-NODE-953-length-12813-cov-7.731156_pt1 | contig 12813 bp, 10 predicted proteins | sample MGYA00250050_ERZ773377 | MGnify/ENA primary metagenome ERZ773377 (study PRJEB29103, sample SAMN06112008) | human gut metagenome | biome: human gut; feature: ankylosing spondylitis patient; material...
CGGATCAACCGGCGCTCGGATGAAAATATTCAGACTCTCACCGAGCGCCGAGTGTACCCGTTTGCGAGAAATTCACGTTCAATCTGAAAATCCTTCGTTTTCCAAACGTGAACCTGCAAGGGAGGCGTCTTCCGCAATAAATCCAAAGCACAGTCCTCCCAAAAATCATCCGTCGAGCAGTTGGCGAAGCCCATCCTAAGACGTTCGGCCTCCTTTGCCCGCCAAAAGGAAATTCCTGAGAGTGACCAACCCTCCTCAGAATTTTTGCGGACACCCCGAAGCTCACCAGCCTCCTCAACCAACTCCCACTCCAACGTGCCTTTACGAGTACGTTGAACGACGAAACCTGAGCGAAGGCCATTTAGGCGCAAATCTTCCAAAATTTCATCAAAAATATTGCGGGTGAGAAAAAGATCGCCATCAATAATGAAACTTTCGGCGAAGGCATCACCCAAAGCTGCTACAGAGCTGTGGTTGTTCCGTTTGGCAAAATCAGGATTAAAGACTGTTCGAAGATTCAAACGCTTGGCCACGTCATCGAAGGCCTCGTGACGGTAACCGGTTACGATTGTGATCTCATCGATCCCGGCCTCTCGGAGATAATGAACGGTGCGCTCCAAAAGCGTCACGCCGCCCACGGGAAGAAGCGGTTTCGGAAGCTGCTTCGTAAAGGGTTGAAGCCTTGAACCCAATCCTGCGCACAGAATTGCGGCCTTGGGCCGGAACGCGTTTTCAGTCATAGAAAATTTTCTCCAAAGGCCTTCTCCCAGGCGTTCAACAGCACGTCCGTGCCGTGGGCCCGGAAAGCGGCGGGGTCCGACAATTCCCGACGCCACGCACGTGCGCCGGGGAGCCCCTGCGCCAACCCGATCATGTGGCGGGCCGTCGCACGGATCGCCAACGGGTCGTCGGCGCAATGCGCCTTGAGGTACGCCGTCATACTAAGCACAACATCGTAGCGGCTTTTTTCCATGGCCGCATCACCAAAAAGCGTCTCGTCGACCCCCGTCAGGATCCACGGGTTGTGGTACGCCGCGCGTCCCACCATCACGCCGTCAAGCCCTCCGTCGATGAGACCCTTCGCCGTCTCCACGTCCGCGATCTGCCCGTTCGCGACGATCACCGCGTCGGGGAAGGCCTTCTTCAGTTCAAAGGCACGCTCGCGCATCAAGGGCGGCACCTCGCGGTTTTCCTTGGGCGAGAGACCTTTGAGCCACGCCGCGCGGGTGTGCACGACGAAGACGCGGCAGCCGACCTCGCAGAGGGTCGAGACGAAGTTCGAGACGAAGTCCCAACTGGAGTCGTCGTCGACGCCGATGCGGTGCTTCACCGTGACGGGGCGGTCGGTGGCTTCGGCCATCGCCTGCCAGCATTCGGCCACGAGCTTGGGCTCCTTCATGAGGCACGCCCCGAAGCTCCCCTTCTGGACGCGCTCGCTCGGGCACCCGCAGTTGAGGTTGTACTCGTCGTAGCCGAATTCGGACGCGATCCGGACGGACTTCGCGAGGTCCTCCGGGTCGGAGCCGCCCAACTGCAACGCCACGGGATGTTCGACGTCCGAAAAGCCCAGGAGCTTCTCCCGGTTCCCGAAGAGGATCGCTCCGGTCGTCACCATTTCCGTGTAGAGCCTGGCGCGTTTGGATAGCGCGCGGTGAAAGACGCGGCAGTGGCGGTCGGTCCAGTCGAGCATCGGCGCGACGGTGAAGCGCCAGGCCGAGGGGTCGAGGGGCGTCTCTTGAGAGTTCCGGGGCGTCGTGGGCGTCGTCATGGCGGAAAGATGAAAAGTGATGGGGTGATGGTGGTTAGAAAAGATCCCGCATCGCGGACGGTGCGGGATCGTGGAGAGCGGAGAAGCCGACGGTTTCGTCAGGACAGAGGCGCTTCAGGGAGACCCGGAAGGCGTTCCACGGCGGTCTCGCCGTCGGCGTAGACCCAGCGGCCGTCGTGACGCTCGAAGCGGCTCTTCTCTTGGAGCACAAAGAGCCCCTCGTCGTCCCGCCCCGTCGCGCGGAAGGTCACTGTCCCGCGGTGACCCTTCTTCGCGAGCGACGTGCCGAGGATCTCCAGCGCCACCCACTGAACGGGCGTCTCGCCCGGCTCAAAGATCCGGCGGGGGCGCTGACGGGCGGACCAGGTCTCCAAGAGATAGGTTTCCGCCCCCAACGCATAGGCCGAGTAGCGGCTCCGCATCAGCGCCTCGGGGTCGGGGGCGGCCTCGCCCCCGAAGACGAAGCGTCCGCAGCACCCGCCCAACGTCCGGCCCGAGCCGCAGGGGCACGGGGCGGACATGTCGGACTCAGGCTTTTGCGTCTCAGGCGAACTCATTGGCTTCGGCGCGGGCGGCGCGCTTGCGTTCGAAGTCCTTGAGGTAGCGCTTACGCAAGCGGATCGACTGCGGCGTGATCTCCACGAGTTCGTCGTCGTTGATGAATTCGACGGCGCTCTCCAGCGTGAGCTTCACCGGGGGCACGAGACGGATCGCTTCGTCGGTGCCGGAGGCGCGGATGTTGGTGAGCTGCTTGCCGCGGATGGGATTCACGACAATGTCGTTTTCGCGGGCGTGCTCGCCGATGATCATCCCTTCGTAAAGCTTGTCGCCGGGGTTGACGAAGAGGCGGCCGCGCTCCTGAATCTTCCAGAGCGCATAGGCGACGGCTTCGCCGTCGTCCTGCGAGATGATGACGCCCGAACGGCGCTCACCCACTTCGCCCTGCTTGATGGGACCGTAGTCGTCGAAGACGTGGCTCATGATCCCCGTGCCGCGGCACATCGTCATGAAGAGGCTCTGGAAGCCGATGAGGCCTCGGGCCGGGATGCGGTACTCCAAACGCACGCGGCCCTTGCCGTCGGGCTGCATGTCTTGGAGGTCGCCCTTGCGGCGGCCCAACTCTTCCATGACGCCGCCCTGGTGCTCTTCCTCGACGTCGACCGTGAGGAGTTCATAGGGTTCCATCTTGACGCCGTCGATTTCCTTCAAGAGGACGCGCGGACGCGAGACCGCGAGCTCGTAGCCTTCGCGGCGCATGTTCTCCAGAAGAATCGTGAGGTGGAGTTCGCCGCGGCCGGCCACTTCCCACACGGTTTCGTCCTTCGTCGGACGCACGCGCATGGCGACGTTCGACTTGAGTTCCCGTTCCAAACGCTCGCGGATCTGACGCGACGTCACGAACTTCCCTTCGCGGCCGGCCAAGGGCGACGAATTCACCTGGAAGTTCATCGTGAGGGTGGGTTCGTCGACCTTCAACATGGGAAGGGCTTCGGGGCTCTGCGTGTCGGTGATGGTCGTGCCGATCGCGAGTTCTTCGATGCCGTTCACGAGCACGATGTCGCCCGCTTCCGCTTCGTCGACCAGCATGCGGTCGAGACCTTCGAACTTGAGGACCTGATTGATCTTCGCGCGCTTCGGGGTGTCCTCGGGGCCGTTCATGATGGCGACCTCCATGTTCGGACGGATGCGGCCGCGGTGGACGCGCCCGACGCCGATCTTGCCGACGTAGGAGGAGTAGTCAAGCGAGCAGATCTGAAGCTGCAGGGGCCCATCCGGATCGTCGTCGCGCACCGGGACGTACTTCAGGATCGCGTCGAAGACGGCGCGCATGTTGCCGATCGCCTTCAATTCTTCAACGTCGGTCGTCTCACCCGCGTAGCCCGAGAGAGCCGAGGCGTAGATCACGGGGAAGTCCAACTGGTCTTCCGTCGCGCCCAGCTTGTCGAAGAGGTCGAACGTTTGGTTGACCACCCAGTCCGGACGCGCGCCCGGACGGTCGATCTTATTGACGACGACGATGGGCTTGAGGCCCTGGGCGAGCGCCTTTCGGGTCACGAAGCGCGTCTGCGGCATCGGACCTTCGACGGCGTCGACCAGGAGCAGCACGCCGTCCACCATCGAGAGCACGCGCTCCACCTCACCGCCGAAGTCCGCATGCCCCGGGGTGTCGATGATGTTGATGTGGGTACCCTCATACTCGACGGCGCAGTTCTTCGCGAGAATCGTGATGCCGCGTTCGCGTTCAAGGTCGTTCGAGTCCATCACGCGTTCGGCCACCTGCTGGTTGGCGCGGAAGGTGCCGGCGCTCTGAAGGAGCCGGTCGACCATGGTCGTCTTGCCGTGGTCGACGTGCGCGATGATCGCAATGTTACGAATGGCTCGGGTCATGGTTTGAAAAAAGTGTTCTGGGTTTGGAGTGTTCAGTGTGCGATGAGGCGCTCGGGGGCGAGAAGGCCGTCCGCGAGCTGCGCGGTGCCGAGAAGAGCGCCGTCAGCGTCGTAGACGCGCACGCGGCCGTCCTTCGTCGAGTTCCCCGATGAAGGAGGCGCGAGGCGGATGCGCTGCCCGTTCATGAAGCGGGCGGCGTCCGCGGTGGTCAGATCGATGCGTTTGAGCGTCGAGAGGAGCGCGTCCGAGGGCGTCAGTTTAGCGCGAAGCGCCGCGAGGGACACCGCCCGTGCGGCTTCCTTTTCGGCTTCCTTTTCAGCGTCGGTTGGATCCTCAGCTTCGCCCGCGGCTTCGAACGATCGGGCGATCGTCTCCAACGCCTCCATCGTGACGGCCGCATCGAGCGTGAGTTCCCCCACGCGGGTGCGGCGAAGCGCCGTCAGGTGCGCGCAGGAACCCGCCTTGCGGCCGATGTCTTCGGCAAGCACCCGGATGTAGGTGCCTTTCGAGACGAGGCAGTCCATCGTGAAGGACGTGCCGTCGAAGTCGCGGATCGTGAGCTCGTGAATCGTCACCGGACGCGGTTGCCGTTCGACCACCTCGCCGCGGCGGGCGATGTCGTAGAGGCATTCGCCGTTGCGCTTCAAAGCCGAGTACATGGGCGGCACCTGAAGGATGTCGCCCAGGAAGCTCTTCGCGGCGGCAAGCAAAGTCTCTTCCGTGACGGGCGTCGCCGAGGTTTCGACGACTTCGCCTTCGGCGTCGCCCGTGTCGGTGGCCTCCCCCAGCTTCACGCGGGCGGTGTAGCCCTTCACCGCATGAAGGAGGTCCGCGGAAAACTTGGTGGCGTTCCCGAAGCAGAGCGGCAGGAGGCCGGAGGCCGCCGGATCGAGCGTTCCGGTGTGACCCGCCTTCGCGGCGTTCAACAGTCGGCGCACGCGCTGGAGCGCGTGGTTCGAGCTCATGCCGACGGGCTTGTCGAGGAGCATCACGCCGTCGACGGCGTCGCCCTTGGGTCTGCGCGCCATCGTCAGCGCTCTCCCGCGGGCGTATCCGCCATGGCGCGCTTGATGAGCGCATCCATTTCGAAGCCCTTCGCGACGCTCGCGTCGTGCGTGAAGTGAAGGGTCGGCACCGTGTGGATGCGCAGGTTTTTGAAGAGGTGGTTGCGGAGCATGCCCGCGGCGGCGTTCAGGCCCTCGGCGCACTCTTCGGGCTCGCGCCCCAACACCGTGAAGTAGACCTTCGCGTGGGCGTAGTCCGGGGTCACCTCGCAGCCCGTGATCGTCACGAGGCCGACGCGGGGGTCACGAACCTCCACCGGAATGAGCGCGGCGAGGTCCTTGGCGATCTGATCCGCGACGCGGAGCGCGCGGCCGGGTTTCTTGGCTTTCAATTCGAGTTCCTCAGAAAGAACCGCGCCGGTCCGCTCCGAGGAGCGAGACCGGCGCCGTCCGTATGCGGCTTAGAGCGTGCGGGCGACTTCGGTCACCTCGAAGACTTCGAGCTGATCGAGTTCGCGGATGTCTTCATAGCCCTTGAGCGACAGACCGCACTCGTTCCCGGCCTTCACTTCGCGGACGTCGTCCTTGAAGTGCTTGAGGGAGGCGAGTTCGCCCGTCCAGATGACGACGTTGTCGCGCAGGAGGCGCACCGACGCGTTGCGACGGACCGCGCCTTCCAAGACGCGGCAACCCGCGATGTTGCCCACCTTCGGGACGCGGATGATCTGGCGGATTTCGACGAGACCGATCGGGGTTTCGCGGACTTCCGGAGAGAGCATGCCGCCCAGGGCCGCCTTCACGTCATCCACGGCGTCGTAGATGATGTTGTAGTAGCGGATGTCGATGCCTTCGTTTTCGGCGAGCTTACGGGCCTGCGCGTCGGCACGGACGTTGAAGCCCAAAATCACGCCCTTCGAGGCGGCCGCGAGGTTGACGTCCGACTCGCTGATGCCGCCCACCGCGGCGTGCACGACGGAAACGCGCACTTCGTCGGTGGAGAGCTTCGTGAGCGCGTGAATGAGCGCTTCCTGCGAGCCCTGAACGTCCGCCTTGATGATCAACGGGAGCGTTTTCACTTCGCCTTCGCCCACGTCGCTGAAGAGGTTGGCGAGGTTCGTCGCGTGCGCCTTCGCGAGCTTCACGTCGCGGTACTGGCCCTGACGGAAGAGCGCGATTTCGCGCGCCTTGCGTTCGTCGTTGAGCACAACGACTTCGTCGCCCGCACCCGGCACGCCCGAAAGCCCCTGGATTTCAACCGGGATCGAGGGACCGGCCGTGTTTTGGGCCTTGCCGAGTTCGTTGATCATCGCACGGACGCGGCCGAATTCCTGGCCCACGAGCACAACGTCGCCGCGGTGGAGCGTCCCCGACTGAACGAGGATCGACGCCACAGGGCCGCGACCCTTGTCGAGGCGCGATTCGATGACGAGGCCGCGGGCGCGGCCTTCGACCGGGGCCTTCAATTCCAGCATTTCGGCCTGAAGAAGGACGTTTTCAAGGAGTTCGTCCACACCCTGACCGGTCTTCGCCGACACCGGGCAGAAGGGCACGTCGCCGCCCCATTCTTCCGGCATGACTTCGTTCGCGACCAATTCCTGCTTCACGCGGTCCGGGTTCGCTTCGGGCTTGTCGATCTTGTTGATGGCGACCACGAGCGGAACGCCGGCCGCACGGGCGTGCGAGATCGCTTCCTTCGTCTGCGGCATGACGCCGTCGTCCGCCGCCACCACGAGAATGACGATGTCGGTCGCCTGGGCGCCGCGGGCGCGCATCGCCGTGAAGGCTTCGTGGCCCGGGGTGTCGAGGAACGTGACGATGCCGCGCGGCGTCTTCACGTGGTACGCACCGATGTGCTGCGTGATGCCGCCCGCTTCACCCGCGGCGACCTTCGCGCGGCGGATGTAGTCGAGAAGCGAGGTCTTCCCGTGGTCGACGTGACCCATGATCGTGACGACCGGGGGACGCGGGAGTTCGGGGAAGTGTTCCTGTTCGGCCAATTCGCCGAGAAGCGCTTCGGGGTCGTCCGCCTTCGCGGCGAAGGCCTTGTGGCCCATTTCTTCGACGACCAACATCGCGGTGTCTTGGTCGAGCATCTGGTTGATCGTGACCATCTGACCCATCAGCATGAGGGTCTTGATCACTTCCGTCGCCTTGACGCTCATCTTGTGGGCGAGGTCGGCGACCGAGATTGTCTCGGGGACCTGCACTTCGCGCACGATCGGTTCCTGCGGCTGCTGCGGCATCGGCTCACCCTGACGGTGACGGTCCTGGCTGCGGCGGCCGCGCGCGGTGCGGAAGCCCTGCGAGTCGTCTTCGCCGCGCGTCTTGATGACGCGGCGCTTCTGGTTGTCGTCGTCCCAACGGCCGCCGCGGTTCTGCGACTTCTTCTTGTCGGCGGGATGACCCTTCTTCTCCGTGGACGCCGGCTGCTGAGCCTGACCGGCGGCGGGCTTCTTCGCCTGCTGCTGGCGCTTCTCGTCCTGACGCTGGTCGGGCTTCGCCTTCTCGTTCTTCTCCGCCTTGTCGGCCTCGGCCTTTTCGGGGCGTTGGGGCTTCTTCGCCGTCATGACGCCCGCCTTGCGGTTCATCATTTCACGGATCTTGCGGGCTTCTTCTTCGGCCTTGCGGCGCGCCTCTTCCCGGCGCTGGGCTTCCTGTTCCATACGTTTTGCGGTGGCCTGGGCCACTTCGGCGTCGAGCTTCGCCTTTTCGGCCGCGCGCTGCGCGGCCTTCAAGGCGGCTTCGTCGCTCTGGTTCCTGAGGGCTTCTTCACGGGCCTTCGCCTCTTCGGCGGCGCGGGCGGCTTCCGCCGCACGGCGCTCGGCCTCTTCCTTGGCGCGGCGTTCGGCTTCGAGGCGTTCGGCCTCGGCCTTGGCGCGGGCTTCCGCCTCCGCCTTCGCACGGCGTTCGGCCTCTTCCTTGGCGAGTCGTTCGGCTTCGGCCTTGGCGCGGGCTTCCGCTTCACGCGCCGCGGCGGCGTCGGACGCCTCCGCGGCTTCGCGGGCGCGGCGGGCTTCTTCTTCGGCAACGACCTGCGGGTTCTTCACGAAGACGCGCTTGCGGCGCACTTCGACCTGAATCGTGTGGGCGCGCCCCGAGCCGTCGCTCTGCTTGATGACGCTCGTTTCCTTGCGCGTCACCGTGATCTTCCGCTGCGTGGGCGTGCGCTCGGCGCGCAGGCTGTCGAGAAGACGGCTCTTGTCCTCGTCGCTCAGCTCATCGGTTTCGTTCGTCTTGTGCACGCCGGCGGCGCGGAGTTGGTCGAGAAGGGTCTTCACCGGGACCTTCAGCTCCTGCGCGAATTCATTCACCGTTTTGCTCATGGATATTCTTTTCTCCTTCGGCGGCGGCTTTTCAAGCCCCGCCGGTAGGCCGGGAGCGCGGGGAGATCCTCGTTCGGGATCGATCCCGGCGCCCCGCACGGCCTGGCGTTCATTTCAATGCGCGGCTCAGAACCAGTGGGCGCGGGCGCCCGTGATGAGCTTCTTGGCGCGTTCTTCGTCGATCCCAGTCATCTCAACCAACTCATCCGTGGCGAGCTCGGCGAGTTCGTCCAAGGTCTTCACGTCGTGGGCCACGAGCTTGTTCGCGAGATCGTTGTCCATGCCGTCCAATTCGAGGAAGTCCTTCTCGGCCTTGCGGAGATTTTCTTCGCGGGCAAGCGCATCGGCCAAAAGCTTGTTGCGGGCGCGCTGACGGAGTTCTTCGATCGTGTCGCGGTCGAACGCTTCGATCGCGAAGAGTTCCTTCTCCGGCACGTACGCGATTTCTTCGACCGAGCTGAAGCCCTCTTCGATGAGGACGTTCGCGGCGGCTTCGTCGATATCGAGGCTCGCCATGAAGTCCGCGCGGATCTTCGCGGTTTCTTCGTCGCGCTTTTCGCTCGCTTCGGCCTGCGTCATGATGTTGATCTGCCAGCCGGTGAGCTCGGAGGCGAGGCGGACGTTCTGGCCGCCGCGGCCGATCGCGACCGCGAGGTTCTCTTCGTCGACGACGACTTCCATCGTGTGGGTTTCTTCGAGCATGACGATGGAGCTCACCTTGGCGGGTTCCAGCGCCCCCACGACGAACTGCGCGGGGTCTTCGCTCCAGACGACGATGTCGATGCGTTCACCCGAAAGCTCCGACGTCACGGCGTTCACGCGGGAACCCCGCATGCCGATGCAGGTGCCGATCGGGTCGACGCGGCGGTCGTGGGACGTGACGGCGATCTTGGCGCGAAGGCCGGGGTCGCGCGCGGCGGCCTTGATCTCGATGATGCCTTCTTCGATTTCGGGCACTTCGAGTTCAAAGAGCTTCTTCACGAATTCGGGCGAGGTGCGCGAGAGGATGACCGTGCGGCCCTTGGGCGTTTCGCCCACGTGGTCGACGTAGGCGCGGACACGGTCGCCCGTACGCATGTTTTCGCGCGGGATCATCTGGTTGCGCGGCAGGCGCGCTTCGAGGCGGTCGATCTCGACGATCGCGTCGCCCTTGTCCATGCGCTTGATCGTGCCGGTGACGATCGTTTCGTTCTTTTCGAGGAATTCCTTCAGGATCTGCTCGCGCTCCGCGTCACGCAGGCGCTGCAGGATCACCTGCTTCGCGTCCTGGGCGAAGCGGCGGCCGGCGCTGTCGATGTCGACGTTGTCGATCGGGCGCTCGAGGTAGTCGCCCACATTGAGGTCGGGGAACTCGTCGTGGATGTCGGAGAACATCTCCTGACGGTCCGGTTCGGCGAGGCCCTCTTCGTCGGCGACGACGAGCCAGCGGCGAAGCGCGGTGAATTCACCCGTGGCGCGGTCGACCAAGACGACCACGTCGGCGTCGACGCCGGGGAAGCGGGCGCGCTTCACGGCGCTCGCGAGCGCAAGCTCAAGGACGCCGAAGACCACGTCCTTCTCCACGTTCTTCTCGCGGGCGAGCACGTCCACGAGTTCAAGCATTTCACGGCAGTTCACGGTGTTACCCCTTAAAGTTCAGCTGAGCGATGAGATGGGCGCGGTCGACGTCCGCGAGCGCGAACGTCACGCGCACCGGAGCCGCCCCCTCGGTTTTCTGTTTGCGGGCGCGCGCCGCGTCGCGCGGCGTGCGGGCCACTTGGACTTCAAAGTAGTCGAACGTCACGACTTCGGCTCCGGATTCGCCTTCGATGCCGATCAGGCGGCCTTCGAGACGGCGGCGGCCCGCTTCGGGGAAGCCTTCGGCCTTCAAGGGCGCGAAGAGCTCCGCGTGCACGAGCTCACCCGCGAAGCGCTTCCAGTCGCGGGCGCGCTTCAGAGGGCGCTCCACGCCGGGAGACGACACCTCAAGGCGTTCGTACGGGACATCCTCCACGGTGAAGAGGTGCGAGAGCTGGTCGCTCACGCGTTCACAGTCTTCAAGCGAGATGCCGCCTTCGGCCTCGGTGTCGATCGTCACGCGCACGAGGCCGCGGGCGAGGCGTTCGAGTTCGACGAACTCGTAGCCCATCCCCTCGACGGTGCGTTCGACGATGTCGTTCAGCGCTCCGGATTGAGTCATAAGCGTGTGTTCTATCCTTTCCACGTCCGCCCGGCCGACCTTCCGGTCGGCTTGCGGACCATTAAAAAAAATGGGCACCGAAATGCCCATTTCACATGAACCCGGACCGTCCGACCGGTGCGCTTCCCTCGAAGCGCAGGGTCTTCCGACAGCCTGGGTGGCGTCACCTTCCTCTACCGGCCGCTCCCGGCGTCAACGCCCTATCGGGGCGACGCTGCGGGGGCCGGTCGGACGCCGCAAAGCATACGATCGATCGGGACTCGCCGTCGGGCTTCACTGAGAAGCCCCGGGGCACGCCGCCCGCAAGCGTATGGGCGGGAAATCATGCACCGATCGATGAACGCCGTGATTTTAGGGGAAGACGGCCCCCACTGCAAGCGCGGGGGCCGTGTTTTTCATCCTTCCCCCGGGGCTCAGCGGCCGGCCGGACCGCCCTTCTTGGGACCGCGCGCACCGGGGCGGCGGCCCTGCGTCGGGCGGTCGCTCATGTCGCGCTTTTCCTTGAAGGGGACGCCGCTGCGGTCACCGCGCTTGCCCGCAGCCGTGCGCTTCGGCGCCTGGGCCTTCCTGGGCGCTTCCTCCTCGGACTTGGCCTTGGCTTCCTCGCGGGCCTTCGACCAGGAGGACGTGAGCACGCGGCCTTCGGCGCGAAGCTGCGCCTTTTCGGCCTTCTTCTTTTCGGCGCGTCGCTCGATCGCGGCGCCCTGCTTTTCTTCGGCGTCCTTCAAGTCGAGCATCCAGGCGCGGACTTCTTCCGGGGTCAACTCCATCTTCTTCCCGCGGGGGAGCGACTTCGGGAGCGACACCGCGCCGTAGCGCACGCGGATGAGGCGCGAGACGGTGGTCCCCACGGCTTCGAACATGCGGCGCACCTCGCGGTTGCGGCCTTCGCGGATCTTGACGCGGTACCAGTGATTCGTGCCCGTGCCGCCTTCGTCGATGAGGTCGTCAAAGCGCGCGGGACCGTCCTCCAATTCGACGCCCGTGCGGAGCGCCTGCATCGATTCGGCTTCAAGTTCGCCGATCACGCGCACGGCGTATTCGCGTTCGATCTCCCAACGGGGGTGCATCAAGCGGTTGGCGAGGGACCCCGAGGTCGTAAAGAGCAGGAGCCCTTCCGTATTGAAGTCCAAGCGACCCACCGCCACCCAACGGGCGCCGGGGACGCGCGGGAGGTGGTCGAACACCGAGGGACGGCCCTCGGGGTCGTCGCGGGAGACGATCTCGCCCGCCACCTTGTGGTACATGAGAACGCGCGGGGTCTTTTCTTCCAAGCTCCTGCGGTGGACGAGGCGGCCCTCGACGCGGACCGCATCCGCGGCGGTGACGCGCTCGCCCAAAGCGGCGGTCTTCCCGTTGACGGTGACGACGCCGGATTCAATCAAACGCTCCATTTCGCGGCGCGAGCCGAGGCCGGCGTCAGCCAGGGCCTTCTGGAGCTTTTCCGTCGGGAGCTCCGGCGTCTTCATGCGGCGGGCGCGGTCGACGATTTCAAGCGCAATGGGGCGGTCGGCAAGCCCGCGCACTTCTTCAAAGGCGGCCTGCGGATCCATGGCGTGGCTCGAGCGCCCCTGGGCCTTCCGGGGCCCTTCGGGACGGCGGAACGGCGTGCGCTTCGAGGCGGGACGCCCGGCGGCCGGGCGCTGACGATTGGGTTTATTCACGATGAACTCCTCACCCGCGAACCGGGAACCCTCGCGGGCGCCGTGCGGCGTGCGGGGCCTGGTGCGGCCCCGAGTGTGATGCGGGAAGCCGGATGCTTCCCGAACTGCTTGGGATTCTATGACGGTTGGGCCGGAGGGTCTTCCAAATCCGGCGTCCGGCACCGCTCAAAAACAAAAAATCCCAAGCGTCGAAGCTCGGGATCTCTTGGTATCAACTGGCGGAAGGGGTGGGATTCGAACCCACGATACGGTATAACCGTATACCGGATTTCGAGTCCGGCGCATTCGACCTCTCTGCCACCCTTCCGTGTCGAGAGAAGACGAACTATACAGAGCCCCCCGGGAAAAAGCAAGAGGCGCGGCGAAAAAAGTTTCGGCGCGCCTCTTCTGAGCCTTGTACCCGGGAAGAAGCACCAGATCGGAAGAGCACACGTCTGAACTCCAGTCACATGTCAGAATCTCGTATGCCGTCTTCTGCTTGAAAAAA
>ENA-UPWN01000959-UPWN01000959.1-human-gut-metagenome-genome-assembly--contig:-NODE-959-length-12782-cov-5.597166_pt1 | contig 12782 bp, 10 predicted proteins | sample MGYA00250050_ERZ773377 | MGnify/ENA primary metagenome ERZ773377 (study PRJEB29103, sample SAMN06112008) | human gut metagenome | biome: human gut; feature: ankylosing spondylitis patient; material...
AACGGCGGCCAGATGTACTTCATGGTGATCCAGGCACCAAGGAAGAACACGACCATCTGTACAAACAGAGAGGCATTGATATTCATTATTGAACCCCGTTACGAGGCCGCGGCGAAAAGAAAAGGATTCAGCGCAGCCTCGTCGTCATTAAGAAAAAGACGTTGTAACTTTCGCGCCGGAAAGAATTAACCGACGAAGGGGTTGGCAAAGGCGAACATCATGGCGATACCGACACCGATAAGGAAGGCGGCGTCGATAAGACCGGCGAGAAGGAACATCTTCGTCTGAAGGGGTTCCATGAGTTCCGGCTGACGAGCGGCCGATTCAAGGTACTTAGCGCCCATGATGGCGATACCGATGGAAGCACCAGCGGCACCAAGACTCACGATAAGACCGCAGGCAAGAGCAACGAGAGCGACGTTGGTCATTTGAAAGAACTCCTAAACCGAAAGAAAAAAGGGAGTAGTGAAAAAGAAAAGATGTTATGCCTAATTAATGGCTACTGTGGGCCTGACCGATGTAGACAAGCGTGAGCATCATCATGATGAACGCCTGCAACAGAACGATCAGAACGTGGAAAAGCCACCAGACCAACCCAGCGGCGATCTGGCCGAGTCCGGCACTCGCAGCCCCGATGGGCCCGAATTCGAGAGCGAAGCCCCCCAGCAAGGCAAGAAGGAAGAACAACAACTCGCCGGCGTACATGTTGCCGAAAAGTCGCATGCCCAGAGAAACGAACTTGGCCAGATATTCAATCAGGTTCAAAAGAAGATTGAACGGCCAAAGCAGCGGGTTCTTGCCGAACGGAGCCGTAAAGAGTTCCACGACGAAGCCCGTCGCGCCCTTGACCTTGATGCCGTAGTAGAACATCAAGAGCAACACGCCGAAGGAGATCCCCAGCGTGCCGTTCAGGTCGGCCGTGGGCAACGGACGGAGATAATGCAGGCCGAACCAGCCCGCAATCATCGGGAACAGATCCACCGGAATCAAGTCGATGGAGTTCATCAACGTGACCCAGCAGAACACGGTCAATGCAAGCGGAGCGATATAGGTACGGTCGCCGTGGACGATGCTTTTGGCCTGGTTGTTCACCATTTCCACAAGCATTTCCACCGCGCACTGCACCTTACCAGGAACTCCGGAGGTTGCATTTTTGGCACCGGCTCTCAAGAGGAAGAACATGACGACCATCATCAAAATGGAGAAGAAGATGGTGTCGTAGTTCAGCACGGAAAAATCAACAATGACGCCCTGCTTCATGGAAGACAGATGCGCCATATGGTGTTGAATGTACTCAGTAGCGGTAGGGGCGTTGGTTGCCATGGATACCGATCCTTAGTTTCTCTTGAACAGCACGATAAAGTTTGCATTGACGACGACCACGATTCCGAGAATCCAGCCGGGCCAATACAAGTTTTCGTAGTACTTGACGCTCAAGCCCAAAATGAGCAGGACCGCCAAGATCTTTACAAATTCCCCTTTATAATTAAATCTGTACGAGACAGGGTGAAAGCAGATCTTTAAGGTGAAGCCTACTCGCATATTCTTTCATATGAAAAGTTAGGCGGAAACAATCCAGACAGGTATTTCGGATTTGATAATGGATGATTGGAAGGATGTGTTAAACTGCAAGCCTATCTTGTTTCTTTGCTTGAGAAATGTAAGATAAATTGATATTTTTCTTTTAATTTCTTTGGTGGTATGAATTATTGTTCTACATTTGCAGCATCAAACAATAATAAAGATGTAAGAAAAGATGATGAACAATGTATTGCATATTATTCTCGTGGTGGTCCTTCTAGTCATTAGCAGGTAAGGAGAAAGGTGTGCAAGAAATTGTGAAGTCATATAAAGATATTTCTTAAGCCTTTCTCCATACAGAGAAGGGCTTTTTTAATATAATAATATTTAGGATAAGAAAATAGGGGCGGTTCGTGAGCCGTTCGAAAACAACAAATAATATGATGAAGAATCCGTTAAGAAGTTCATACAGCACAGAGGGCAGACGCATGGCTGGGGCTCGCGCTTTGTGGCGTGCCAACGGTCTGAAAGAAGAGCAGTTCGGTAAACCGATTATAGCCATTGTGAATTCATTTACCCAGTTTGTACCCGGCCATGTCCATCTGCACGAGATCGGGCAGCAGGTAAAAGCGGAGATTGAAAAGTTGGGTTGCTTTGCTGCCGAATTCAATACGATTGCTATTGACGATGGTATCGCTATGGGACACGACGGAATGCTCTATTCGCTTCCTTCGCGTGATATTATTGCGGACAGCGTCGAGTATATGGTGAATGCCCACAAAGCCGATGCAATGGTTTGCATTAGCAATTGCGACAAGATCACTCCGGGGATGCTAATGGCATCCATGCGGCTCAATATTCCGACTATCTTTGTCTCCGGCGGTCCGATGGAAGCCGGTGAGCTGGATAACCGCCATCTGGATTTGATCGATGCCATGATCGAATCGGCCGACACTTCGGTCAGCGATGAACGGATCGCACAGGTGGAACGGAATGCCTGTCCGGGATGCGGTTGTTGTTCCGGTATGTTTACGGCCAACTCGATGAACTGCCTGAACGAAGCGATCGGCCTGGCTCTTCCGGGCAACGGTACGATTGTCGCTACGCATGTGGGCCGTACACAGCTGTTCCGCGATGCTGCCCGGCAGATTGTAGAAAATGCCTATAAATACTATCGTGACGGTGATGAGTCTGTTCTTCCCCGCAGTATCGCCACCCGTCAGGCTTTCCTGAATGCCATGTCATTGGATATTGCAATGGGTGGTTCCACCAATACGGTTCTCCACTTGCTCGCCATCGCGCAGGAAGCTGAGGCGGACTTCACGATGGACGATATCGATATGCTCTCCCGCAAGACTCCTTGCCTCTGCAAGGTTGCTCCCAACACGCACACCTACCACGTCCAGGATGTGAACCGTGCCGGTGGTATCATGGGAATCATGAACGAGCTGCTGAAAAACGGCTTGGTAGACGGGAATGTGAAGCGTGTGGACGGAATGACGCTTGCCGAAGCCGTGGATAAATTTGCTATCACCTCGCCGAATGTGACGGACGAGGCTGTCAAGAAATACAAGAGTGCTCCCGCCCATCGTTTCAGCATTCGGATGGGATCGCAGGAAACCTATTATAAGGAACTGGATACCGATCGTGCCGCCGGATGTATCCGTGATATCGAGCATGCTTATTCCAAAGATGGCGGCCTGGCTGTCCTGAAAGGAAATATCGCGCTGGACGGTTGTGTGGTCAAGACGGCCGGTGTGGATGAAAGCATCTGGAAGTTTGCCGGTCCGGCGAAAGTGTTCGATTCGCAGGATGCGGCTTGCGAAGGCATCCTCGGTGGAAAAGTCGTCTCGGGCGATGTGGTGGTGATCACACACGAAGGACCGAAGGGTGGTCCGGGTATGCAGGAAATGCTTTATCCTACTTCTTATATAAAAAGCCGTCATTTAGGCAAGGAGTGCGCGCTGATCACAGACGGTCGTTTCAGTGGCGGTACTTCCGGTCTTTCTATCGGTCATATTTCTCCCGAAGCTGCGGCAGGAGGAGCGATTGGACTGGTGAAAGACGGCGATATAATCGAGATTGATATCCCTGAACGTACGATTAATGTGAAGGTAAGCGATGAAGAGTTGGCAGAACGCCGTAAAGCGGAAGAAGCCCGCGGCACAAAAGCCTTTACGCCGCCTCATCGCCAGCGTGTCGTCTCAAAAGCCTTGAGAGCTTACGGTAAGATGGTCAGTTCGGCCGATAAGGGTGGAGTGAGAGTAGTAGAAGATTAAACACAAGACTAAAATAAAGAGATATGGAGAAACAGAAGATAACCGGTTCGGAAGCTTTGCTGAAGTCACTGATAGCTGAAGGAGTAGATACGATTTTCGGTTATCCCGGCGGGCAAGCGATTCCTATTTACGATAGTTTGTACGATTACAGGGATAAATTGAAGCATGTATTGGTGCGTCATGAACAAGGGGCGACGCATGCTGCACAAGGGTATGCCCGTGTATCCGGTAAAGTAGGGGTGACGTTGGTTACTTCAGGACCCGGCGCAACAAATACCATCACCGGCATTGCCGATGCACTGATGGACAGCACTCCTATGGTGGTCATAGCCGGACAGGTCCCTTCTCCATTGCTTGGAACAGATGCTTTCCAGGAAGTCGATGTGATCGGCATTACGCAACCGATCACCAAATGGGCGTACCAGATTCGCAAGCCGGAAGAGATAGCGTGGGCTGTTTCACGTGCTTTTTATATCGCTTCTACCGGACGGCCGGGGCCTGTTGTACTCGATTTGGCAAAGGATGCTCAGGTTGGATTTGTGGAGTATGAATATAAGAAAGTAGACTATATCCGTAGCTATCAGCCGGAACCGGATATCAACCAGGATCGGATTAAAGTGGCTGCCGCGTTGATCAATAAAGCGGAGAAACCGTTCTGCCTGGTCGGACAGGGTGTTCTGTTGGGAGGTGCTGAAGAGGAGCTGAAAGCATTCCTGTTGAAGAATGACATTCCTGCCGGTTCGACTGTTCTCGGTCTATCGGCGTTGCCTTCCGATTTTCCTTTGAATAAGGGTATGTTGGGTATGCACGGCAATGTCGGTCCGAACAGGAAGACCAATGAATGTGACGTGTTGATCGCCATCGGTATGCGTTTCGACGATCGTGTTACAGGCGATTTGAAGACATACGCCAAGCAGGCGAAAGTGATCCATTTGGATATCGACAACTCGGAGATCGGGAAGAATGTACCGGTCGATGTGAAGGTTCTCGGAAATGCCAAACATACCATTCCGATGATAACTGCGTTGTTGGAAGAACGGAAACGTCCGGAGTGGAATGCTGAGTTTGAGCTGGATGCACAGGAAGAGTATGAAAAGGTGATCGAGAAGGAGTTGTATCCGATGAACGGATCTTTGAAAATGGGTGAAGTCGTTCGAAAAGTGTCCGAGGCGACCGGAAACGATGCTGTTTTAGTTACGGATGTCGGACAGAACCAGATGATGGGTGTCCGCTATTTCAAATATAAACGCACTCGTAGCGTGGTTACTTCAGGTGGTCTGGGGACGATGGGCTTTGGCCTTCCCGCTGCTATGGGAGCCAAGTTCGGTGCACCTGACCGTACGGTCTGCTTCTTTACCGGTGACGGTGGGATGCAGATGACGATTCAGGAGTTGGGAACCATTATGCAGGAAAAACTGGATGTGAAAATCATCATCCTCAATAATAATTTCTTAGGAATGGTACGTCAGTGGCAGGAGTTGTTCTTCCACGAACGTTATTCGAATACGATTATGGAGAACCCGGATTTCGTGGCGATCGCGAAAGCGTACGGTATCGCTGGCCGCACCGTTGAAAAACGGGAGGAACTGGATGAGGCTATTGCCGAGATGTTGAACCATAACGGAGCGTTTGTGTTGGTCGCCAATGTGGAAACGTGTGGTATGGTATATCCGATGGTGCCTGCTGGAGGAAGCGTAACGAACATGATATTAGGAGATAAGTAAGGAGGTGAAGCTATGACAACAAAAAAATTATATACCGTTATTATCTTTTCAGAGAATACAGTAGGTCTTCTGAACCAGATTACGATTATCTTTACACGTCGGCAGTTGAACATCGAGACGCTTTCCGTTTCACCTTCCGCCATACAGGGTATACATAAATTTACGATCACGACATTTGCTGATGAAGATATGATCGACAAGGTTGTGAAGCAGATCGACAAACGGGTGGATATCTTGAAGGCTTACTACAATACGGATGAAGATCTGGTTTTCCAGGAGATCGCCCTTTATAAGCTGAGCACCGAGCTGTTTATCAAGATGGGGACGGTCGAGGATCTGATTCGCAAATATAACGCCCGTATTCTGGAAATGAACGAAACGTGTGTCGTTCTCGAAAAGAGTGGTCATTACGATGAGACGCAAGCCCTTTTCAGGGAGTTGAGCAAAACGATCGGTGTCTTGCAGTTCATCCGTTCCGGTCGCGTTGCGATCACAAAAAGCCGTGTCGAGCGTTTGAGCGATATGTTGGCCGAAATGGAACGTAAGTTGCAGGAAAAAAAATAACGTACGGGTGGTTTGCGAACTGCCCCAACAGAAAAGAATCATGGATAAAGATAAAAGCAAAATAGGGGAATTTCATTTCGTCACGGAACCGTACCTGTTGGATTTTCGTGGACGTGTAACGATACCGATGATCGGAAACTATCTGATACATGTCGCATCCAGCCATGCTGCTGAACGCGGATTCGGTTTCAACGATATGTCAGAACGGCATACGGCTTGGGTTCTTTCCCGTCTGGCGATCGAAATGATCGAATATCCAGCCATGTCCGAACCTATAACTCTTTATACCTGGGTGGATGAAGTCGGCCGTCTCTTTACCAGCCGTTGTTTCGAACTGGTGGATGGCAACGGTAAGACATTCGGTTACGCCCGTTCTATTTGGGCGGCTATCGATGTGGAAACACGCCGGCCGACCTTGTTGGATATCGCCAGGTTGAGCGCTTATGTCACGGATCGCCCCTGCCCGATAGAAAAGCCGGGAAAGATTGCGGCTGTGGAGAATGAGACGGAAGGGGTTCCTTATTTCATTAAGTACAGCGACCTTGATATCAACGGCCACCTGAACAGTATCAAGTATATGGAACATCTTCTAGACCTGTTTGATCTTGACCTGTTCAAGACAAAAGATATCAAACGTTTCGAAATCGCCTACCAGTCTGAAGGCAAATATGGGATGAAACTCATGTTGTACAAGAGGGAGGCTGATAACGGAAAATATGATATGGCGATCTGTAATGAAGGCAAAGCGATTTGCCGTGCTGCTGTTATGTGGCATTGAACAAACATGGTATGGGCGGATGGTTTGCGAACTGTCCTGACAAAAGAATTATTTTATTAACACATTACATTTAATAGTAGAAAAAATGGCAGTAATGAATTTTGGCGGTGTTGACGAAAACGTAGTAACCCGCGAAGAATTTCCGTTGGAAAAGGCAAGAGAAGTATTGAAAGATGAAGTGATTGCAGTTATCGGTTACGGTGTTCAAGGTCCTGGACAGAGCTTGAACTTGCGTGATAATGGTTTCAACGTTATCGTAGGACAGCGCCCTGGTAAAACCTATGACAAAGCTGTTGCCGACGGCTGGGTACCGGGTGAAACACTGTTCGGTATTGAAGAAGCTTGCGAAAGAGCAACTATCATACAGGTGTTGCTTTCCGACGCCGCTCAGATCGAATGCTGGCCGCGTATCAAAAAATATCTGACTCCGGGAAAAGCGCTGTATTTCTCTCATGGTTTTGCTATCACTTACAAGGAACGTACCAATATTATCCCTCCTGCTGATGTTGACGTGATTCTAGTCGCACCGAAAGGTTCTGGTACTTCTTTGCGTCGTATGTTCCTGCAGGGACGTGGCTTGAATTCAAGCTATGCAATTTTCCAGGATGCAACCGGTAGAGCATGGGATCGTGTGATCGCTTTGGGTATCGGCGTTGGTTCAGGCTATCTGTTCGAAACGACATTCAAGAAGGAAGTTTATTCCGATCTGACTGGTGAACGTGGAACTTTGATGGGGGCTATCCAAGGTTTATTGTTGGCTCAATACGAAACATTGCGTGAAAACGGCCACGAACCTTCCGAAGCATTCAACGAAACAGTCGAAGAGCTGACTCAGTCTTTGATGCCGTTGTTTGCTGAAAACGGAATGGACTGGATGTATGCAAACTGTTCGACTACTGCACAGCGTGGCGCTTTAGACTGGATGGGGCCGTTCCACGATGCCGTTAAGCCTGTATTTGAAAAATTATACCGGGAGGTCGCCTGCGGTAACGAAGCGCAGCGTTCTATCGATACGAACAGTAAGCCGGATTATCGTGAAGGTTTGGAAAAAGAACTGGCAGCATTGCGCGAAAGCGAAATGTGGCGTGCAGGTGCAGTCGTTCGTAAATTGCGCCCGGAAAACAATTGATAGACATCGCATTTTTTATTTGAGTGCATAAAGAAAGTGGCAATTCGGTATGAATTGTCACTTTTTTTAATGAAAATGTATCATTTTGATAAGAAATCTTTGGATAGTAATCGATATCTTCGTAACTATAAATTCGAATTTAATTACTTAAATATTATATCATGAAGAAATTCCAAATTTTAGTAATGTTATTGTGGCTGTCTGTTTGTCTAGCAGGAGCAGTAGAGTCGAAGATTCGGTTGGTGCATGGTCCTTATTTGCAGAATCTAGGGCCTGATGAGGTGACGATCGTGTGGTTGTCGGATAAACCTTCTGTCGGTTGGGTGGAGCTGGCGCCGGATGACGATACGAACTTTTATGCTACCGAACGTCCCAAATATTATGATGCCCGTAACGGAGTAAAAAATACATCTACGATCCATACCGTGAAGATCAAAGGGCTTAAACCGGGTACGAACTACCGTTATCGTGTCTTCGTACAGGAAGTACTGAGCCATGTCGGACATAAGATCATCTATGGGAACTATGCCTCGACTGATGTTTACTCCAAAAAGCCGTTGGTGTTCAAGACGAGCGATCCTGCGGATAATTCCGTCTCATTTGCGATGGTGAACGATATACATGGCAAAAATGACCTGTTGACGAACCTAGTTTCCAAGTGTGATTTGAAAAAGACGGACTTTTTTCTTTTTAACGGTGATATGGTGTCAGTCTTCAATGAGGAAAATCATATCTTCGACGGTTTTATGGATACGGCGACCAAGTTGTTTGCCTCTGAGATTCCGATGTATTATACAAGAGGCAACCACGAAACACGTGGCGCTTTTGCAACCGAGTTCCAACGTTATTTCTCTCCAAAAGAAGAGAATATCTACTATACATTCCGGCAAGGTCCGATCTGTTTTGTCGTTTTGGATACGGGAGAGGACAAGCCGGATTCCGATATTGAATATGCCGGTATAACAGTCTACGACGAATACCGGACAGAACAGGCCGAATGGTTGCGCCGAGTATTGGATAGCAAAGAATATAAGGACGCGCCGTTTAAAATTATTGTAGCCCATATCCCACCGATCGGCGGATGGCATGGAAACTTGGAAGTGGAGCAGAAGTTCATGCCTTTGCTACGCGATGCCAAGCCGGACGTTATGTTGTGTGGTCACCTCCACCGTTTCATCCATCAGGATGCAACGGATCGTACACCGTTCCCGATTATCGTCAATTCCAATACGGCTATTTTGAAAGCGGCTGCCGATCCGAAAGAACTAAAAATACAGGTCGTAGATGTGGACGGGAAAGTGGTGGATCAATTCTCCATAAAGAAGCCTTGAAAAATGATAAGTAGATTGTTGGTTATGAATTGAAGAATTTAGATGTATTTGTCTTTTATTTTATAAGAAAATAGTGATAAAAACTTTAAATTATATTTGGATGTTTGGAAAAAGACCGTATCTTTGCAGCGTTCAAACAAAAACGGTTGAAAAGACAATATGAAACAGGTAATGCTAAATAGTCTCATTATTTCTCTAAACATTATTCTACTCTGGGAACGGAATAGGAAGTGAGACTGTGTATGCTTTACAGGGCATTAAGATATGAAAAAGCCTTTCTCGCTTCCTTGTGAGAGAGGCTTTTTTCATTCAGAAAAGATATTAATAAATTTAAGACGATAAGAACTATGTCAGACAGATTATTTATTTTCGACACGACATTGCGTGACGGTGAACAAGTGCCGGGTTGCCAGTTGAATAGTATTGAAAAGATTCAGGTAGCCAAAGCTCTGGAAGAACTGGGAGTAGACGTGATAGAAGCCGGTTTCCCCGTATCGAGTCCGGGAGATTTCAATAGCGTTGTTGAAATATCGAAAGCCGTAACATGGCCTACAATCTGTGCGCTTACCCGTGCGGTGGAAAAAGATATTGATGTGGCTGCCGAAGCACTGAAATATGCAAAGCACGGACGTATCCATACAGGTATTGGAACGTCCGATTATCATATCAGGTATAAGTTCAATTCGAATCAGGAAGATATTTTGGAACGGGCTGTCGCTGCTGCCAAATATGCCAAGAGATATGTGGAAGACGTCGAATTTTATTGCGAAGATGCCGGACGTACTGACAACGAATATCTGGCACGTGTGGTAGAAGCGGTCATCAAAGCTGGCGCGACAGTTGTCAATATCCCTGATACGACCGGTTATTGCCTGCCGGACGAATATGGGGCGAAAATCAAATATCTGATGGATCATGTAGACGGTATCGAGAATGCTATCATTTCTACCCACTGTCATAATGATTTGGGGATGGCTACCGCCAATACTGTGCAGGGTGTCTTGAATGGTGCACGTCAGGTGGAAGTCACCATGAACGGTATAGGTGAACGTGCCGGTAATACATCCTTGGAAGAAATCGCGATGATTTTCAAGAGTCACAAAGAACGTGGCATTATTACCAATATCAATACGACAAAGATTTACGGAGTCAGCCGTATGGTGTCCAGCCTGATGAACATGCCTATCCAGCCGAATAAGGCGATCGTCGGACGTAACGCGTTCGCTCATTCTTCCGGCATCCATCAGGATGGCGTTTTGAAGAATCGTGAAAGTTATGAAATCATCGATCCGAAAGATGTAGGAATCGACGATAATGCAATCGTGCTGACTGCCCGTAGCGGACGTGCGGCATTGAAACACCGTTTACAGGTATTGGGCGTCGAATTGTCTCAGGAAAAACTAGATAAGGTTTATGAAGAATTCTTGAAACTGGCTGACCGTAAGAAAGATATCAACGACGACGATATCTTGATGCTTGCTGGCAAAGACCGTACGGCCATGCATCGTATCAAGTTGGAATATTTACAGGTGACCTCCGGTGTCGGTTTGCAGTCTGTGGCCAGCGTCTGCCTGAATATAGCTGGTGAGAGGTTTGAGGCCGCCGCTTCCGGCAACGGTCCTGTTGATGCTGCTATTAAGGCGGTGAAATCAATTATCCACCGTACGATGACGATTCAGGAGTTTTTGATTCAAGCGATTAATAAAGGCAGTGACGATATGGGGAAAGTACATATGCAGGTTGAGTATGAAGGAAACCGTTATTATGGTTTTGCTGCCAATACCGATATTATAGCTGCTTCTGTAGAGGCATTTATTGATGCAATTAATAAATTTGTGAAGTGAATTGATAATTATGAATACATTATTTGACAAGATTTGGGATTCCCACGTAGTGACGATGATCGAAGAGGGGCCCACACAACTTTACATCGATAGGTTGTACTGTCATGAAGTGACTAGTCCACAGGCTTTTGCCAGTATGCGTCGACGTGGTTTGAAGCCGTTTCGTCCGGAACGTATCTATTGTATGCCGGATCATAACACGCCGACACACGATCAGGATAAACCGATCGAAGATCCTGTTTCGAAGAATCAAGTCGATACGCTGGCAAAGAATGCAGCCGAATTTGGTTTGACTCATTATGGAATGATGGATGAGAGGAATGGCATTATCCATGTGGTAGGCCCGGAACGTGGACTGACCTTGCCGGGGATGACGATCGTTTGCGGTGATTCGCATACTTCTACTCATGGAGCAGTCGGTGCGGTCGCTTTCGGTATCGGAACCAGTGAAGTGGAAATGGTTATGGCTTCCCAGTGCATTTTGCAGGCAAAGCCGAAAACCATGCGTATCTGTGTGGAAGGTAATCTAGGGAAAGGGGTGACAGCAAAGGATGTCGCCCTTTATATCATGTCGAAAGTGACGACCAGCGGTGCAACCGGATATTTCATCGAGTATGCTGGTGCGGCGATCCGTAGTTTGACGATGGAGGGGCGTTTGACTTTGTGCAACCTGTCTATTGAAATGGGAGCGCGTGGTGGTATGATCGCTCCTGACGAAACGACATTCGCTTATCTTAAGGGACGTGAAAATGCTCCTGCCGGCGAAGAATGGGATAAGGCGGTTGCTTATTGGAAGACTTTGAAAAGTGGCGATGATGCTGTGTTTGACAAAGAGATTCTGTTTGATGCTGCCGATATCGAACCGATGGTGACGTATGGTACCAATCCGGGTATGGGAATGGGAGTCACCGAACATATCCCTACTGTCGAGGGTATGAACGATGTGGAGAAAGCTTCTTTTATGAAATCGATGGAGTATATGGGGTTCGAACCGGGTGAATCCTTGTTGGGCAAGAAGATCGACTATGTGTTCTTAGGCTCTTGTACCAATGGTCGTATCGAGGACTTTCGTGCTTTTGCTTCCATTGTTAAGGGACGGAAGAAAGCCGACCATGTAGTCGCCTGGCTGGTTCCCGGCTCCTGGCTGGTAGATGCGCAGATCCGTGAAGAAGGGTTAGACAAGATATTCGAAGAAGCCGGTTTCCGGTTACGTCAACCGGGATGCTCGGCTTGTCTGGCAATGAACGACGATAAGATCCCGGCAGGAAAATATGCAGTTTCGACAAGCAACCGTAACTTTGAAGGACGTCAGGGACCGGGGGCCCGTACGATTCTGGCTGGACCGCTAGTAGCTGCGGCGGCAGCCGTGACTGGGGAAATTACCGATCCGAGAACGTTTTTCTGAAATCATAAATCATAAATTTTAACATTCATGAAACAGAAATTCAATATCATTACATCAACCTGCGTCCCCCTTCCTTTAGAGAATGTGGACACGGACCAGATCATTCCTGCCCGTTTCCTGAAAGCAACCGTGATTGTAACTCCGGAACCTGAAGAGGTAAGAAAGCAAATTTCCGCGACAGTGGATATGGATAATGTTCGTTTCCTG
>ENA-UPWN01000967-UPWN01000967.1-human-gut-metagenome-genome-assembly--contig:-NODE-967-length-12665-cov-6.334604_pt1 | contig 12665 bp, 9 predicted proteins | sample MGYA00250050_ERZ773377 | MGnify/ENA primary metagenome ERZ773377 (study PRJEB29103, sample SAMN06112008) | human gut metagenome | biome: human gut; feature: ankylosing spondylitis patient; material...
CCGGTAGGCACGGGGATTGAAAATTAATAGTTTGATGTATTCCACGGCCAGGGTAAATGTTTTACCCGAACCTGCAGAGGCTTTATAGACTAAAAGTTCACTCATGTTTTTGTTTAAGGGATATATTCGATTTTAGCAACGATTACTCGTATCTCTTCCGGTTCTTTCCCGGCTTTTACTAATGCCTGATGGAAGTTTTTAGGGAAGAACATGAAGAATGTGTCCGGAGTGGAATCTACATATTTTATTTTTTTGGCTTTGTAGAAAGTAACATCCGGTTTATATTCGGTGATAGGCTCCGCATATTCGGCTGAAGTAATTCCGAAACGTTCGGTACCTTTTACTACATATTGCAAATCGATGCCGTGGCGGTGTGCTTCAATTTTACGTTTACTGACATCTTGTGTTGTTGCATCCTGCACATTGATGTAGCAATGTTCACCATCTACTTCGTATCGTCCGGCAGGCATATTTACGAGGTCGTGGGTAGCTAGCCATTGGAAAGTCTTGTCCCACACTTTCTTGTTCTTGTGATATTGTGAGGCAAACTCCTGATAATCGGTTGTCTTATGAGGCATTGCCTTCAGCCCGTTCGCCCATTCTTGTTTCTGTGTCCATTGGCGGGCTTGTTTAAGAGTCCAGTTGTCAGCAGATTCTTGTGAATATACATTTTCTGTGAAGAAGAAAAGAAAAAGTCCGATAAACAGGCTTGAACTACTAAATACGAAGTTTGATTTCATGATTGTTCGAAAAAATTAGGTCCGAAAATAAGTATGAATAAAGGTAGATAGTCTTTTAAAGCTACTCGTAATAGCTTTAAAGCTTGTCCAATTCTGTAATTAATCGTTTGTGGAGATACATTCAGTTTCTCGGCAATTTCTTTATGCGTCAGATGTTGATTACGGTTCATCTCGTAGGCTTCGAGATATTCTTTCGGAAGTCTTTTTAATGCTTCTTCATATAGACGGAAAAGCTCATCACTCAAATAGAAGTCCGGGTTATTGAGCTCACTATCATATTTATCAACGATTTCCTGATGTACTTTTCGTTTAATCTCAAAATGGGAAAGACGGTTGAGGGCTTTGTTCTTGACAATCGTAAAAAGAAGAGTTTTGAGTGTCAGATCTTCCATCAGAGTACAACGGTTTTCCCACAGCCACATCATTGTTTCCTGCACAATCTCCTCTATTTCTTCCTGCTCACTTACGTATTGAGAACAAAAAGCACATAGCCTACGGAAATAATGTCTGTAGACGACGTCAAAAACTTTTTCTTCTCCTGCTTTTAGGGCAGTAATAACGGACTTATTATTATTAATATCCAAATATATCGGAGATTGTGACATTCTCTTTTAATTTATGTAAGACAAAAATAATGAAAGAAGTAGATAAATGAAATAAAAATGCGAGAAAAAATATTTTTTTCTTTTTTCGTTTAGTATATTTGTACTCACAACTGTATTACTACAAAGGTTTTATAGTTTTTTTATTGTAAAAGGTCAAATGAGCATGGATGAAACTATCTTGTTGAATTATCTGCAGGGTGAATGTAATGATGAAGAAGCTGCCCGGGTGGAAACTTGGTGCGAGGAAGAACCGGGGAATCGGAAAACTTTAGAGCAACTTTATTATACTCTTTTTGTAGGTGAACGTATAGCGGTGATGAATGCTGTAGATACAGAGGCGTCATTAGATAAATTTAAGTCGGCTATCAGAGAAAAGGAGAGAAATACTAAACAGAAAAATATCTCAATCCGTTGGGGGCGTTATGCTACTGTGGCTGCTGCTTTTCTTACCGGACTTGTTTTTGCCGGTGGAATTGCCTGGGGATTACTTTCCAATAAACTTTCAGATTATGAGGTGATAACTGCTGCCGGACAGAGAGCACAGACTGTACTGCCGGATGGTAGTAGGGTATGGCTGAATGCATCTTCTAAATTAGTTTATCATAATTCTTTCTGGAGTTCGGATCGCCAAATCGATTTGTCGGGTGAAGCTTATTTCGAGGTTTCCCATGATAAACATGCTCCATTTATCGTAAACAGTAAACAAATCAAGACTTGTGTGCTTGGTACGAAATTTAATGTGCGTGCGCGTGAAGAAGAGAATAGGGTAGTGACTACCTTGCTTCAAGGTTTGGTGCGGGTGGATTCTCCACGAACGGAAGAGAATGGCTATTTACTGAAACCGGGACAGACATTGAATGTGAATACGGATACTTATCAGGCAGAGTTGATTGAATATAACCAGCCTACGGATGTGCTCCTGTGGATGAAAGGTAAGTTGGAATTCAAACAACATTCTTTATTGGAAATAACCAATATTATGGAGAAGTTGTATGATATTAAATTTATCTATAAGGATGATGCTTTGAAATCAGAACGGTTTACCGGTGAATTCTCTACTGATAGCACTGCTGATGAAATATTGAATGTTTTGATGCATACAAATCATTTTTCTTATAAGAAAGACGGACGGATTATTCGGGTGATGAAGAAATAAGATATAAACATAAGTCTTTTTACAGGGGGATTCTTAACTCATTAAGAATCCCCCTTTCCTTTATGGCTTTCTTAGATCATTAGAGAAACAAGTGTTTGATCGAAAATTTTGTTTTGGTGCAGTTTTGAACAAACTTCACCGTGATGAGCCCATCTAAATAGAATTAGTTAAAAACCGCATTCAGCTTTCAGTCTACTTAAAAAGTTCCTTTTCATCGGTGCTTTTGGCTGAACGCGAACCTGAAAACAAAAAGGAGATGTAAATAGTCTCTTTTTTAGAGTCTCTATTTACCTTCAATAGAGCCGCTGTTTGAGTGAAACATAGCCTTCGTTTTATGCGAATAGAGACTCTGATTTACTAACCCGGCATGTCGACGACTTTAACCCGACATGTCAATGTCGCTCTTTATCAAGGCGTTTACGAACAAGACTGAAACGGCTGAAACCGGATGATAGCGTAAAGATTCAGTAGGAGAAATTTAATTCAAAACCATAAGTCATAAGAAAGATGTACGAAGATGAACTAACAAGTAGAGATCTGGAGTATTCTTTTGGGAGATAGATTGATAGTCTGGAAGTATGTTTGTGAAGTATGTTTCTAAAATAGAGGGTAATCCATTGGATTACCCTCTATTTTATCATTTCTATGTTACCTATTCATTATGTTTATTCACTTTTGGGTTCGTAAACATTAAATTCTGTAACATCCGTACGACCGTTTGTAGAGATAGTGATAATCTGATATTTTAGATATCGCGTAGTAATAGGAGAGATGAACGTGATGTTTTGTGTACTACTACCGGGTATTGCTAATGAACTTAATGATTTCCATGTCATACCATTTTCAGACTGTAATATTTCCACTTCTCTAGGAGCATATGCATTTCCCCAGTGATTCGTTTTGATGCCTGTTAAAACCTTAGTTTCTCCTAAATCAACGGTGAACCAGAAGCCTTTATACGTCAGTTCCAGTCTTGCCATCAATTAAATTATTAGGTGCGCCGTCTACTCCTTCTTCCACATTAACAATCCAACCTGCACGATTACTGATAAGTTGGCTATTGCTAGGAGTACCACTTTTTAGATTACAGTAGGCAGCTTTATTAATGATGACAGGTAAGATACTTAAATTACTGCTAATGACAGTGTTCTTATCATTGGTAGTTACATTACTGATTGATACACTGAAAGAGAAACTTGTTTTTTCCATGATACTGGCGAATATCGTTGGATCGACCGTTGCAGTGATTTCTTCAGAAGTCATCTGTCCTTCTTTGAGAGTAACCTGTGAGGAACTTAAAACGATCTGGCTTGCATCAAGCCCTTCTGTTTCACTTTTTGCACTTAATGCGATAACCATATCTGTAGAGACTGCTTTCTGTGTTTTTACAGTAAAAGCCATCTTAATTTCATCTCCTCCGATTCCATTCGCATCATGAGTCAGATTGAACTTTTTTACATTCCCCGATAAATAGTCATTTCTCTGTAGAGACACATACGTAGCATTCCACTCGTTAAAAACTTCTTCATCATCGCTACAGGACGAAATGAACGGGACAAACAAGCCGAGTAGGGCTGCTATTGATAGTGATTGAAATATATTTTTCATATGTACATACGATTAAATTATTACTATTTCCATTCGGTAGATTTATCTGTAGATAAAATACCGTCAATCCAGGTAGGAGTAGCAGAAGTAGTCAATGTATGACCTTTGCCGGTTGCATCTTCGAATACATTGCCTTGTCCTTCATTGAATCGCCAATAAGCTTCCAAACCTACAGATTTAGGGCTAACTTGAGTCATGTTATTCTGAATTTGAGAAGCGGAACGAACTACAGACCAGATACGTGCTTCACTCATCAAAATTTTACAGTTTCCCCATCTACTATAAGAATCATCACCTAAGCAGAACCAATTTACATCAGAGAAAGTTGTTGCTCCTGTTGGTATACTCAACACACCCGAATCAACTCCGTTTATGTAAAGTCGATAGTTGGAACCATCACAGACCAATGCTAAATGTTGCCATTCGTTTGGCTTGAAAGAATTACTTGGATTCAAATAAAGCCGGTTACGTCCTACAATCTGTACTAATGAATGTGCCTTATAATTTTCATTGTCACTTTGAGGATCCTCAAAACGTAAAAGGATGAAGTTTGCATCATCTCCTCCGTTCTTAAATACTGCACGGTCACGGTCAGCTGTGTTGGCTACCTGAAAACGAACCTCTATCGTATATTGTGAATACGTTTCGGGAGATTCTGTGAATTTATTAGCTTTTAAACTAGGAGCGCCAACAAACATTGGAGCTGAAAATTCGATAATACTTTCTGCCAAAATAACAAAGGTTCCGGTATTTTCCATCGGTGAAATACTTCCATCTTGCAATACTAGTTTTACAGGCAGTGCATATGATTCTCCCGATTTCATCATTTCCTGACTGAAAGCTTTCAAAGCGATGGAGAGGGCATCGGCTGCATATTGTCCTGCTTTTACAGTAATCGTTTCCGGCAACGTATAATAATCTTTGGGCAACATTATATATCCGGTTCCATTAATATGGTTATAAGTGTCCAGTACTGATTGATCTGTAACCAATTTATAATGATTGTCTGTAGAAGAAAGATTACTAAGATGCACATTTAGGGTAGTAAAACTTTCTCCAGTAGCCTGTACGGTCACTTTTTGACTTGTACTGGAAAGAGCTTCTTCAATATAAGCATGTGTATCTAAAGTATCGTATTTTGCATCTCCACAACTTACTATACTTCCTAAGCCTGTTATGACTGCGGAGAAGCATAAAATTTTTATATAATTCATACGTTTCATAGTTTACATTAATTTTTAAGTAATGAATGTGATGACGGGTTCATAATTTGAATAGCACGGCGTATATTTTTATATTCTGGTGAAGTACCATACTCTGCTTCCATATGATAGGTTCCTGCACCACCTTTACGGAATCCGTTACTTGGTTGCCAGCGTGCCATTCCTTCGAGAGATTTCATTTTGTTACCATAACGATCAGTGTAATCATATCCACCGTCCATAGCAGCATCAGTAGCCTCGAAATTCTCGGTCATGATGGTCATCTTCGTGATTTGTTCTTCAGACATGACACTGCTATACGTCTGAACAAGTCCTGCACCTGCTACGCCGCCTGTGATAAGACGTTTATCGAGTTTAGAATCACTGCCAGGACTACTATTATTGTAAGCCTGAATGATAAAATAGTCAAAATATAACCCGACTTCAGGTCTACCTGTTATGCTCTGTGGTTCGCCATCGATAACTAATAATTTACCTGTTCCTGATTTCGGACCGAAATATTTGCCTAGTTCATCAACAAATGCAAACATTCTATCGTCTTCGTCTACGATATTACCGGGGTTGCCGAAATTAGGTTCATAATCGATATCAAAGCCGTCGTAACCATATTTGTTTACTGTATCGGCAATGGCGCTTGCATATTTGCGAATGGATGCTTCTATTGCTTCCTTATTTGATTCATCGGAAGGCCATCCCCAAAAATCATTCACAGCTTCTTTTTCGGATGAAAATCCCATATTTTCCCAATTTTCACGAATATTCTGCGGAGTAATTTGATCGCCTACACTTCTGATAATAAAACACATGGTAAAACGAGTTCCTTTAACTTGTTGGCAAAATTGCAGATCTTTTTTTTGAGCTTCTGTAATGTTCGACCAATTTCCCCAAATAGAAACAATATCTACACTATCAGGAATACCGGCTAAAGAGCTTTTCATATAGGCACCTTCACCACTCCAGCCACCAAACCAGCCAAAGGCAACTTGGTGATCTGTCTGCTTATAGGCACGCAAGGCCGCATAATATTCATCCGATACGATCGATTCGGGAAAAGTTTTTGCTTCCGACTCCGTCCAGTCACTGCAACCGATCAATGAGGTCGTTGCCAGTGATATGAGTACAATGTATAATAAATAAATTTTCTTCATAAAAGTCCTTTTTATGCATTATATAAATTAGTTCTTTTTAGCCCACTTTAAGTCAGTAGCTTCGTTATCAGCACCGCCTAGTTCTGCTACTCCCAGATCATAATTGGCTTTATTGTTTTGTGCCTCTGTATAAGGGAAGCTTAGACGACGCATACCGCGTTGGCTACTCACTCCACAATCTGATAGATTGTCGATACAAGGATAAAGTTCCGGATAACCTGTACGGCGATATTCAGCCCATGCTTCCAATCCTAATGGATAATTGGCGATCCATTTTTGAGTAATGACACGTTGGAAATTTTTTCCATTTACGTTATCAGCCTCACTGTCATCCCACATCACACTCACTGTATTGGTAATTGTAGCAGTAGCATTTTGCACAGCATCACTTTCATGTGATACGACAGGAGCTTCGTCAATCTTCAAGTATTCAGTGGCTGAAACCTGATATTGTTCCATTGACAAATTAATACCATCTTCGTAATAGGCTTTTGCTGTTTTAGAACCGACATTCCAACCACGCAATTTTCCTTCTGCACGTAAAAACGCTGTCTCTGCAGCACAGAAAACCATTAATTTAGAAGTTGCCGTATATGCAGGAATAGAGAATCCTGCTGCATCTGCCTTTTTAAAATCAGCATCTCCTGTACGCATACCTACATATTTATCTGTTTTCCCGGCAAGGGTAGACTTATTAAAGAACTTCGGCATACGTGGATCGCCATATGCATTCATATAATCTACAATATTTGCATTCACACGCAGATCACCCCAACTTACAGCTGCCAGTTGATATGGATTACTCTGTGTGCCACAAGAAAGCATAGCATTATCCGAATTACTTTCAATCAATCCGGCTTTATGTGTTACTGCTGCTTCAGCTGCCTCTTGAGCAATGCCAGGCCATGTTCCGCTGATTCGCATTGCAACACGTAAGCGCATTGAATTGGCTAGCTTAGCCCAACCTGAATAATTTCCATCAAAAACCGGATCATTGGCCCCCAATGGGGCATTGCCATTTGTTTCTACATAATAGTTGTACAAAACATCAGCTGCATTGGCTAAATCACTTAATATACTGGTATAGACCTGTTCCTGGGTATCATAAGATACATAGAAATTACCCTTCTTTACTTGGCTGTAAGGCATCGGTCCATAACAATCCGCAACGCGAAGCATCGTTATTGCACGTATCATACACGCAAAAGCATAATAATGTCCCGTAGAATTAGTTGCTTCCTGTATTTGGAAAAAGTTTCCATATATTTTTTCAAACGGAGTGTTCCAAGGGGTAGCATTCCAGGCATCACTCTGATTGAATGTACTGAAGTTTGTACCACTCCATGTGTTAGAACAGCATAGATAGCCACCTAACTGTCCCACCATCTGATCTTGCATTTGAGAGTCATTCTGCTGAATATTCACAATTGTTTCAATCATAGACTTCATCAAAGTCGCAGGGTCTGCATCATGAATTTGATATTGATTCGTATTATACTCCTCAAATTTATCAGTACAACTTCCAAGCACACCAACCTCACCCGCCATGCGGGTGAAGACCGCAACACTCTTTCCCTACACGACGCTCTTCCGATCTATTTTCTCATAACATTAGCTTTTTCTTTTAGAATTGAACTTTCACATTAAAACCGAAGTTACGCAAGCTAGGTTGCATAAAGTAGTCTACATTCATATAATAGTTACTGGAGGTAGAGGCAGACAATTCCGGGTCAAATGGGGCTTTACAATAAATCATCCATAAATTACGTCCTACAATACCCAAAGTAACATTCGCCACATTTTTAAACCATCTTTTAGGAAGTGTATAGTTTAGACTCAATTCCTGCAAACGTACATTGGTTGCACTATATAGATAATAACGACCGTAGCCACCTTCACCCGTACCAATAGTCTGGTAATACTTTTGGGCGTTAACTTTGCCGTTATTAATAGGTATACCACCATTATCACGAGCTGTTGCAGATGTTTCGGATACTCCATAATAATCTAAAATACCTTGAGTAGCCGAATAAGCTAATCCGCCTACACGGGCTGATAATACAACTCCTAAATCAATTCCTTTATAAGTGAAATGATTGGTCCATCCGAGGTTGAAATCAGCATCCAGATTACCTACTTTTACCGGAGTGTTTGATGAAGTGATACCCAGATTACCATTCTGATCGACTTTTATATTACCGTTATTGTCTTTTGTCAGTTGGTTGTATACATAGATATCAGTCATGGAGCCTCCTTCTGTCAGGATGACGCGAGGAGCTACATTCTCTTTACCTAACCAACCCACATTCATTTCATCCATTTGGATAGCTTCTCCTGTCACGGGATTCACGCTGCCGCTTGCCAGTCGTTTCACCTTGTTACGGTTTAGAGTGAAGGTTGCATTAGAAGACCATCCGAATCCTGCCCATTTATCACTGAATCCTAAAGCTAATTCAATACCCTGATTTTGCACGTTACCAGCTTGTACAATCGCTTGTTTATATCCGGAAGAAGAAGGGATATCTACCTTAAATGTTTGGTTCAATGTGTTAGAACGATAGTAAGTAGCGTCTAAATAGAAACGATTTCCCCAGAATTTCAAGTTCAAACCGATTTCCCAGGATTTAGTCTTTTCAGGTTTCATATTGTCCATCGGATATACGGTCGGATTCGCCCAGTTATGTGTCTGGCTGTTGTATTCGTACCCCGGATTAGTAAGGAAACGATCGAAAGAAGAGGCTACCACTGTATACGAACCGCGTATTTTAGCATAAGAAATCACCTCTGGTAGTTTAACCATTTCTGATAATAAAGCCGATAAACCGACTGACGGATAAAAGAACGATTTTTGTTTGGAGAATGCGAGTTTTGAATCCCAGTCATTACGTCCGGTTACAGTTAGATACAGTTGATTTTTCCAACTTAATTCAGCACTGGCAAAAATACTTTGAATTTCATCTTCATATCCGGTAGGGTCCGGTTTATAGTTGGCGGAGAAATTAATATTGTTGATCTGGAAGAAGTTGGGAATAACCAGGTCACCTGCAATATATAACTGATCCATTGAAGTATGATATATGGAAGCACCAACATTGGCTGTTAAATGAAAATCACCAAATGTTTTATCTATATTAGCCAGGAAATCGGCATATAAAGAACGTTCCTGACGCATGGCATCTTCAAAACCACCGCTTACACCACAGAATGTTGTTAATGTAGAAGCAGATTTTTCGTTTTTATTCCGGTAGTCGGAGTTGTCCAGATTGACGCGACCGACAACATTGAGCCAATCTGTAGCCTGCCATTTCAAAGAAGCGTTCATCATATAACGTTTCTTGTTGGAAGTACGGTTGATGCGATTTTGTATCCAATATGGATTTTGTAATGACAAACTTGCATCACCATAAGGCCAATATTGTTCCATATAGCCGTAGTTAGTATTATAACGTTCATACAAACGAATTTCGTCAAAGTTGTCTCCACGAGGGAATAGATACAGTGATGGGAGAGGATTATAATACTGTCCTTGAGAAACCATGTTTTTGTTGTTCTGAACGATATATTGTGCACCGATATCCAGAGTAAGTTTATCATTCAGGAAATGGGTGGTATTACGTGCCGTAAAATTATAACGGTTATAGGAGTTATTCGGAAGAATTCCACCGGAGTTAGTTGTAGAAGCAGAAAGATAGGTCTGGTTTTTGGTATTTCCTGTAGATAATGCTACCGAATTGATAACATTGGAGCCTGTTTCAAAGAAGTCAGATGGGTTATATCGACGGTTTGTCAATTCTCCCCAGCTGAATAATCCGGAACTTGTACCATAACGGTTCTGCATATCCGGCATAATATATGCTTTAGAGAAAGTAGTACTGTTGGATACTGTTATGGTAGTTTTCTCTGTTTGGCCTTTTTTAGTAGTAATTAAAACAACACCGTTTGCCGCAGCAGAACCATATAATGCTGCCGCAGAAGGACCGGTCATCATACTAATACTAGCAATATCGTCCGGATTTAAGTCAGCAACAGCATCTGATCCTCCCATCTCTCCAAATAATCCTTCGCCACCGCTTTTTCCTGTATTAAAAATAGGTACACCATCAATTACATACAATGCATTGTTATCTTTAGTCAGAGATTTCATACCACGCATAACAACACGTGTGGCACCACCAGCACCGGTTGCACCACTATTAATCTGAACACCGGCAACCTTTCCTGATAGTGAATTCATAAAATTGGCATCTTTTACAGCTGTCAATTCGTCACCTTTTACCTCTTGTACATTATAACTTAACGCCTTAGTTGCACGCTTGATACCCAATGCAGTAACAACTACTTCGTCCAATACTTGCGTATCTTCTCCTAAGGTTACTTTTATAGGTTGTGCGTTGGCAAGCGTGATTGCTTGGGAGGCATAACCGATATAGGATACTTCAAGTACATCACCTTTAGCTGCTTGTATTTTGAAATTTCCATCCATATCAGTGATAGTACCATTTGAAGTTCCTTTTACCAAAATACTAACTCCAATCAATGGTTCTCCTTTTGAATCAGTAACAGTACCACTTGCAGTAATTGGTGTTTTTTTCTGCTGCTCTTCTTTATTACTCTTCGCAGAAAGTACAATATGATTATCTACTATTGAAAAACTGACATTAACTCCTCTGAATAACTGATTCATTACATTATTCAAAGATTCTTTTGTTACCTTGATAGATATGACACGATTTATATCGACATCATTTGTGTTATAGACTACTGACATTGAAGTTTGTTTCTCAATTTCTTTCAAAGCAGTGTTCAAGGGTACTTTCGATAGATTAAGAGTGATCGTTCGTTCTTGCCCATAAGCTGAAGCAAAACACGAAACCAACAAAAGGAAGAATAACAAGTGTGAGAACTTGTGTTTTATAATTTCTTTCATCTTATTCTTTTTAATTAGAAATAGTTTTTAGAGAGTTTGTAATTAGAAGCGGTAAATGTGATTACCGTTTTCACACAAAGGTTTCATGTATCTCTGTTTCTCATAATTAATAAATTTAAAGGTTACACTTAAAATAAATTCCATAAGCGCTTATTCAATAGTAATACATTTTATGTTGTAACCTTACTAAACGAAGATAAGATTTTTTTTATCAAAAAAATAGAATAGGTAGATTCTTATTTGAAAAATAAATACTCAAATATTTGATAAATAGAATCTTATGTACTTATTAAAATCAGGCTGATTTATTACATTTGCATACATTTTGCATACAACATATGTATGCTTTACCTATTGTATAGATATAAATATTCATTTTATGTTCAAATATTCAAAAGATGGAATTTCGGTTTTAACCATATTAGATACCAGAAGAGCAAAAAAGAGTGGACAATTTCCTGTTAAAGTTCAAGTGGTATATAGAAGAAAGCAAAAATATTACTCAACTGGGAAGGAATTGTCAAAAGAAGATTGGGCAAGGTTATTAAAAGTAAAAAGCCGGTTATTGGCAGAAATTCGATCAGATATAGAGAGTAGTTTTTCAACTATTAAGCAACAAGTTAACGAACTGATACAAAAAGGAGAATTTAGTATTGAAACATTAAGCGCCAGGTTAGGAAGGCAGATGAATGATATGACTTTGCGCAGTGCTTTTCGCTTAAAAATGAAAGAACTGGAAGCCAATGAACAAGCAAACACTTACTTAAATTATCAAAGTGCTTTAAAAAGTTTAGAAGATTTCGGAGGTTCCACTATACCTTTGGAAAACATTACAATTGATTGGCTTAAACGTTGTGAAAAATTTTGGATATCAGAAGGTAAAAGCTATTCAAGCATAAGTATTTATTTCCGAGCTTTAAAGTGTGTCTTAAATCGTGCTGTACATGATGGTATCATAAAAGAATCATCTTTTCCTTTTGGAAAGAATAAATATGAAATTCCTGAAGGGTGTGGACGTAAATTGGCACTTACTCTTTCTGAAATAAAAAAAGTAATGTCTTATCAATGTGAAACAAAAGATATAGAAGAATTTAGGGATCTCTGGGTGTTTTCTTATTTATGTAATGGCATTAATTTTATGGATTTATTATTTCTTCAGTATTCAAATATTATGGATGGAGAAATATGCTTTGTACGCTCTAAGACATCTCGAACTACCAAACATAACAAAGAGATACATGCAATCATTACTCCTGAA
>ENA-UPWN01000970-UPWN01000970.1-human-gut-metagenome-genome-assembly--contig:-NODE-970-length-12619-cov-6.411338_pt1 | contig 12619 bp, 8 predicted proteins | sample MGYA00250050_ERZ773377 | MGnify/ENA primary metagenome ERZ773377 (study PRJEB29103, sample SAMN06112008) | human gut metagenome | biome: human gut; feature: ankylosing spondylitis patient; material...
CCTACTTAAGGGTTGTTCGGATTCGGCGAACGAATCAAATTTGTTGTCGAACCTCTTCCGTGAAGAGGTTCCTTAATGCAATCCACGCAAGGAACAAGTGGGGAACAAGGAATCAAGGTCGACGAACCAAGCCTTTGCCTTCTCGCGGGACATGTCGGGGGTCTCCTTCTCGTTTTTCGGTTCTTTGTCGGGGGATGATGCGGGTCCCACCATGATAGGCCCGCCGCCGGGCGATTCTGAGCCTCGCGGAGGGCCCCGCCGACAACCCGGCAGGCACGTTTGACGAAACCACCGCCCGACGCCCCGGACTACGCGTCCTTCCTTAGTCGGCGCCGCCTCAAGAAAGCGCATCCGTGCGACAATATTGGGATTTTCATGCGGTTCCGCGCCGCTCACCCCGAAAGGTTTCCAAAAGGTTTTCCCTTGTCCTCCGCACGTGAACTGACCGCACGCTACCGCACGCTCCGCGACGCCCCGATGTGGCGGCTTCTCGCGAGCCAACAGGGCCCGCTCGTGATCGGCATTCTGCAGGCGCTCCTCTACGAAGAGGAGCGCACGCTGCCGGGCTCCGTCTTTCTGGAGCGCCTCGCGCCCCTTTGGGCCGAGGCGACGCTCGAAGCCGTCTCGCCCGAAGACGCCCGCGCTCTTGCCGCCCGCTTCGTGCGCGAGGGGTACCTGGTGACGAGGCTCCCCGCAGGGGCCCTGGAAGAGCAGTACGAATTGACCGCCGGCGCATTGGAAGCGATCCGCATCCTTTCGCGCGCGTTGACGCGCCGCTCGGGGCCGTCGGAAAGCCGCCTCGAAATGCTCGCGCACGCGGTCGTGAAGTTGGCGCAGGACGCCGACCCCGACCCCGCCCGACGGATCGAACAGCTCGAAGCCGAAAAGCGCCGCATCGACGAAGAGATCGCGGCCGTAAAAGCCGGCGCAAGGACGGTCTTAGGGAAGGACGCCGCGCAGGCCCGCACGGGCGACATTCTGGAGCTCTTCGCGGAATTGTTGAACGACTTCCGCAGCGTGCGCGAAGAGTTCGACCGGCTCAACCTCGACCTGCGCGAACGCATCATGACGAGCGAAGGGTCGCGTGGCGACGTGCTGGAGCGATTCTTCGCCGGCTACGACGAGATCGCGCAGAGCGAAGCCGGGTTGGCCTTCACGGGGTTCTACCGGCTCCTCACGAACGAGAGCGCCTCCGCGGAAATGGAAGCCGCGCTGGAGCGCATCACGCAGCAGCCCTTCTACGGGGAACTGTCGTTGCGGGAGCGGCGCACCTTGGCGCAGCTCCGAAGCGAACTGCTTTCCCGCTCCATGGACACGCACGACGTGATGCGGCGCCTCGCGCAGAGCCTGCGCCAATTCGTCGAGTCGCGCGAGTACGTGGAGGAGCGCCGCATGGGGCAGCTTCTGCGTGAAGCGCGTGCGGCCGCGGCCGCGGCCCGCGAGGACGCGCATCAAAGGAAAACGTTCCTCGAGCTCGTCCTCCCCAACGCCGACATCCATTCGCCGACGCAGTATGAGTTGGACGACCCCTCGGTCGACGTCGAGAACTACGACGTCTCCGCCGCGCCCCCGCCCGAAATCGACCGCGAGGCGCTCGCCCAGCGCATCCGCTTTGCGGAAATCAACTACGGCGAGCTTCGCCTTGCCGTGGTCGAGGCGCTCGGGCTCGCCAAGATGGAGGGCCGCGGGAAGGTGTCGGTTTCCGAAGTCTGGTCGCACGTCCCCAACCATCAGGGCTTGGGGAGCATCGTGGGGCTTCTGACGCTCGCCGCCCGGTACGGTGAGGCGGCTGAGACTGCTGAAACGGCGGATGCCGCTGAAGCGCCGGAGACCGTGAACGCCGACCAAAACCCGAACGCCGCCGAATCCGCTGATTCCGCCGCCTCCGACGCCGTCCTCTCGGCCGCCGCCGAGGCGCTCGAAGCCGTGACGGAGGCGCAGTTGACGGGTCAGGACGTCAAAGCTCCCAAGGCCCCCAAAGCGCCCAAGCGCCGCTCGAAGCGCATCGCCGCGCTCGCGGCCGCGATGGACGAGGGGCACCTCGCCGGCGGCATGGAACTCTCCGCCGAAGGCATCCAGGCCTTCCGCGCGGACCCCTCCGCCGCCGCGAACGACTACCGGGGGCTGCCGATGCCTGAAGTTTGGCCCTCGGGCACGGACCTTCACGGCGAGACCGCCCCGGGGAGCCTCCTCGCACCCCAACACGAAACGATCAGCTGGACCGACCGCGCCGGAGGCGACGTGTCGGCCGAGATCCCAAAGTTGGTCTTCACGACCACCGGGGTCGCGCGCATGATGCGGAGCGCCCGCCAGAGCGAGCAGGCGCGCGGGCTCTCGGACCCGTGGGCGCGGTAAGCGGCCCCATGGTCGAGGTGAACGAACTGAACCGAAAGCATTGCATTGAAGATTGAAAAGGACGACAGGATGACGGAAGAGAAGGACGACGTGCTGAAGGACGAGCTCCTCGCCGACGCGGACGCCTTGGAGAGCGAAGCCGCTGAAGCCGAACAGGAAGCCGAATTCGACTTCGGCGAAGCGGAAGAGGCCGATGAAGGCTCCGATGAGGCCGACGAAGCAGACGATGCGGACGACGCCGACGATGTAGACGATGACGACGCCTCCGGCCTCTGGCCCGGCGACACGGGCGAACTCCCCTTCAACGTGCGCCGCGTGCTGGTGGCGCTGCTCCGAGGGCCGTGCCTTCGCCGCGACCGCCACCCGAAGCTCTGGCGCGTGCTTTTGACCAACGAAGCCGTGATCCGGAGCCGCGTCTCCGACCTCATCCTCGACCTCCTCTTGGACGAAGAGGCCGGCGTCGCGATGCTCCGCCGCGCGGAGACCGGGGACTTGAAGGCCCCGTCGCTCCTTCACACCCAGAGGCTCAACTTCCTCGACAGCTGCGCCCTTCTGGAACTTCGCGAAAAGATGATGCGGAACGCCGGCGCCGCCGACGAGCGCACCGTCGTGACGCCCGAAGAAATCGCCGAGGCGCTCAAGCTCTACGACCGCACCGCCTTCAAGGACGAGCAGGCCTTCCGCCGGCACGTCTCGGGCGTGGTGTCGCGCTTGACCGCCCGCCGACTGCTTCTTCCCCTTCGCGGGACGTCCGCCTTGGAGGTGAGCCCGACGCTGCCGCGTCTCTTCACCGCCGACGACGTCGCGAAGCTCACCGCCGCCTACAAGGACAAGGCGAACCGCGTGGGCCGCGCCGAACTCGATGCGGAAGGCGCCGTGAGCGTCGATGAAGCTGCCGAGACCGCCGAACCCGCGGACGTCACCGACACGTCCGACAACAAGAACCTATTCACGACGGAGGCCGCCCGATGAGCGCGCGCGACACCGACACGATCAACGCCCCCGAGCTCGAAGCCTTCGACGACGGGAGCCAAATCGACGCGATGGAGGCCGGGACGACCCCGGCCGGGTACGAGTCCGCCGACGACGGCAAGGGAAAGAACGCGCAGAGCGGTCAGGAAGACCTCTTGGCGGGGCTCAACCAATTCCGCGCCACGCGTCTTCAGATCCTCAACTGGGGGACCTTCACCGGGTACCACGACGTGCCGATCGCGCGCAAAGGCTTCCTCTTCGTGGGGGCCTCGGGCTCGGGGAAGTCGACGCTTTTGGACGCCATGGTGACGCTCCTCTTCCCCGCGCCCGACTACAACGCCGCGGCACGCGAAGGCGACAAGCGCCGCGGGGACCGCTCCCTGATGAGCTACCTCCGAGGCGCCTTCGGCACGCAGACCGAAACCGACGAGCGCGGCACGCGCACGACGACGCAGTACAGCCGCACGGGCTCGACCTTCTCGGCGATCGCGTTGACGCTCGAAGACCTCACGGGCGAAGCCGTCACCCTCATGATGGTCGCGTACGTGAAGGGCGACTCGACCGAAGAGAGCAAGGTGAACCGCATGTACTACGTGCTGCGCTCCCCCTGGACCTTCAACCTCCAGGCCTTCCGCGGCTTCGCGCAGTTCGCGTCCTTCGACTTCAAGTGGCTGCGCCGGTCGCTGCCGAACCCCGAGGTCTATCAGACGTTCTCGGCCTACGGTGAGCGCTTCCGCGAACTCTTCCGCATCCGCGACAAGAGCGCGATGAAGCTCCTCGCCAAGGCCCAATCCGCGAAGAACCTAGGCGACTTGAACACCTTCCTGCGGGACTTCATGCTCGAAGAACCGCGCACGTTTGAAACCGCCGCCAACCTCGCGCGCGAGTTCGACGAGTTGGACGAAGCCCACCGCGCGGTCGTGCGCGCCCGCGAGCAGGAGGAGTGTCTTGCGGCCGCGCGCGACGCGATCAAGACCCGCGGCGACCAGGAAGCCCGTTGGCGGGCGGTGGTCGCGCAGCGCGACGCCCTCTCCTACTGGCAGACGGCGCGCTCGGCGGAATTCTGGGAAGCCGACGTCCGCGAAGCCGCGAGAAAGGAAGAGGACGCCCGCCGCAAGATGGAGCACGCCGAGCGCGAGCAGGCGTTGGCGACCGAGGACGTGAACACGCTCCTCAAGCGCTCGTACGAGAAGGGCGGCGCCGCGCTCGAACGCATCAAGGATCAGGTCGCGAAGGCCGAAGAAGACCTCCGCAAGGCCGACGAACGCCGCCGCCTCACCGCCATTCAGGCGGCCGTCATCCGTCCGGAATTCCCGACGGACGAGGACGCCTGGGACGCGCTCGCCCAAGAGGCCCGCACGATCGTCGAGGGCCGCGACGAAGCCGCCAAGGCGAGGTTCGCCAAGCGCGACACGCTCTCGGCCGAGCTCGCCAAGGCCACCGAAGAATTCAAGCTGCGCCGCCGCGAAATCGAGGCGATGCGCGCGAGGCCCTCCAACATTCCTTCTGAATACCTCGACATCCGCCGCGAAGTGGCGGCCGCGATCGACGTGCCGGAGGACCGCCTGCCCTTCGTCGGCGAATGGATCGAAGTCCGTCAGGACGACGCCCCCTGGCAGGGCGCGATCGAGCGCGTGCTGAGGAGCTTCGCGCTTTCCGTCATGGTCCCCGAAGACTGTGCGGACGCCTTCATCGAAGCGGTGGAGGAGCGCCATCTGGGCTTGAGGCTCGTCTACCACCGCGTGAAGACAAAGAAGGCCAGAGCGGGGAAAGCTTCGAAGGCCCCGGCCGAGAACGCCTTTGCGATGCTGAAGACTCTGAAGAAGACCCCCGCCGACCCCCGGCCGATGCTCCCGCAGAAGTTGACCTTGAAGGAAGGCGACTTCACGGCGTGGTTGTCGGACGAGTTGAACGCGCGCTTCGACTACTACTGCGCGCCGGACTTGGACGCCTTCCGCGAAGCCGAGCGCGCCGTGACGATTCACGGTCAGGTGCGCCACAACGCGGGGCGCTTTGAAAAGGACGACCGCCGCAGGATCGACGACCGCCGCACCTGGGTCACCGGTTTCTCGAACACCGCGAAGCTCGCGCTCTACGAAGCCGAAGGGCAGCAGTTCGCCGAAGCGATCGGCAGACTCACGCACGAGCGCACCGCGGTCGAAGCCGAGATGACGGAAGAAAGCACCCGTCAGGCGGCCGCGCAGTGGATCGTCTCGACCCGCTGGGCCGACGTCGACGTGGCGGGCGCGCAGAAGGCGTTGGATCAGTTGAAGGCCGAGTTCGTCCGCATGACGGACGGGAACCTGGAACTGCGCGCCATCGAAGCGCAGTTGGCCGAGGCCCAGACGCGTCTGCAGCAGTCCCGCGAACGCTTCACGCACGCCTCGAACGTGCATTCGCTCTCGAAGCGCGACCGCGAGACGGCGGAACACTACCTGAAGCTCGACCAGACGAAGTTGAAGGCCATGGCGGACGAAAAGCCCGTCCCGGACGAGAAGCTTCTGGAGCTCCTTGAGACCCGCGTCACGCAGGGCGGCCGCACGATGCTCTCGCGCGGGAACCTTCAGGACTTGACCGAGACCGCCCGCCGCCGCATGGAGGAGGAAAAGGACAAGGCCCTGGACGCCATGCGCGTGGCGGAAAACAACGTCACCAACCGCTTCGCCGAATTCAAGCGCCGCTGGCCCACGGCCGAGGTGCAGGAGCTGGACGACTCGATGGCGAGCGCGCCGGGCTTCATGAAGATGCTGGAACGCTTGGAGCGGGACGGCCTGCCGAAATACGAATCGCGCTTCCGCGAGCTTCTCGACAACCAGTCGCTTCAGAACTTCACGGCGCTTCAGATGCAGTTGAAGGAAGGCCGCCGCACGATCTTCGAGCGCATCGCGGTCGTGAACAAGTCGCTCGAATCGGCGCCGTTCTCCCGCACCGAGGACGGTGAGACGCATCTGCGCATCGACGTGAAGGACCGCCGTCACCCGGACGTGGCGGATCTCCAGGACAAATTGAACGGGATTCTGCGCACCGCCTGGCGCGAAGCCACCGATCAGGAGATCGAGGAGCGCTTCCGTGCGGTCAAAGACCTCGTCGCGCGTTTGAACCCCGAAAACGCCCAGGAAGAGCGGTGGAGGAAGACCGTTTTGGACGTCCGCGAACACGTCGAATTCCTCGCGGTGGAACTCGACGACGAGGGGCGCGTGGTGGAGACGTACCTGTCGGGTGCCGGGAAGTCGGGCGGGCAGCGTCAGAAGCTGACGACCACGTGCCTCGCCGCCGCACTCCGCTACCAGTTGGGCGAATCGGCCGAGGGCCTTCCCGCCTTCGCGCCGGTGATTCTGGACGAAGCCTTCGACAAGGCGGACAGCGAGTTCACCGACCTCTCGATGTCGATCTTCCGCCGCTTCGGCTTCCAGATGATCGTGGCGACGCCCGAGAAGGCCGTCCACACGTTGGAGACCTTCATCGGCGGGGCGGCGTTGATCGCGATCCGTGAGCGCCAGTACTCGGGCGTCTTGTCGGTGCAGTACGACGAGGAGGCGAGCAGGCTCAACTGGGCCGAGATCGGACCCTCCGGGCTCACGCAGGCGCAGCTCGAAGCCATAGAAGAGGCGGAAGCCAAGATGAAGGCGAAGACCGCTAAGACCGGGAAGGCGAAGAAGGCGGACGGGGCCGCGGCCCCGCAGACCGCGTCCCTCTTCGGGGACGACGAGACTGAGGCTGAGACCGAAGAAGGCGACGGGGCCCCGCAGGCCTGAGCGCTGATCTCTGACCGCCGGAGGTACCGACCATGGCCCACGCCGACTTCTTCACGACGCCCGACGAGATGCTCGCCAAGCGCGCCGCCGCGGTGAGAAAGCTCCTCCCGGAGCACCTCTTCGCGGCCGCGGGCTTCGTGATGCCGACGGACGGCCCCGGCCCGGAAGCCGGGGAGGATGGGCAGGACGGGAAGGACGGGAAGGACGGGAAGGACGGGAAGGACGAGAGCGACGGCGAGGCCGCCGCCGACCCCCACACCGCCGGCGCCTGGCTCACGGTCCTCGTCCGGCGGCCTTCGAAAAAGACGGCCGCGGAGGATCCCCTGCGGCTTCGCCGCGCGGCGGACGCCTGGCGCGCCTTCGGGAACGTGCCCGGCGCCGAAGTCCTCGAGGACGTTCGCCGTTGGGCGGGCTTCGGGGGCGACGTCGCGCTTCCCCGGGTCGTCCTTTGGCGTACGCCCGAGGACTTCTTCCGGACGATGGGCGCGAAGGCCCGCGCGGCCCGCGACGCGGACCTCCCCGATTCGCCCGAACGCTGGCGCGCGCACCGCCCGGCCGGGATCTACCTCCGCTCGATTCCTTTGGAAAGGATCGACACCAAGTGGATCGAACGGCACGAGCGGCTCGTGACGCATTTGGACGAACTCACCATGGCGGACCCCGAAGGGGACGCGCCCCCGCCGGAAGACCCGAACGCCCCGAAGCTCCCTCATTTCGAGCGGTGGCTGCGCCGCGCGGGGTTCCGCGTGCTGGAGCTCCCTCCCCTCGTTCTCTGCCGGAACACCCGGGCGTGGCTTCCCGCAGGGGCCGCCGATGCGGACGGGGCGGACGCGCTCGCCCGCCGGGCGATCCAGTTGCCGCTCGCGGTGCTGCAGGCCGCCGAACCCGCCTCCCCCGTCGTCCTCATCGTCGAGAACGTGCAGACGGGGTTGGCGGTCGACGTGCCCGACGACGTGCCGGTCTTCATGGGGCTCGGCAACGCCGCCGCGGCGACCGTCCGGGCTCTGACCTGGATGGGAAGGAAGGCCGTCGTCTACGCCGGGGACCTCGACGTCCACGGGTTGGAGATTTTGGCGCGCCTTCGCGCCGCGCACGGGAACGTCCGGTCGGTGTTTGCGTCGGTGGAAGCCTTTCGGCGCTTTGAAGCGCTGGCGGTCGACGGCGCGACGGTGGCGGCCCTGGGCGACCTTCCGAGAACGGACGAGGAGGCGGAGCTCGCGCGCTTCCTCTTTGCGCGGGGCGCGAAACTCTCCAGAATCGAGCAGGAGCGGATGCCTTTGGCTGAGGTGACGGCCGCGGTGGGCGAAGCCCTCCGGGAGGCGCTCGCCGCGTTGAAGGGCGGGAACGGAAGGGCCTGAGCCCTTCCCCATCGGCGCCTCAGTGCGTCATCACCCACTCCGCCATCGGGCGGAGCGCCCTGACGCGCACCCGCATGCCGGCGTCGGTGCGCACGAGCGTCTCCGTCCGGAAGAATTCCGCCATGAGACGGTCCAAAGGGCCCTTCGAGGTGTAGACGATGTTGGCGAGCGCCGCGCGGGTGATGGGAATCGCGACCGGGACGGTCTCGTCCGTCACATCCAAGGGATTCACCCCTTCGTAGAGAAGCGCCGACGCAAACCACAGAAGCGCCCGGTCGGCCAAGGGTAGCGTGAAGAGCGCCTCCATGCCGATCAGCTCCGACTTGCTCGCCAACTCCGCGTACTCGGCGTAGCGGATGAGAAGCTCCCGGTCGGCGGAGAGCCGTTCGCGGTAGGCGTCCTTCGGCATCGTGGTGACGGTCGACGCGGTGATCGTCTTCAGGACGCGCGGCGTCGGCACGCCCGTGAAGAGGTTGAGAAATCCCGGCATCGTCCCCGCCGGGTAGAGGTTCATCGCAAGCGGTTTGTTCAAGAGGAAGTTCGTGACGCCCTGGCTCAGGAGCCCCGCGTCGACGCGCCGGATCGTCCGCGTCTCGCGTACGTCGGACTGGAGCCCGTGGCGCGCGGGAAAGCTCTCCGTCTCGGGCTCCTCGCCGAAGAGCGCGAGAAGCTCCGCGGGCGCCTGCGGGACGATCCAGGGACAGATGACGGGAACGGAAGACGGCATGAGGGACTTCGGCAAAGCGTGTTGACTTCCGGGAAGTCTAGCCAAGCCAAGCCCGGACCGCCCTCCTCCTTCGACGCGCTCAGGCCTTTCCCGAAGGTGTGGGCCGATGAAGGCCGATGAGGGCCGGCAGGTACGGCAAGGGCGCCCGGCCGGAGCCGGACGCCCTGAGGGTTGAGGCGGCGCCGCCGAGCAGGCCGGCATCAAGCCGCGGTCACTTCTTCTGCGAGACGATGTGGTCGACGGCGAGCTTCCCGCCGCAGATCGCCCACGAGGACGCCGTCCCTTCGGCGATGTGCATGTCGTAGGAATCCGAGTACAAACCGCCCGCATCCTGACCGATCGCGTAGAGGCCCGGGATCGGCTGCCCCGCCGGCGTCAACGACTGGAAGTGTTCGTTGACGGCGGAGCCGCCCGTCGTCGCGTAGGTCCTCAGACTCCCCTTGATCGCGTAGAAGGGACCGGTCTTCACTTCGCGGAGCCACTGGGCGTCCTTGTAGAAGTCTTCGTCCTTGCCCATCGCGGTCAATTCGTTCATGCGGTCGGCGGAAGCCTGAAGGCGCTTCGGATCCATGCCGGTCAGCTTCGCGAGTTCTTCAAGAGAATCCGCCTTGAAGCAGAAGCCGTCCTTGACGCCCCGCGCGAAGAGTTCGTCGAAGTTCGTGAACTTCGTCCCCGGCGTGACCATGCCGAAGTAGCCGCGCGGGAGCCCCTCCCTGATCATCTCTTCGCGGGTCTTGTCGTCGAATACTGCGAAGCCTTCGCCGCCCACTTCTTCGAAGGCGTTCGAGATGTATTCGAGCGGAAGCGTTTCGTCCGCGACGCGGTCGCCCCGCAGGCTCGTCTTGAGGTAGGGCTGGAAGAGCGCCGCCAGCAGCCGCACGTACTCGGCCTTCGTCACGCCGTCCTTCCCGAACTGGAGGTCCGTCGGAACCCCGTAGAGCCAAAGGCCCGCCTGCATGCAGACGTTCATGTTGACGAGCTCGGCGCCCGCGCTCTCCAGCATCCGCACGCCGTCGCCGGTGCGCCCCGGTGACCCGGCGCTCTCGTAACCGGAATACGGCAGGTACTTCTTCACCATCTCCTTGTTGTCCGAGAAGCCGCCCGTCGCGATGATGGTCGCCGTGGAGCGGATCGTGACCGTATCGCCGTTCGCGGCCTTCGCCTTGACGCCCTTCACCGCGCCGTCCTCGATGATGAGTTCGGTCGCCGGGGTGGACGTGAGGATCTCGCCGCCCTTCGCCTTGATGGCGTCCGCGAAGGTCTTCACCAATACCGTCCCGTGACCGCCCTTGTACATGTGCCAGGTGCGGTTGCCGTCGATGAACGCGGTCTTCACGGCCTCGTAGTGGACGCCGTGCTCACCCAGCCAGTCGTAGACCTCGCTCGTCTTCTTGAGCCAGGCGTTCAGGACCTTGCCGTTGATGCGCCAGTGATGGAAGTCCATCACGCGCTTGAACTGCTTTTCTGGCGTCAAACCGATATTATCGGCCTTCTGTAGGGCAGACCCAACAAAAAATGTACCCTCCATGTAGTTTCCGCCACCGCCCACGACGGCGTTCTTTTCGAGGACGACCGTCTTCAGACCCGCGTCCGTCGCGGCGACGCCGGCGGTCAGGCCGCCCGCCCCCGCGCCGACGATCACGACGTCGGCCGTCATCGAACGGTCGGCGGCGAGGACGCCCCCGGCCAAAGAAAGCACCGCCGCGGCGGCGACCGTGTACTGGAACACCTTCATGCTGATTCCTCCTTCTGCTCGTCTTGGTCGTGGGACCGAGGATGCGCTTGGGACGCGTGGAGCGTCGGGGCCGCATTGGTCGATGCGGGTCCGCCTGAGCCTCCCGGGCTCACCCGAGCGTTCGGTCCCGGTCTTGACTTCAGTATGAGGGGAGCGCCGGGGCGGCTTCGACCGCCCGAAGTGATCTGACCCAGGTCAGCAGTGGAAACCCGGAGTGACCGTCTTTTGAAGAGGGGTGAGGAACGGACGGGATGATGCTGAGGAGGAGGATGAAGAAGAACGCGGCGGCGCTCCGTTCGTGAAGCGCCGCCGTCCCGAGAGGCTTCGTGGAGGCCGAACTCAGTTGAGTCCCTGCTCTTCCTTCAACCGCATCATCTCGCCGTAGTCGAGCATGAGGTTCAAGAGCCGCTCCAGCGTGAAGACCTTCCCGTCCTGGTAGTAGGCGTCGGTGAGTTCCACCGCGCGTTCGCGCAGCCCCGGCTCCCGGAAGGAAATCGCCTGGCTCACGTATTCGTCCAACCAATTCAATTCGTCTTCGCCGCAGGGGCGGGTCGTGCCGTCGGGCGCTTCGATGGGGCGCAGGCGCAGTTCGTTCAACGCGATCTCGGTTTCGCGGAGCTCCCGCTTCCAGGTTTCGTCCGCCTCGCGGCGCTTGATCTCCTCTTCCGGGACGGGCTCGCCCGTCGCGATGTTGTAGGGGAGCACGCGCACGAGGAAGTCCCCGATGCGGGTCCCGCGCTCGCGCAGTTCCCGGTGCGCCCAGCCGGGGAGCGGCCGGTCCTGAAGGTCGACGTCGTCCTCGCCCGGACGGTTCTGGAGCTTCACCGCCACCACCCGGAATTCTTGCGCCAGGGGGGGAGCGGTGCAGGTCTTCCATTTCTTGCAGCGTGAAGTGTTTCATGACGGTTCTCCGGTATGTCCCGAACCCGAGGAGGTTCATGCGGGCTTTTTCCTTCATTCTACGCATGGACCGGGCGAGTGCCGCCCGTGAAAAAGTGAGCAATCCCTCCGGATCCGCCCTTTGGAGACCATGGACGAGACCATCGGCGAGACCATTGGTTGCAACTTTCTTATCGGATTCCCGAAATCCATAGACGAAATCTACGCCGATCAGGTATCCTTTCGGTACTGAGACGCACGGTGGAGCGCCGGAAGCGCTCCCGTCGCGTCCATTGACTTCCTCAGTAAGGAACCAAAGAATGCAGAACATCATCCTTGTCGATTCCAACAATTTCGACGAAGTCGTCCTCCGGAACGAAAAGCCGGTCGTGTTCGCGATCGGGGCCGAATGGTGCGCGGACTGCCGCCGCGCGGCGCCGTTCTACATGGCGTTCGCGAAGGAGTACGACGGCCGCATGGTCTTCACGACGGCCGACGCCGAAAAGTCCCCCGAACTCAAGGAACGCCTCGACGTGCGCCGCATCCCGACGATGATCATCTTCAAGAACGGCGTCGCCTTGGAAGAGCGCCTCGTCGAAGTGAAGACGCCGGGCGAATTGAAGGCCTTCATCGAAAAGGGCCTCGCCTCTTGAGATCGTCGACACGTACCGGTGACCCACGGGTGCTCGGCCGCCAAGGCCTGAGCGCCCGACCCCAAGCCTCCCGATCAAGCCCCGGGAGGCTTTTCTTTTTGTAAGGGTTATTAAACCAACAAGCAAATACTTCAGGTCCAACGCCTGCTAAGAAGGCCGCTTCATTTGAAGTGGCCTATTTTTTA
>ENA-UPWN01000977-UPWN01000977.1-human-gut-metagenome-genome-assembly--contig:-NODE-977-length-12498-cov-8.371548_pt1 | contig 12498 bp, 5 predicted proteins | sample MGYA00250050_ERZ773377 | MGnify/ENA primary metagenome ERZ773377 (study PRJEB29103, sample SAMN06112008) | human gut metagenome | biome: human gut; feature: ankylosing spondylitis patient; material...
ATTTCGTCTGTACCGTTTTTCTTTTCATAAACCTATAAAATCACGACTTGTGAGAGGACGCTTATATCTGCCCTTCACAACCTATAAAAGCACCACAGAATCTGCGTTTTCTTTCACGCAAAATAAACCTGCTTTCTCTCATCCTATTTTATTTTGTAGACTCCTTAAGGACAACTTCGTATGGAAGCAATGTTCTTGTCTCCACTTCCACACCCTCGATCACATCCAATACCGTTTTACATGCAACCATGCCAAGCTCTTTCGCATCAAAAGAAAGTGATGTAATGGACGGCACATTATTTTCCAGTACGGAGCTGTTATAAAAAGATGCCACACGGATATCTTTTGGAACCTTGACATTCTTTTCACGCAGCTTTTTCAATACCCGGCTGCACACTGCATCATCCATACACAAAATACATTCTGCCTTTCGCTCGAGTACCTCTTCCACGATCTTGTCAATCACCACATGATTATCAAGATTTAAAAAAAGCATTGTCGGATCAATGACCTCACCCATTTTTTCATAAGCTTCCCGGAATCCCCGCAGACGGCTCTGTGTGACCACATGGTTCTCATCTCCGCCGATCAGTGCAATACGCTTCATTCCCTTCATTAAAATAATGGATGTAAGTTCTTTACACGCACTTTTGTGATTGTGGTCGATCTGGATCACACCTGTATAATTGGAGGAACCGATCGTCACAAATGGTACTTTTTTTTCCTGAAGATACTCAATCTGCCGGTCCTCCACAAACGTCCTCATCAGGATCACACCATCTACTTTACGGTTTGAGATAATACGCTCCAGCGAGGAGATATCGTTATTTTTACAGATGGAAAGCAGGATGTCATACTCCATAATTCCGGCGATCTCCTGAATCCCGAATAAGCATTCCTGAAAGAACGTGAGATCCACAACATCATATTCTCCCGGCATGACCACACAAAGATTATATGTTTTTGACTGCGCCAGCCCTTTGGCGATAACGTTTGGCTTATAGTCATGCTCCTCAATATATTTTAATACACGGTCTCTCGTCTCCTGCCCGATCCGTCCCTTCCCTGAAATGGCTCTTGAGACAGTGGTTTTTGAAACACCAAGTGCTTCTGCCACATCTGCGATCGTTATATTTTTCTTCTCTTCATTCCCCATAAAACCCCTTCTTTCCTCAAAGCAGTTACTTCCCCTGAATTGTGTTGTGGCTTCCTGCATCGCTCGCGCTCCTGCCACAATGTTACTTTGTCCTGCCCTGATATGCTGCGCATCCTTTGCGCAACAATATTATTATCATCCTATTCCCGAAAAAAAGCAATGACATTTTTACATATTTTCCAAACAATCTTTTGTTTCTGCTCACTTATGCCCTGTTCCGGTAACAATTCTGTTTTTTCGTATCAACATCGGATTTACATTTGTTTTTCCTGATGCTATAATATATTTGCGCAATCGGTTGCGTTATCAGATGATGATATATCAAATCACACTGATTGTCAATATGAAAATATTTTTTGGGGGACAATATGAAAACAGACCATTTACTTTTCGGGGCAGCTTATTACTCGGAATATCTTCCATATGACCGCGTGGAAAAAGACATGGAAATGATGGAAAAAGCAGGCATGAACACGATCCGTATCGCAGAATCGACCTGGAGCACCATCGAGCCAAAAGACGGTATCTTTGATTTCACACATCTCGACAAAATGCTTGAGGCGGCTGCACGCCACCATATTTCTGTCATTGTCGGGACACCGACCTACGCCATCCCGGCATGGCTGGCAAAAAAATACCCGGACATTCTGGCTTTGACCAATAACGGTCAGAACATTTATGGTGCAAGACAGAATATGGATATCACACACGCAGGCTATCTGTTCCACTGCGAGCGGGTTATCCGCGCAATGATGGAACATATCAAAGATGTTCCGCATATCATCGGATTTCAGCTGGACAATGAGACAAAAAGCTACGGCACTGCCGGTCTGCGTGTCCAGGCAATGTTTGTCGATTATTTAAAGGAAAAATACCCGGATATCAATGAATTCAATCGCGAGTTCGGACTGGACTACTGGAGCAACCGCGTCAACACATGGGAAGATTTCCCGGATGTGCGTGGCACGATCAATGAAAGCCTTGCCGCTGAATTTGCCAAATTCCAGCGTCTGCTTGTAACCAGATTTTTAACATGGCAGGCTTCGATCGTTTCCGGATACAAGCGCCCGGATCAGTTCATTACACAGAACTTCGACTACGACTGGACAGACCATTCCATCGGCTATCAGCCGGAGGTCAACCAGTACGAAGCTGCCAGATGCATGACCGTTGCCGGATGTGACATTTATCATCCTTCCCAGTCGCTTCTTACCGGGGAAGAGATTACCTTCTGTGGCAACATCTCGCGCAGCTTAAAGAAAGACAATTACCTTGTTTTAGAGACACAGGCTCAGGGAAATATTGCATGGCTTCCATATCCGGGGCAGCTCAGGCTTCAGGCCTACAGCCACATTGCAAACGGCTCCAACAGTGTCATGTACTGGCACTGGCACTCGATCCACAATGCGATTGAGAGCTATTGGAAGGGCATCCTGTCACACGATTTTTCCGAAAATGAGACTTACCGGGAAGCTGCATCCATCGGCGCAGACTGGAAGCGGATTGGCACCCACCTTAAAAACCTGCAAAAGAAAAACCGTGCTGCCATCCTGCTAGACAATAACTCCCTGACCGGACTGCGTCTTTTCCCATTGAAAGGCCTCGGCAATTACAGCTATAACACCCTTGCCCGCTGGCTTGGCGATGCTCTGTACCATTTAAATATCGAGTACGACATGATTTCCTCTGCGGAACGTGATTTTTCTTCCTACGAGTGCCTGATCGTGCCTGCACTTTACAGTGCTTCCGAAGATCTGCTCACCGCAATTTCTGATTATGTAAAAAACGGCGGACATCTGATCACGACGTTCCGTTCCGGTTTTTCAGATGAACAGTTAAAAATTTATGCGGATACACAGCCTCACATTTTACAGGGATGTCTTGGTATCCACTATGACCAATATACCTACCCTGTAGATGTTTCGGTAACACTGCCTGATTTTATGGCTCATCCAGCCTGCTCCGGTCATGAAAATGCGGCTTCCAATGCCGGCTCGTCATGTTCCGATGAATCCTGCACAACCAGCAGCAAATGTCTGCACTGGATGGATCTTGTGATCTGCGATACCGCCACACCGCTCTTTTTCTACGATCACCCGGTCTGGAAAAAATATGCGGCTGCCACAGTCAATCAGTTTGGAAAAGGGTCAGCACTGTATCTCTCCAGCATGTTTGATGGCGCACTTCTGGAAAAAGTTCTGGTTCATTACTTTGCTTCGCTTCCGGAAACACTTTTAGCACATCCGGAATGCCACTTTCCATTGATCATCCGGGAAGGTGTCAATGATTTTGGAAAACGGGTAAGATTTTACTTCAATTATTCCAGTGAAAAACAGACCGCCATCTGCAAAGGGATCTCTGGCACGGAATTATTGTCCGGCAGAAAAATAATGGAACAGGAAACGCTTCCGCTGGAACCATGGGGCGTGGTGATCGTGGAAGAAAATTAATTTTTCCTTCACATACACAAAATATGCCGCACGAGAAGGTATTTTTTCGTGCGGCATATTTTTTTAGTGCCATCTTATGAATTTCATTTAGAAGTGTTTATTTTTTCTGTATGCGGTTCCCATCAGCGCACAGCCAAACAGTAATAATATCACTGCTGCTGCAACCGGTGTGTTATCCGATGTCTTCGGACTTGCGATCACGCTGCCTGTCGTCTGGCTCATATCTGTTTCATTTAAGACGATGACATAATCGGATGCGTGTGAGAACTTGAAGTCTACAGTACCATCTTCTTTTACCTGTACTGCCTGATAATACTCAAACTTACCGGTTGTCTCATTATAGTAATAAAGATTTGCTATTTTTCCACTGTAGTCCTTGCCAACGGAAAGTCTCAATATTCCCTCAAAGCCAAATACTCCGTCATAATTTAAGGAGAGCTGGATGGTTTCATTTCCGTCTGCCAGCGCTGTCACTTTCTGTTTCGGAATATCACTTGTTCCCACAACCAGACCAAGATCGATCGGCGCTGTCACATTACCGGTGATATCTTTTCCATTGATGATCCAGCTGGCCTGATCACTTACCTTGAAGGTTACGTTCATATCTTTTCCTTTGATACTCTCGAACACACTTGCAGGAATTTTGGTTGTCTTTAACAGGTTTACACGGATTTTACTTCCGGTTTTTGCCTTATTCACTGCCTCGATCACATTTGCAAAACTCTCCTCCTGCACGGTTACTTCTGCTACAGCCTGTTCTTCCTGTTTTGGAGTTGTCTGGACTGCAGAATTGACCTGACTGGAATTGTTTCCTGATGTCTGCTGATTTCCGTTATGATCCTCTGTTGTTTTTCCATCTGGCTTTTTATCATCTGTTGTATTATCCGGAGCCGGTTCTGTTTTTGTCTCCGCTGTCAAAACAATCGTTCCACCATCTTTTGCTGCCGGAATGGTAACAGAAACGTTCTGGTCAGCAGAAACAGTGTAAGTTTTTCCATCATAAAGGTTTTTAAGAACTGTTCCGGCACTCTCTGCTACCGGGATCACTACTTCTTTCTCTGCCTCTTTCACATTCATTCCTACATATAAGGTGCTGTTTCCATAACTTCTGCTGATCACTTCGTAACCTTCTGCGTCAGAAGCTGCCACTGTACTTCTGTTTCCTCTTGCAAATACATCTGTGTATGTATTACGGATTGCAAGCATTGTCTTGTAATGGTTGTAAATACTGTTGCTGTCTGCTTTCTGTTTTTCCAGCTCTGTCCAGTCAAAGTCGCGGCGGTTTGTCTGGAGCGGCCAGTTGTTGGCTCCACCCTGTCCAATCTCCTCTCCATAATAGAGCACCGGCTGACCTTTTGCGGTAATCTGAAGTGTTGCTGCCACTTTCATCAGGTTGTAAGCTTCTTCTTCGCTGAGTTTACTCTCATTTACAAGCTTATACTGAAGGCTGTCCTCATCATGACTGCTCAAAAAGCTTCCCATTGTAGCAGTGTTATTGATCGCACCATTTCGTTTCTGTAAAGAACTTTCCACACCAGAAATATCTCCGGTTACGAATTTCTGTGCAAAATCATTGAAATCAAAATCTAACAGTGCATCCATGCTTCCGGTTCCAAGTTCTCCCGCATTATTGGCATATCCTGCACCGGAATACTCTCCTATCATTTTAAAATCAGGATTTACTTTGGTCAGCGAGTTTTTGAAAGCTTCCCATGTCGTTGTCTCTACATGTTTTACAGTATCCACACGATAATAGTCAATACTGTATTTTGACATCCACTCGGTCTGCCATGTAACAAGCTGGTCTGTCACTGCTTTGTTTTCTGTCACAAAATCAGGCAGATCTGACAATGAATCATATTTATCATCACCGCTGATCGTGTTGTTGGAGTCACGGATCATGGAAATACTGTTTCCATCTGCATCTGTTAAAATACTGTTGAAGTATTTTTCTGTACCGTAACCTGCATGGTTTAACACAACGTCCACCATGATTTTCATTCCCTTGCTGTGAGCGGCATCCAGTAATGCTTTGAACTGCTGCTCTGTTCCAAGATGTTTGTTTAACTTTGTGAAATCGCTTGCCCAGTAACCATGATAGCCATAGGTAGCGGTATCTGTCTTATTATCATGCTGATCTTCTGTGATATTTTCTACGATTGGAGTGATCCAGATTGTGTTCACACCCAGATCTTTTAAATAATCCAGTTTCTGGTTTAATCCGGCAAAATCTCCACCGTGATAGCTGGATCCGCCTTTTTCGCCTGTGTTATAATCTCCAACTCCGTATGCATCATTGTTGCTTGCATCTCCGTCAAAGAAACGGTCTGTCACTGCAAAATAAATCACTGCCTCATCCCAGTCAAAATCTCCGGCACTTTTTTTGCGCTCTGTGACGGTAACATTTGTCGCTGTTGTATATACATTTCCATAAATATCTTTCACTGTGACAGGAATCGTTTTTTCTCCTGCGGCTACCGTATTCAGGCAGGAGATTGTTCCTTCCATGAGTGTCGGATCAATCGCAAATTCCCTGTTTAATCCTAATTCACTCAAATCGGCTGTGATTGCAGCAATTTCAGATGTTTCAAGACCTTCTCCGTCTTTTGCAGTCAATTTTACCGATAACACATTGTTGTCATTGTAATCCATTGCATACTGTGATAAAGAAGCCGTTACGCTCACATTTGCTTTTTTGAAATGGCATACGCTGCATTCTTTTCCATTGCTGTCGTTTGCAGTTACATCATTAAATGCATCTAATTCCTCTTTTCCATTTACCACATAATAATAATAGTAATCACCAGTGGAAACGCCAGTAAAATCGTATCCAAAGCGGTCATTTGCTGCATCATAAGTCATCTGGCAGGTCTGTCCGTTGACAACCACACTGACTTTGCCGTCTAAAGAAGCAAGATTGTTTTCTGCTGCCAGTGCATCGTTTCTGAAGTAAAAATGGATCGTATCATTAGCTCCATCCATCTCGTAACCTGCATTGTATGGCAATACCTCTGTGATTCCCTCTCCCTGCGTAAACACTGCTTTGACCAATGACTGTCCTGCCGGAATCGTCACATAATGATCTCCGCCGTCTTTGTTTGCCCACTCATTGTCAGTAGTACTTTGTCTCATACAGAAAGATAACATCAGATCTGCCTGCGAATCTTTTACCGGAATTTTGGCAACCATTTTTCCATTGATGTCTGCAAATGCTACAGATACATCAGAGCCGAATCCACTGTTCCATGTAAAAATGTTCCAGCCCTCATAATCCTTTGCCGGTCTGTCGTACTCGATCATGACGTAGCGGGATCTCGGTGCTACCAGCTCTGGAATCTCTGTGTATGCCTGTTTACTATTGGATACAATATAAAGTGTTACATTTTCTGTTCCTGCGCTGTTGCTATAAGAAATCGTGTCCTTCTCCCATTTCCACTCGTCTTTTGATCTTGGGATGATCTGAAGGTCTGTATATGGAAGTTTTATTTCTGCGCGCAGCCACTCATTCCCATCAGAAAGTGTCTCGGTTGCGGTAAAAGGTGTTCCCTCTGTCGCTCCAGCACCATTTTTCTCCCAGATCCATAAGTCAGATGCATTTTCTGACATATGTGTCTTATCAAAATCATAATAATAAATGGTATATGTATATAATTTTTCTGTCACATTGACCACAAAGTCAGAGGTCTGTCCGTTCTCTGCTTTTGCCGTCAGTTCTACGATCTGTCCTGTATAAGATTTTCCGATTATAATGCTATTTCCATTTAATGTAATATCTTTATTTGCAGTTTTTAAACTGTAAGTAACCGGAGCTTCACTGCTTGTTCCGTCTTCAGACCACAATGTCAGTTTTTCTGGAAGTGCTGTCTCAATTCCCTTCATGGCATCTGCTTTTCCGTCAGCCAAGCCCGGGACGATCAAAACACTGTTTGTTCCACTTACCCTGTTATTTGCCGGATCTGAAAACGATACATCCCAGGTTTTATTTAATGCAAATTTGTATTCATATTTTCCGGGTGCAATGGTAAATGTTCCAGACCACATACCTGCTGTCTCATCTTTTTTAAGTTCCCAATCAGATGAATCCTGTTTCCAACCATTCATTCCTCCCGGAACCGTAACAGATGCTGCATCCCCTGTTTTTTCAACCGGGACACGGAAAGTTACCTCGCGTCCATTTACCTCCGGGCTTACATATCCTGCTTCTTTGTATTCGATCAGAGTTTCGGATTTGTCAGCATCTTTGTACCATTTCATGCCACCCTTTCCATCTCTTAAATAATAGATGGAGGTGTCTGTGGTGATGGCATTGATGGCTTTCACTTCTTCGCTCTGACCATCAAACTGTGTCTCTGCTCCTGTGTCAGCATCTACCAACTGAAAACCTGATATTGTTGTTCCGGTTAATGTAACAGTATAAATATTTTCAGCTTCTGAAACAGCCAGCTTTGGTTTGTCCTGATTTCCCCACGCAGCAATAGACGCATCCCCAGCTCCTTGATTGTCCAATACAAAATCGCCGCCCCATAGATTGATAACAGGCGTTTTCCAATTTTCTGGTTTTTCAAAATAAATTATAACTTTATGTGCAGCTGCTTTTTCTTTCTCTGGTAACACCTGATTTTTATCTTTGTCTAAGTACCATGACATTCCATTATCATTCTTTAAAAGATAAAATGATGTATCTGATGTTGCCGAATTAATTGCATCAATAATGGCACAGTTTTCAAATTTCTTTTCTGCCGGGTTTCCTACACCAGTTCCACCGTTTACAATCTGAAAGCCACTGATGCTGTTCGTCCGGATATCAATATAATAATAACCTGTTGATTCATCTTTCAACATAGCAGGTCTTGATTGACTCGTCCAGACTTCCACCTTTTCTGCATCCCCATTGTCTACTTCAACATCGGATTCATTCCAATAGTTAAATGCCGGGATATTCCAATCATCCGGTTTTTCAAAATACAACCTCACAGTTGGATTCTCCGCTGCCTGCACCGTACTGTTTCCACCGCCAAGCGCCGGAACCATTGTTACTACCATTGCAAGCACTAGCAGAAAACATAGTACTCTGCTTGCAATGCTTTGCCTCTTTTGAAAGCTTTTCATTAACTTTCTCATTCTTCCTTCTCCTTTTTCTCCCCTACTTACATGTGATCATATGATAATCCCCCTCTTCACATGTTTTCGTTTTTTTTCGCATTTCTATTGTATTCTAAAATATTGTATTATTCTATACGTAATAAATCCCGAAATCTCGTCCAAATTTTTGTGGATTTTAACCAATTAGAGTGCAAAATTGCACATTTTTCAATTTTCAGGCAAAAAAATAGAACCAGAATTCAAAGTTTTCTCTGAATTCTGGTTCTGTTTTTTCGAAAATATTATTTTCTACTGTGCCACAGTTCCATCCGGCGTCTGCGCTGCAGGATCTGCAGGAGCAACTGTTGAGCCATCTGCAGGGGCTGTTTGGTCTGCCGCAGGCTGCTGTGCAGCCGCTGCAGCGCCACTCTTTAAGGCTGCCAGTGCTGCCTCATCATCCACAAGTGTCTGATAATTGGTAACATAACTCTTTGCTGTATCAGATAACGCATCGTATGCTGTTCTTGCTGCCACGATAACAGGTTCGCTTTCTAATGTAACAGTTCCGATACTGTTGATCGTATTGACAACCGCAGCTGCCTCTTTCTGTTTCACACTGTCACTTTCCGTTCCCGGAAGATTATAAACCAATACGCAGTAACCCTTGTCGATCGTCTCATATATCTTCTTTGCTGCCGCATATGGAAGATTGATACATCCATGGGAACCTCTTGTCTTATAAATGTCTCCACCAAATGCTTTTCTGGATGTCAGATCATGCATGCCGATATCTCCGTTAAATGGCATCCAATATGTAACAGGAGTTTCATAATCCGGTCCACGTAAAACAGCATTCAATGTTTTATAGGTAAGCATAAATGCTCCGCCTGGTGTTGCGTGCCCTTTTGCGACATTTCCGGATACAAAATCAGACTCTGTCACAAGCACACCATCTTTATAAAGGAACAAATGCTGTGCAGTAAGGTTAATCTCCACATAGGAATTACCGTAATCATTTTCGCCATGGCTGTTCGCAGTCTGGGAATAAACCGGTTCACGTTCCACTTTTTTTCCGGCTTTCAGATCATCTAAAATCTGTGCCACTTCCTCGGAATTGTTGATTTTCCATCCGTAAGGTCCATTGGAGATCGTCACAGTGGAACCATAAGATGTTTTCAACTCTTTCGGTTTATAACAGGTATTATATTTACTTGCAAGCTCCTTTACAAAGGAAAGAACACCTTCCTCGTCCACCACAAGATTTAAATCATCGTCCACGGAAAGCCACTCGGAAATACGCTCCCCATCCAGCACTTCTTTTGCAACGTCAAAATCATAAGTGATCGTAGTTCCCACATAGCTGTTCATCTCATCAATGACTGCCAACAGTTTTTCATTATCGTCTTCAACCTTCGGCTTCACATAACAGTCTGCCTCATCCAGATCAAGTTCATCTGCGAGAACTAAAATGGAATCCTCCACCGCTTTTTTGAATGCACTTTTATCAATGGTCGTACCATAATCTGCCGGAACTAAAGAATATCCATCTGCTGTGTACGCTGAAACCGTTGCATCCACGGGTTCACGCTGTGCACCAGCCTGCATACAGTTTAACGCCTGAAGCTCGCTGTCCAATGCATTCTCATCAAATGTCACAACCTTAGCCAGTTCCAGATTCTCATGTTTAAACAGTGTAACCACCCATGCGAAACCATTCTGTCCATTCAATAATTCTTCCACTTCGCCATTAAACACCGGTGCAATGTGAATGGAATCTCCTGCAATGCTTTCCTGTCCCTCCTCACGTTCCACGAGATTCAGCACATAGCTGTCAATCTCCTCTGTGATGAGCTGCTCCATCTTTTCTACCGACTTACCACCGGCTTTTATTCCATCGATGGTCGTACCAAAGCAGAAATGGCTCTGGAAAAAGATTCCAAATCCGACATAAATAACTGCCAGACACGCCACCACAACACCTGCGATGACAAAAATCCTCTTTTTGTCTGCGGATTTTCCTGCTGCATTGTTCTGCGTCAGATTCTTTTTTTCTTTTTTCATAATTTTTCCTCTCACTCTTTTGTAGCTTATTCAAAAAGACGTATCAATATGCGCCTATTTTCAGCAAAACCATACTCTATTATAGGTAGAAAAAGGGCTTTGTCAACAATTTGCGGCAATCGTAATATTTGCGTAATGAATTTGTTTCAATTCGTAACAATGCAGGTAAAAATTTCCTCCTGCATTTGTTTGTAGGGTTGCACAAAAACCAGCTATTTACCTTAAGAAATCTTTAAATATTCAATAATCTTTCTTAAAAAAGAGGAAAGGGAATTGTTTCCTAAAAATCACTATGCTATAATCGCACAATGTAAGGAAAAAGAATTTATTTTTATATAAAAATCTGTTAGGAAGGTGATATTTTGAAGACAGATATGAAAAGCAGACTCAATGCTTTTATCGAGAAAAACAAACATGCTTTTTTGCTTCTTTATTTTTGTATCTATTTTCCATGGTTTCATCATCTGGAACGAACCGTGACCACGCATTTTCATGTGATACATACTGCATTGGATGACAGGATCCCATTTTGTGAATACTTTATTGTTCCTTATCTTTTATGGTTTGGATATGTCGCGTGGGCAGTCGGATATTTTTATTTTAAAAATAAAGATGAATATTTTAAACTCTGTGCAATGCTTTTTACCGGAATGACCGTTTTCCTTGTGATCTCAACGATCTATCCGAATGGTCACTATCTGAGACCAGCTTATTTTGAACATAATAATATTTTTATCCAGATGGTAAAATGGCTGTATGCAACGGATACACCGACAAACCTGTTTCCAAGCGTACATGTCTTTAACTCCATCGCCGTGAATATTGCCGTATGGCACAGTGACAATTTCAAAAAGAACAAAGCTGTACGCTATGGTTCCGCTGTTTTGATGGTACTCATTATCTTATCCACAATGTTTTTAAAACAGCACTCTGTTTTCGACGTTGTCACCGGTATGGTACTTGCCGTATTTATGTACTCCGTTGTATACACAACCAACTGGGCTGCTGTCACCGCTGCAAAACCGGTGCGCAAGCCAGGACGGATCTGACCCTGTATTTACCACAATTTCAGCAGCCGGATTCCTGTTTTCATCACTTTATACTTCACATCCTCAAGTTCTGCTGCGGCATTTTTCAGCTCCTTGCGGATTTCAATATGCTGCGGGCAATGCTTCTCACACTTTCCACAGGAAATACACTGGGATGCACTGCTCGTATCTTTTCGAAATGCAGTACACTGCAGGTAATCTCTTCTTCCCGATTTTTTTCCTTCGGAATACATCGCATTATAACAGCGGAATGTTCCCGGAATATCCACTCCACGCGGACATGGCATACAATATCCACATCCGGTGCAGCCGACCTTCACATTTTTCTTAATCTCAGCTTTTACTTTTTCGATCAGCTCCTGATCCGATTCTGTAAGACATCCCACCAGTGACTCGCTGGCAGTTTTTACATTCTGTTCTACCATCTCCATGGAATTCATGCCGGAGAGCACACAGGTAACTTCCGGCTGGTTATACAGCCATTTCAGTGCCAGTTCTGCCGGGGTACGATGTTGTTCGTCCTTACGGAATAATTCTTTTGCCGGCTCTGGGAGCAGATTCACCAGACGACCGCCTCGTAACGGTTCCATAATGATGACCGGAAGTCCCTTCTTATTCGCATAGCGCAGTCCTTCCACACCAGCCTGAGAATGTTCATCCATATAATTGTACTGGATCTGACAGAAATCCCAGTCGTAAG
>ENA-UPWN01000980-UPWN01000980.1-human-gut-metagenome-genome-assembly--contig:-NODE-980-length-12488-cov-23.654661_pt1 | contig 12488 bp, 10 predicted proteins | sample MGYA00250050_ERZ773377 | MGnify/ENA primary metagenome ERZ773377 (study PRJEB29103, sample SAMN06112008) | human gut metagenome | biome: human gut; feature: ankylosing spondylitis patient; material...
TTCAGGACAAACAGTAAATGAATCCTCGCTTCTATAATCGCAACTTAAGCAACAAGTTTCCATATCGTATACATAGACACTTCTTGTATTTGAATCAAATAAAAATATACAACCGATTTCCTGAGAAAGAGTAGTTGTTAAGAAGTCATATATACTTGTATTATCCACACTGAAGGAACGTTGAATATTTAAAAGAGTTTCATCAACGTGGGCAATAGTATATCCAGGGACTTTTTCAAAAATTCTGTTTAACAATGAACAATTTTTCTTACTAGAATTATAGAATATAGTTGGTTCTGTATACTCTTCACGAGCAATATCAGCTTCTGTATTAATTTCAACATCATGTAAAATTACCTGTCCAAGTTCAGCCTCGCACAATGATTTAGCCGTTACAAGCTTTTTTGTATTTATTTCTGATTCATCAATACTTACTGTGATTTCAAACCATTCGTTGTGTTCCTTGACGTATACAGTTTTAAAATCAATAATTTTATCCCAAAGATTCTCAATTTCACCGTTTCTTTCTTTATATACACTAAAAGACAATTCATCAACTGCATTAAATTGGGGATGATATGTTATAGAGTCGGCAGGAATATTAACTATTTCACCGAATTTTTCAAGATTTCTGTTACCTAAAATGATGTGCAATGGTCTAATTGTTTGACCAGTTTTTTGCATTCTAAGTAAATTTCTTACATTGATTTTCATTAATTAAATTCCTACCTTTCTAACAGGAGAATAACTCATAGTTACATTTATATTAAGTGTAGAAGAGTAGTAGTTATCCCTATTCTTATATGTGTTTATTAATTTAATAAAATTATAATTAAAGTCATTTGCTATGTTGTGAGCAAGTTTATCAGATGTAATTATTCGATGTTGATTATCAATAGTGATTACTTCACCCTTTATACAATTATTGATAATACATAATTCGTTATCTGCTGAGTTAGTAATAGTAAGATTACCTGCTTCATTGCAAGTTATAATCGTATAAGGATATATTTCTCCAACCTCATCTGAATCATCATATATATAAAAAGATTTTACATTGGAAAAAGTATGAGTTCTTTCTTTAGCAAAACCATAAGGTGCATTAGAAGTAAATACACATTCAATTCCATATATATCATCATTAATTTTCACAGCTTGAACATTGAATGTGCCATAAAACCTTATATTTTCGTAGCCTTCTTTATTTATTTTAAATTGATCAAAAGTCTTTCTATTTAGCCATCTGTTTATCGCTCCATATTCTTCTGGCATAAGAGGAATAGGATTACAATGATTGTCTAGTCGACATAATTGAATAGTGAAAGAGTAGTCTTCATCATATGTACTTCCATATAATTCAGAAATATCTTGTCCGACTGATTTAACAGTGTTAAATGTTAGAGTAGAGCCAGATGAGATAGTTTCAGCACCGCCAGAAGAAGAATTAAAATTAACCACAACCAATCCGTAATCACTTGCCAACTCGTTTGCATATTGAAAATCAGTAAACATATTTTCACCATCCTTTTTAATTTTATTTTTTTAATAAGTTATCAAGCATTTTTTGATATTGTTTTTCAAATGCTTCCATTTTTTTAATATATTCTTTTTTAACTTTATCTAGTTCGGCTATTTGTTCGTTTAAAACCTTAATTCGGTCATTATATTTAATACATAACTTTTCATATGTATTCTTAGACATTCTTGCTTTTTTAATTAATAAGGAAAGATTATCATAAGCTTCTGAAGGGGTTTTCATAGCAAAAGAAATACTCATTTCATCATTTCTATTTTTTAAATCAATGTTTTCTTTTTCAAGTAGAGCAGAGTGCTTTTTATAATATTCTAATTCCTTATCACGTTTACTTTTACTCTTAACTAACTTATTTGACATCTTACATTCTCCAATCTATCCTTAATCTTAATATTCTTAATATTCTTAATAATTTCTAACATAATAAAAGACACACTAGCCTAAACTAATGTGTCTTTGTGTGTTTTGTATTTAGTTGTAATTGAAAAGAGCAGGAGATTAGTCCTGCTCTCTGTTTAATAATCTATAAATGTAAAAGTGGACAGTAAGTCTTGCTGTCCACTAATTATTATTCACCAAATTTGTTTTCTAAAATACACTGACTTCCAACAAACTTTGCATCGTCCCAACCTTGATTTAATTTTGCTTCATTAACAAACCAATCTTTTACAGTTCCTGATACTTTTTGAATCTCTTCTCCGTCTTTGTTGTACTGATTATACAAACCGATTACTTGTTCACTTGTAACAATTACAGCAGGATTATTTTTCGATCTATCATCTGGATCAGGAAAAACAAACGGTCTTGCCATTTTCATTTTTACCTCCTTTCGGAAATATTCAATCTTTTTTGATTGTATTTCCATTATATACCAATAATCGACAGAATACCACAAGAACATATATTTACAAAATCATACTTATAATCATATAGGCACATACAATTAAGAATGTGCCTTGCAATATTATCTAAATGTCAATTTATTAAGAGAATTACGTCCAAGTGTTTGTCCTATCGTCATTTCTTGAATCATTGATTCAAACTTTGGATCTCTCTGTGCCTGCTTCATAATGTCATCATAGTTCTTTACATTAGGGAAATTTAATGACACATCACCATAAGAAATATCAACCTTATTTGACATACTCTTTGAATTAGCAGGAATATCTGGCAACTTATTAGCAATATTATTCAATCCCATATTAGGTGTAAGAGCTGTAATACCCTTAGACATATCCCATAACTTCTGAACCTGTTCCTTACTAAATACAGTGTCGCCTGAATCAAGCTGACGAAGAGTACCATACTTGGTAACAATTACTTCTGAACCAAGACCATCTTCATCAGTAAGATGAATACCAGGCTTTGCTGAATTTGTACCCTTGCGGTAGCCGTTATTTTTCATCCAATCGAGCATAAAAACATTTTGGTCATAAGTTCCATAATACTGACCTTCGCCGCCCATCTGGTCATAATACTGACTACGAGCTGCAAAAGATGAATCATAATCATGCCACTTAATTCTATCTACGATCGAGCTTGATATATCCAATTCGTCCTTCGGGAAATCGTCAGGCGAGTATATCCAATTAACTCCATCAGACCCACTATCATCAGATGAGCCACTATCAGAGTTATCCCAATTATCAGACCAATCATCACCACCACCAGATGAACCACCACCGCTATCAGAATAACCACCATCGGTATTAGCATTTTGTTCTGCCTGTTGTCTTGCAATCTCATTAGCAACTCTTTGTGCTTCATCATTACTATTCTTCAATAAACCTTGTACAGCAGCATTAATATCACCACAAACCTTATTAATAGCATTGTTGCCTTCAACAAACTTGTTGCTAAAGTCACCTAATACACTATTAATACCATTTGTTATATTACTAGCATTTGTACTCCATATAGAAGACATAGATTCACTAAGCTTATAACCATAATTCTCAGCAGTAGATGTAATAGTCTGTGAGATATTAGAAGCATTTTCGTTAGACTGGTCGATAATTTCCTGCATAGTTATATCAAACGAATCAAGTCGCCCATCGAGCCACGTTTTTGTAGTATCGGCAAGATTATCAAGAATAGCTTGAGTATCGCTTATAAGCTTTTCATACTCAGTATCTTTCAAATCATCTTTTGCAGTATTGATTTGGTCTTTAAGCTGCTGAATATTCTTCTTACCTTCCTCAGAATTATCTCCTTGATAAGCAGAGTATTGCTTCTCCAAAGCATTAAGAGCTTTTGTTTTTTCTGCGATAGATTTTTCATAATCATAAGCATCCTTTTGTTGACTCATAAGGTCTTTATACTTTTGGATAACTTCATTAAGCTTATCAAGAAATGTATCATAACCTTCTTGAACTAAATTCTTAAGAGCTTCTTTTTCAGATATACTTGAATTAACAGCATCCTGTTGTGCCTTAATAAGTTCTTGCTTTCTGTCAAGCAATTCCTTATCATAAGGATCTTTAGCCAATTCTTCATCAATCTTAAGTATCTCGTCCTTATATGCTTTAGCCTGATTAAGATATAATTGATATTTCTGTGCAATTAATGCCTGTGCAGCCTTACCATTATCATTCGTATTGCCATTATCATCGGTAATATCTTTATCCTTTAGTAAGTCAACAAGGAACTGAGTTTCGTCTATAAGATTGCTGACATCATCACGAGTACGGTCAAAAGCATCCCAATTAATCTGTCTGATAGCATTGTCATACTCAATTAATGCCTTTTTAGCATCATATATACTTGAAGTACAATCATCTATGGCAGACTGCATAGAATACCAATCCTCAGATTCAGCTTCAATTTTACCAGATGCCATAGCAGAATTAAGTGCCTTTGTAAGTGCATTCCTTTCCTGTTCAAGTTTTTTAAGATTCTTCTGTTCTTGTTCCATCATAGAATTATTAAGCAGAGTAGAAGCAAACCAACCCTGTTCTTCTAAGAGGTCATTATCCTTGCTATATAAATCCTTTATAGAATTTACTTTACCAAGAACTTCTTCAAACTGTGATTGAATATTATCGAATTTACTTTTAGCAAGCTGTCTTATCTCAATGTTTAATGATTGTACAGAATCAGCAGCATCTTGTGCCTTATCATATAAATCCTGGCAATCTGAAATTGCATCCTTGAGGTCTTCATCATAGACAGTTTCTATATTAAATGAACCATTTGCAATCTGATCTTTGTAATATCCGTCAAGGTCATATGAATTGAATCTATCCATATAGAAGTCATAAGCATCTGACTGTGCGTTAATCTCTGATAACAATGTTTCCATAGAATCGGAGAGGGCATTATTACGATTAAGCCATGTACGTGTTGTATCAGATACTTTATTCTTTAAGCGGTCATAGGCTTTAGAGATTTTGGATAAGAGACGTTCTACCCAGTTGAAGTCCTGTGGCGATGGTTCGGAGGATGAATCAGATGAACCACTGGAAGATGAGGAATCTTTACCGAGTGACTGCCAATCAGTTGTAATAGATAAATCAGGTGCATTATTTTTAAATGTTTCTTGAAGACGTTTCCATGCATAATTATATTCATTTACATAATTAAGAATCTTTTCTTTATCCTTTTCTTGAGAAGCCTTAATTTCCTGATGTAGGTTATCCATCATTTTCGCACCAGCAAACCCTGTTTTTAATGGATTGCTTTTTTGATTTAATGGTGAATCTTCATTGTCTTGAACACTCATCATGCCTGTTTCAGCATCTTTTACTATCTTAAATGCTGTAAGCTGATTTTCAAAATATTTAGACCACAAATTACCAAGCTTGGATACTAATTGTGCTTCACAACCAGCTTTTGCTTCAGCTAAATTTTTCCATTCCTTCCAATCATTTCCATAGAAACTTGTAAGCATATTTTGAAGCTTTTCATTACCTGTTACAACTTGATTCCAAAAATCATTAGTATAAATATACTTATTTTGTTCTGATATTTTATACGCTTCAGCATCATCATTATAGGCTTGTTCTAATAATGCGAACAATTCTTCCGAACTCAATAATCCGTTTCTGAACTGTTTAACCGACTCATTCAACTCAGGAAATGCTTTAGCAATTGAATCCAAAGTAGAAGATGATAATCTGTTTGTATTTTGCAACTCATCTTGTACAGATTTAAGTAAATCAGCGTGTGTTTCAAGTTCAGATAAACTATCTCCAATTGAACCATCTGCCGTAAGTTTAAAACTTGTATTATCAAATATCTGAGATATCTTATTGGCATCAGATTCAAATTTAGAAATTATTTTATCGTATGAATCTTGTGAGAGTGAACCTTCTTCTACCTTCTTCTGAAGATTACTTTGTACTTCTGATAACTTTGCCTTTGCCAATTCTTGATATGAATTTGCAGCATCATAATTAGTCGAAGCTAAATATTTTGTTGCATCAGCTTCAGTTGTGATACTTTCAACAGTAGAAGCTAAATTAGCAAGTGCTTGTTGTTTCATATCCTCAATACGAGCTTGAGTAAGTTTATCTAAGGCTTCTTGGTCGAGAGTAAATGCACCAGACTCCATATCAATGTAATCGAGCCAATTATCACCTAATGCGATAACGGATTGCATTGTATCAATTGAAATATTTCCATTACTGTTATATTCAGAAACAGCAGAAGAGAGCGTAGAATAAGCAGATTGAATTTCATCCAATTGAGAATTTAGCTTACTTAATGTTGACGGGGCGTTATCACTCCCCATATCGAATAATTTAGTTTCTTTGAAAGTGTTTACCTGTTTAGCATAATTTTCTCGTGCTTTAGCAGCACTATTAGCAGAAGATGCAATTTCTTTCCAATTGTCAATTTCTTCTTGAGTATTTACGGAATGTTCTTTAAACCATGAATCCCAATCAAAATCAGGTTCTTTCTTTTTTGCTTCTTCTATAATGTTGTTATACTGTTGAGATATATTATCAGCTACATCATAACCAAGACCTTTTTTTAAAGAATCTGCATCAGTACCAATATAATCAGCAATTTTTTTAATGTAATCATCAATTGCTTGCTTATCTTTTGATACATCGCCCATATTATTAGGATCAATTGCCAATAGAGACTTATAAGCATTAGAAATACCTTCTTTATTATTCTCGATACCATCAATAATTTTTTGTACAAATTTACTATTAATATCAGAATCTTTATTGAAAGTGCCAGCGGCTGCTTCAGTTAAGGCATTATCAATTAAGGAACTTATTTGATTTATTTGTTCATCATTCAAATTATCATAATCTGAATTATATACAAAATAAGCATTTGCTTTAGTCTTAATTCCTTTCATTGCCTCGTCAACTTCTGCCTGATAAGTTGCTAAATCAGCTTTCATATTCTGAATGATAGTAGTAACTTCTTGGTCAGTGCTATCGGTATCTAATCCATATGTCTTTAATAAACTTCTAAAAACAGTATCCGAACCTATAGAGCCAGAGTAATTTCTTAAATCCTTAATAGATAAATTTGTGGCTTTTTCAAGATAAGATATCTTTTGAGTTGTGGATAAGCTTTTAACTGTTGATTTATCAGAATTAAATGTGAACGCAGATTTAAAGGCATCTTTTATGCCAGTCTTTGATTCATTTTTATAATTCTTGACTACATTAGTATTCTCCTTATCACTGCCACTTATAACACTAGCAGCGGCTGCTTTCTGTTCATCCTTATATGCTTTTGTTAAAGCCTCAACATTACCCTTTAAGGTTAATATTGCAGTACCTTCAGAAGTATGTCCTGCTATTAAAGAAGGATAAATATCAGCAATCTGGTTACAAATATCTTGATATTTTTTATACTCATCAGTTGTAAGTGAAACATTATTACCTAATTCATCAACACCCTTTGATAAAGTTTCATAATCATCTTTTATATTATTGATGGTCTTTTTGTGCGATTCAAGAGTCTTCAAACTATCATTATATGATGTAACCATATCATCTACGGCTTTTTTCATATTTTCGGCACTATTTATTATATTGGAAATACCTTTTATAATGAATGAAGCAATAGCAGAAGCTATAGCACCTATGACCATATTTAAGGCAGTAGTAGCAATTGATAATGCAATTGTCTTTAATTTTGCAATACCAAGACTCTTGATATATCCACCAAGTCCAGCATTTGCACCATTAAGACTTGTAAGATAATTACCAAGTTTCATATTATGAGAAGCAACAACTTCAGCAAAAGCATTACTCTCTTTTACAGAACTCTTTAAGAGACTGTTATATTCTTTAATATTTGCATTAATACCTTGAAAACTGAAAGACTGTTTTGCAATGTTCTCATAATTCTGCTTGGTAATAAGTTCGTTAATAGATTCCCTTTTAAGTACATCATTCTTTTTAATGTATTCCTCAAGACCATTTACTTTTGAATACTTACCATCTTCAAAAGTTTCAGTTAATACCTTCTGAAGCTGAATAGTATCACCTTTAGCATTTTTAATAGCTTTGCGTAACTCATCTATTTTATCTTTACTTAAATTAGTAAGTTTTTCAACCTCGGTAAAATTTTTTGTTCCACCTAACTTATCAGTAATACCCCAGTTATCAGCTAGTATTTTTCCTATCGTTAATAAATACTTTGATATTGTGAGATATGTTAATTAGTGTTATTATATTCATATACAATTGTGAGAGGAGATTAATATATGAGATATTGTTTACGATGTTGTGATATTTGTTCGGACACATCTGAAGAATATGAATTATGTCCAGAAAGTTGTGGTACTTGTGGTGCAACAGGTGAAATGCTTAAAGAGGATGGTGTAACAGGCGAACAATATGAACAAATGACCGAAGATGAAAAGGATGAATACGAAGTTAAAATCCGTTTAGAAGTTGAAAATTCACCATATTTTAACGAAGAACTTTATAGAAAATATAGCATGGGTGATCCAGATTTTTATTATAACTTTCGTTATGATGAATATACACGCTTAACAGGTAAAAAAGCTGGTCAAAAGCTAACTCCCGAAGAAGAAGCCGAAGAAAAACGCAAATTTGAGGAATCTATGCGTGGAGCAGAAGCGGATTACTATTTCAATCTTGGCAAACAAAAACGTGAAGAACAAGAAAATGCTAATAAACCTAAGTGCCCAACTTGCGGTTCTACAAACATTAAAAAGATGAGTGGAATAGAACGTGGAGCTTCAATAGCTGCATTTGGTATCTTTAGTAAGAAAATTAATAAGACTTTCAAGTGCTGTAATTGCGGTTATACATGGTGATAGGGAGGTGCAATTTTATGCCAACAAATAATAACAACAAAGACAAAAAATCCACAGATACCAAACCAAAGGGTGAAGTAAGAAATATTAATACCACAACCAAAGGGTTATTCGATTATCATAAAGAAAAGAAAGATAAAAAATAGTCACTTACTTTTCTTAAACACGTTAAACATATTTTCAAATAGACCAGGAGTAGTGGTATTTAAATTCTTGATTTCTCCAACAGGTTTGTTTGTTTTATGCTTTTTAGGAGATTTTTTACATAAAGACAAAAGAATCACTTCCTTCCTATGAACTTAGTTTATACGAAAAACTATATGAAAAAGAAATCACATATAGAAACAATTTTAGCGATAAAGCATATAAGAGTATCACTGTGATAATATCGTTACTTGGTGCAAATGTATGGCTTGTTACAAAATTCATCTCTATTTTTAACTCTGAATGTTGTTTTATGAAATCAATAAACGGAATTCTTATTGCGGTCAGTATAGTTCTAACTTGTATGGTTGTAATTGGATTCTTCAATGTTTTATATAATTATAAAGAAACAAGGCAGAAACCAGAAGATATACAAAAGCTTTTAGAAGAATATAAGTCACTAAATGATATTGATAGCAATGTAATATATCTTATGAACAAGTCATTGATAGTATCTTATGCAGAAGCTGCGGTTAAGACATACAATGAGACACAAAAGCATACTGGATTATTTAAGAAGGTGTATCTTTGGATTATTATTGAAGTTATTGTCTGTGCTGTTTTATTCTTTTTAGAGATATTAGTTTAATGCAACTTCCCTGAGCCATTACAATATTTCGTAGAATAAGATAAATACACCTAAACATATGTTCCTAATAGTAAAATCTTCCTCAAAGTAGTATGATAGTGTTATCAAATTACGGAGGGGTATCACAATGTACGCATTTAAAATTAAAAACAAAGATGGTAAAGTTCAAGAGTATGAACATATCAAAAAAGTATATTATGGACATAAGGGTATATCCGAACATACTCTTGAAGGTGATAAAATATTCAATCATCAATACTCTACGGGATATGATTTACATTTATATTCTGAGAATAATGCATTTACCATCGCTAGGTCAGAAATTTCAGTTATAGAAGTGGTAAAAGAAAATTAATTACCATACCCGAATTCAATTATCACTTCTGTATTGAGTTCGGGTATTTTATTAAGATCAAGAGCCTTTATATATTCAATAGCTGGTTTTAATTCCTCTAATTCGTTGATTTTAATTTTAATATTTAAATTTGTCATTATTTTTACCTCACATCATAATAATTTAGGTTATTCCGTCCAAATAAATAGATATAATAAAAGAGTAGTCAATTATGCTAAAAATTCATTATTGTCCAAACTGTCACAGAGTTACATATACACATTATCTTACAAATGTATGTCGAGTATGTAATTGTGATTGTATAAAACTCGATATTGACTTTAAAGAATTCTTCTCAATGAATGAAGTTGAAAGAAAAGAATATATATCGAAACACATTGGCTTATAGAATACAAACTGCTGTTCTGGATTGTATTTAATTTTGTACAATGGTAAAATATAGACATTGGAGAAACAACATGGATGTGTGCCATAACACTCTATAACCGAAGGTTGTCCCAATGTCTATTTTTGTGGCATTCGGAATAAATATCTGCCCATTCTGGGCTAAAAGAATATTCCCTACTTATTTATATTCTTACTAAGAAGGGAGGTGAAAATACATATTGAATATATTATATGCCGAGATAATCGGTTCAATAATTCTTGGAATATGTTATGTAATATGCCACATAGCTTCAATCGTTGGCAAATGTTACATTGCTAAAATCTGCAAAGACTACAGTGATTCCAAAACTGGAAGTTTAGCAGAAATGACTTCTAAGGATATCAATATCAATCTTCATCATTAATGTTCTTCATTTATATATTTATTCTCCTTTATTTCATCAGTAGGGCTGTCTCACGACAGTCCTATTTTGTTATTCTCTTTTATGTTGATTATACTTAATATACCTCTCACAATATATTAATTATGGTGTAAAGTGTATCAACTATCACCTTCATTTTAAGTACACCTCTTATTCTCCCCTGAGCACACATTAACGATTTCATTAACCGTCTAGTCCTTATGCTCGATGATCGTAGTCTTTGCAAAAATGTTTAAGACTGTCGGATGCGGATTTACCTTGTTTTAGTGATATTACCATACCTCATGCTTTCACATTCGCCGCTATAACCTTTCGTATTATAGTTTGGTTACTAAAACAAACTTTTTTGGTTTTCCCGTACTATGTTGAATTCATAGTAACTGAAAGGATTTCTTTACAAACCTCGCTATTATGCCATATTGACTCATAGCCACGATTAAGTGCCAGTCATTCTCTACTATTTTACAATTAGAGTCCTTGCTTATTATACAATAAGTTCGCACACCTCACGGTTAAACTCTACGGTAGCTAGGAAAGGAGAATTGTTAATAAAATTTATTAACCTTATCAAACCACCGCTTTTATTTGAAGCAATAATAGTTGCAATTGCTCCTAGTATGGTTGGAAGATGCTTTTCTACTAATTTAAAAAATTTAGAAGCACCTTCAGTTAAATCTGTGGTAAAATCTAAAACAGATTTAACAGTTGTAGTATCAATTACATTGTACCAAAATTCTTGTGCTCTATTTTGAAGTTGCTGAAATTTTCCATCAACACTATCTAAATAAGCATTTAATTCGTTTTCTGCCGAGCCTTTGGAATTTTGAGCATCCTCATATACTGAACGAAGCATATCTCCATTTTGAAGAATTGAAGCCGCAATATTACTACGATTTTTACCTGCTATAGTCTCCAATAATAAGTTAAGATTATTTGTTCCTAATTCTTTATCTTTCTTGACTATTTCATCGTATAAATCTGCCAATCCTTGCATGATTTCATACGTACTCTTGTAATTTCCGTTAGAATCAAAAATATCCAAGCCTTTACCGTCTTTTGTTGCAGCGGAAGTTGCAGATTGGATAGTATCTCTCAATTTTGACGCTGTAGTTATCATGCCATCTGTTTCTTCACCAAGATCTTCAAGCTCTTGTTTTGCTTGAGTAGTACCCACGAGTCTAAGTGAAATAGTACGAAGACCTGCTCCTACCTTAGACGGATCTTGAGTGATTGCGTTGCCAGCCGTTGTAAGGGATACAGCTTCATTTAAGTCATTATTAGCAGTTACTAATGCACTAGCTGAATCTTTAAGAGCTGTTGCCAATCCGTCAGTTGAGATGCTGTAATTATTACCGATATTATTTAAAACATCAATTATGTCCATTTTATCAAGGTCTTTATAAGCCTGACTCATAGACACAAGTGAGTCGGTTGCCTCATCTATTCCTTCAAATTCAGATACGTTAAGTAAGATATTTGCATCTTTAGCTGATTTAGCAGCTTGATCTATCGATTCACCCAAGCGCATCCAATCTGCTGTGGAATTTTGTATCTGTTTCGCAGTAGTTCCAACTGCGTCTGCTGTATCGAATGTAGTATCTTGATATCTCTTTAAACTTTGAACAGATTCATTGGATACTTTTCTCATTTCAGTAAGAGCAGTATCTAATTGCCTAACAATACTAACTCCTTCTTTACCATATCTTATAAAGTCATTAAATCCAAAATATGTACCAATA
>ENA-UPWN01000983-UPWN01000983.1-human-gut-metagenome-genome-assembly--contig:-NODE-983-length-12446-cov-6.715256_pt1 | contig 12446 bp, 10 predicted proteins | sample MGYA00250050_ERZ773377 | MGnify/ENA primary metagenome ERZ773377 (study PRJEB29103, sample SAMN06112008) | human gut metagenome | biome: human gut; feature: ankylosing spondylitis patient; material...
CTTTTGGGGGACTTTTATAATCAGAGGGATTATGTTAAAATGCTTAATATGTCCTGAATAATATATTTGATAATCAGCGTCTCTTGAGCCTCTCATGCGCTACGCATGCGCCCCGCAAACCTCCCTCACGCCTTATTGAGATAGTCGACCAACCACCCGATCGCCTCCCGGTAGCCCTCGATCCCGTGCCCCATGATCCGGTGCTTCGCCGCGAGCGCGACGTAGCTCACCCGGCGGAAGTCCTCCCGGGTCGAAACGTCCGTGATGTGGATCTCCACGGTCGGGATCGCGGTCGCCTTCAAGGCGTCCAGAATCGCGACGCTCGTATGGGTGTAGGCGGCGGGATTCATCACGATCCCGTCGACCCCTTCGAAATAGGCCTCCTGGATGCGGTCCACGATCGCGCCTTCGTGGTTCGACTGGAAGTAGTCGTGCCCGACGCCCGCCTCGCGGCACCAGTTGGCGAGCAGGCCAACGAGCTTCTCGTGGGTCACCGCCCCGTAGAGGTCGGGCTCGCGGATCCCGAGCATGTTGAGGTTCGGCCCGTTGATGATCAGGATCTTCTTGGGAGCATTCATCTTCTTCACGTCTTCCGTCTCCATTTCGTCGCCTTTTTTCATTCTTCTGCGCGCTTTCGCCGTCAATCTGCGCACATCTTTCTTCATTCGACCAAAACCGCCCTCTTCCCTCACGCCCGCATCAGCCGTCCGATCACGTGCTCCGCGACGGCTTCGGCGCCAGCCAAAAGGTTCGCGTCGACTTCGAGGTGCGCGGCCGCGCGGTAGATGGGTTCGCGTTCGGCGTAGAGCTTCTCGACGCCCTTGGCTTCCGAGAGCGGTCGGCCCTCGGTCGGGAGGCGCGAGAGGTCCCGCTGCAGCCACACCACCGTCCCGCTCTCCCGCATCGCGCGGCGGTTCGCTTCGCGGAGCACCGTGCCGCCGCCCGTCGCGATGACGGTCCCGCGCCCGCGGGAGGCGGTCATCGCGGCCTCGGCTTCGATCTCTCGGAATCCCGCTTCGCCGCGCGTCCTGAAGATCTCGGGGATCGGCATCCCGGCGACCCGCTCGATCTCAGCGTCGAGGTCAACGAAGGGACGGCCCAACGCCTCACCCAAAAGGCCGCCCACGGTGGTCTTTCCCACGCCGGGCATCCCCACGAGCCATAGGTTTTCCTCGCCCAACCGGATCGCCGCTTCGATCGCCGCGCAGCGCTTGGGGTCGTAGTCGGAGCATCCCCAGAGCTCGGACGCCACCGCCGCCTGGACGACGAGCATCCTGAGGCCGTTCACCGTCCGGATCCCGCGCTTCTGCGCGTCGGCCAAGAGCTTCGTCTTGGGCGGGTTGTAGATCAGGTCCAAGACGGCTTCCAACTTCGGAAAGACCGACAAGTCCTCGACGGGGCTCGCATCCACGTCCGGGTACATCCCGACCGGCGTCGCGTTGACGAGGAGCGCCGCGTCGGCGTGGCGCGGGAGGTTCCCGTAGTTGTCTTCACCCCTTCGGGAGACGACCACCACCCGCTTCGCGCCCATGCGTTTGAGCACCGCCACGACGGTCTTGGACGCGCCGCCCGAACCCAGCACCACGCAGGTCTTGCCTGCGGGGTCGACGCCGCTCTCCTCCACCATCGCCGTGAAGCCCGCGTCGTCCGTGTTGTCGCCATGGAGCGTCCCGTCGGGACGGCGTACGAGCGTGTTCACCGACCCGATCGCCTCCGCGCGGGGCGAGAGCGTCGCGCAGTGCGCCATCACCGCCACCTTGTAGGGGATGGTGACGTTGAGACCGTCGAACGGCGTTTCCTTGAGGAACTTTTCAAGATCCTCTTCGTTCGGGACCTCGTGGAGGTCGTAGTCGTAGTCGCCCAAAGCCGCGTGGATGGCGGGGGAGTAGGAGTGCTCGAGCTTGCGGCCGAGAAGACCGCAGCGGGGACGCGTCGGGAGGGCGGCCTTTTCGATCTCTTCCATCTCAGGGATCCGCACGCCCTGGGCGGCGAGGTCCGCGAGCATCGAGGGCGCCCAAGCCGCCCCTTCAGGCGCGGTGACCCTCATGCGCCGCGACGCCGCGTCCCAGGTCATCGCGGCAGGGACGCACTCGTGCACCGCGAGGATCGTCGTGACGGTCGTGAGCATCGCCGCGTCGGGGAGTTCGAGCGTCAGCGTCGTCGGGAGAGCGGACTGAGCGGCCTGATCCGCCCGATCAGCCTCCTCGTGACGGACATCAAGCCCCTCCATCCGTCGGGCAGCCGCCGTCATCACGCGCCAGAGGGCAAGAGCCGCCGGGGCGAGGTCGCCCGCCATTTCCGAGATGCGCGCGTAGAGCGCCGCCTCACGGGCGGCGTCGTAGACGGGAAGGCCCGCCCGGCGCTTCGCCGCGCCGATCGCGGCCACGGCTTCGAAGCGCCCGCGCATGGCGTCAAGGATCGCCCGGTCGGCGGCGTCGATGCGGACGCGCTCGCGGCGGATCACCTTCGCGGCGTGCGCCGCGGGATCTCGGATTTCATCATGGGAAACAGAGATGACGGTCTGGTCCATGGCGTTCTCTCTTTCTTCACTGGGTCTGTTGGGTCGTCTTGGGTCGTCTTGGGCGGGTCGATCGGCTTGTAGCTTCAGCCCTCCGGCACCCGGGGCAAGTCCCGCCGCGGGGTGTCGGGAAGGACCGCCGGAGCGTCGAGCAGTGCGTCCAACACCGTCAGCGCCGTCACGGCCTCCACCACCGGCACCGCGCGGATCACGATCGACGGGTCGTGGCGGCCGCGGATGCGGAGTTCCGCCTCACCGCCCTCCGCCAACGACACCGTCCGTTGCGGCTGCCCGATCGAGGGCGTGGGCTTCAACGCACACGTGAAGATCAACGGCAACCCCGTCGTCATCCCGCCCACGACGCCGCCCGCGCGGTTCGCGGCGGCCGTGACCGCCCCGGCCTCGTCCCGGCACCAGGGGTCGTTCATCTCGGAGCCGCGCATCCTTGCCGCCTCGAACCCCGCGCCGAACTCCACCCCTTTGACGCCGGGAACGCCGAAGACCGCGTACGCGATCCGCCCGTCGATCCCGTCGAAGAGCGGACCGCCCAACCCCACGGGGAGCCCCGTCACCATGCATTCGACCGTGCCGCCCACGCTGTCGGCGGCTTTCCTCGCGGCCTCAACTTCCGCCGCCATCCGCTCGGCCGCTTCGTCCGAGAGCGCCGCGACGGGACGCGTGAGGCGGGCGGCCAAAACCGCATCGTCCTCCCCCATCGGGTTCATCGGGCGGTCTTCCGCCGCGCCGATCGAGCGCACGTGCGCCGCCACGCGGATCCCGCGACGCGCGAGGATCTGCATCGCGATCCCGCCCGCGACGCAGAGCGGCGCGGTGAGGCGCGCGGAGAAGGCACCGCCTCCGCGGACGTCCTGCCAGCCGCCGTATCGGACGTGCGCGGGCCAGTCGGCGTGCGACGGCCGGGGCTTTTCCGCCGACTCCCGGTAGTCGCGGCTCTTGGCGTCACCGTTTCGGATCACGGCCGTCAGGGGCGCGCCGCAGGTGACGCCATCAAGGAGCCCGCAGAGGATCTCGGGCTCGTCCGCCTCTCGGCGCTGCGTCGCCAACTTTCCGCCCGGCGCGCGGCGCGCGAGTAAGCGGGCGAGCTCCGCCGCGTCGACGGCTTCCCCGGCGGGAAGCCCGTCGATCGTGACGCCCACCGCGGCGGCGTGGCTCTGGCCGAAGACGGAGACGTGAAGGTTGCGTCCGATGGTCGACATGGTTTCGTATTCCTTCTTCTTGGGGTTCAGGGGTTGGATTCGTGGATGCGTGAATTCGGTTCGTTCGGGGGCTGGGCCGGAGTATTCGGGGAGGCTCTTTTGAGGAGATCTCCGCTTCTCAGAAGACTTCAACCCGTCCGCCCAGCGCGGCGTAGTCCCGGAAGAAGTCCGGGTAGGACTTGCGGGCGGCGCGGGCGCCCTCGATCACGACGGGGCCCGAGGCGACGGTCGCCGCCACGGCGGCCGCCATGACGATGCGGTGGTCGTTCGCGCCCGAGACCGTGCCGCCCGTGAGGGGCCTGCCCGCACGTCCCGCAACGGTGAGCGTGGTTTCGCCCTCCGTCACCTCGACGCCGAGCGATCGCAGCATCGCCGCGGTCGTCGCGAGCCGGTCGCTCTCCTTAATGCGCAGGCGCCCGGCGTTGACGAAGGTCGTCACGCCTTCCGCGCACGCGGCCGCGACGGAGAGCACGGGGACGAGATCCGGGATCTGGGCGGCGTCGACCGTGAGGCCGTGGAGGCGCCCGTTCTTGGGCGGCCGCACCGTGACGGCGTCGCCCGCGACCTCCGCGCCCATCCGCGCAAGGATTTCCGCGACGGCGCGGTCGCCCTGGGCGGAGTCGGGCCTCAAGCCCGTCACCGTGATGCCGGCGAGACCTTCACGGCCCGCTCCGACAGCACCGACCGCACCGGCGACCAACCAGAAGGCCGCGTTCGACCAGTCGCCCTCGACCGCCGCCCTGCCGGGCGAAACCAATAGGCCCGAGGCGTCCGCCCCGCGGACGACGTACTTCCGTTCGTCACGGCTCACTTCGACCTCCGCCCCGAAGGCGCGGAGCACCTCCACCGTCATGCGGATGTAGGGCGCGGACTCGACCGTTCCCGTGAGTTCCAGCGTGCTCACCGCGTCACAACCAACCGATTCGCCCGCTTCGACCAATTCGCAGGATTGAAGCGAGAGCGCATAGAGGAGCCCGCCCACGAACTGGCTCGAAACGTTCCCGGCGATCGCGTAGTCGCCGACCCCGATCCGGCCCGCGACGTGAAGCGGGAAGACGCCTTCTTCCGAGAGCGAGACGCCTGCGGCGCGGAGGACGTCGGAAAGCGGCGACAAGGGGCGCTCGGCCAAGCGGCCCGCGCCGGTGACCGCGGCCTTCCGCCCCAGGGCCGCGACGATCGGGAGGATGAAGCGCTCGGTCGTGCCGGACTCCCCGCAGTCGAGCGTCACCTCATCGAGGTCTTCGGGGCGAAGGCCCTTCTCTGCGAGGCACATCCCGATCGGCCGGACGAGAAACGCCTCTCCCAAGTCCTCAATCTCCGCCCCCAGCGCGCGCATCACCCGCACCGTCGCGAGGATGTCGGCGGAACGCGTGCGGCAGCGGATCCTTGTGGGGACGTCGGCCAAGGCCGCCGCCATCAGGAGCCTGTGCGCGTAAGACTTGGCGTCGACCGCGGGGATCGTGCCGGTGAGCGCCGCCGGGTGAAGGCGGACGCACTCCGGCGTCATGGTCGTTTCAGGGAGGTTCGGGGATTCGGAATGCATGGGTTCTTCTCGGATTCGTCGGGTTGGTTCGTGAATGGGGATCAGCAACTCTGCGGCGCGTCGGTCGGGATCCCGATCTCGAGGAGTTTTCGGAAGTCCCCGAAGCGGGTCGATTCGAGCCGGCAGTCGCCCCAGCCGCAGGGGAGCACCAAGGTGACGGATCCGCCCGTCGACTTCTTGTCGGCGCGTGCGGCTTCGAGGAGCGCGTCCGGACCCCAGGGGCACTCGGCGGAAAGCCCGAACCGGTCGAGCAGTCGAAGAAGCCGCGAGAGCACCTCGGGCTTCGCCCTCCCCGTTCTCACCATCGCGCGCGTCAGCACCGCCAAACCGACACCGACAGCGCGCCCGTCGGGGACGCCGTAGCCCGTGACGCACTCAACCGCGTGACCCACGGTGTGCCCGAGGTTGAGAAGCGCCCGGGTGCTCCCCTCGCGCTCGTCCGCGGCGACGACGTCGCGCTTCACCTCGACGCAGCGGGCGATCAGCGCCGTGAGCGCATCGGGGTACTCCGACGAGTCTTCTTCGGGCAGGTCTTCGAGCATCTCCGCGACGCCTCGGTCCAGCATCCCGTACTTCACGATCTCGGCCCAGCCGTTCGCGTACTCGTCCTCGGGGAGCGTCTCGAGAACGTCCGGGTCGCAGACGACGGCGACCGGCTGCGAGAAGACCCCCATCAGGTTCTTCCCCGCGGGGAGGTTCACCGCGGTCTTCCCGCCCACGCTCGAGTCGACCATCGCGAGAAGCGACGTCGGGACCTGGAGGCACGCGACCCCGCGGCACCAGAGCGCGGCGGCGAGACCCGCGAGGTCTCCGGTGACGCCGCCCCCGAGCGCGACCACCAGATCGCGCCGGGAGAGGCGCAGTTCCGCCGCGCGGTGGATGAGCGCCATGAGCATGTCCGGGGACTTGCTCTGCTCGCCCGCCGGGAAGGTCCAGTCGTGCACCTCGAAGCCCGCACCCTCCAAGGACCACCGGACCGGCAGCCCCCAGAGCGGCGCGACGTTCCCGTCCGAGACCACGAGCGCCCGGCGGCCCGTCACGCACGCGGCCGCCGTCGCGCCCACGCGGTGGATGAGGCCGCGGCCGATCGAGACCGCGTAGGGTTCGCCCGTCGGGACGTGGATCTCGTAGGTTTGGTCGTTCATCCTCGGCTCCTTCGTGAGGTCCTCAGGACGCCGCACACGTGCGGCAGGCCGAACGGTCGCAGGCGGCCTCGGTGAGCGGCGCATCGTGCGCACCGACCGAGCTCACCGCACCCCGCACGGCGCGCACGAGCGCCGCCGTTTCGGCGAATTCTTCCGGAGTGAGCGACTGCGCGCCGTCGCAGAGCGCCGCCGCCGGATTGTTGTGGACCTCGATCAGGAGCCCGTCCGCGCCGCAGGCCGCTGCCGCAGCCGCCATGGGCTTCACGTAGCGGGCGACGCCCGTCGCGTGGCTGGGGTCGACGATCACCGGCAGGTGCGTCTTTTCATGGAGCACCGAGACGGCGGAGAGGTCGAGCGTGTTGCGGGTGGCGGTCTCGAACGTGCGGATGCCGCGCTCGCAGAGCATGACCTGGGTGTTCCCCGAGCTCATGACGTATTCGGCCGCCATGAGGAGTTCCTTGATCGTGTTGGCGAGCCCCCGCTTGATGAGGATGGGCTTCTCCAGTTTGCCGAGTTCGCGGAGCATCTCGAAGTTCTGCATGCTCCGCGCGCCCACCTGAATCACATCCACCTCTTCGAAGAGCGGCAGGTGATTGATGTTCATGATTTCGGTCACGATCGGAAGACCGGTCTCTCGCTTGGCTTCGAGAAGGAGCTCGATCCCGTCCGCGCGCAGGCCCTGGAAGTCGTAGGGCGAGGTGCGGGGCTTGAAGGCGCCGCCCCGGAGCATCCCGGCGCCGGCGGCCTTCACCGCCCGCGCGACCTCGAGAATCTGGTCGCGCGACTCGACCGAGCACGGGCCCGCGATCATGGCGAAGTGGCCGCCCCCGACCTTCGCGCCCGCGACGTCGATCACGGTGTCGTCCGGATGGAAGGCGCGGTTGGCGCGCTTGAAGGGGTCGGAAATGTGCTTGACTTCGGCAACGATCGGGTGACCGAGGAGCCGGTCGTCGTCGAGGCGGCGCGTGTCGCCGACGACGCCGACGATGGTCTTTTCCGTGCCGACCACGACGGTGGTCTTGAGACCCTGGGCCTCGATGTCGGCGACCAGCTGCCGCAGGCTCTCTTGAGAGGCCTCGGGTTTCGTGATGATGATCATGGCGTGTCTTCCTTTTTCGCTTCGGTGGGTTTCTGTGGAACCCTGCGGTGAAGACACGTCGGCGGTGGGGATCGGCTTGTGCGGGGAAGGACCTGCGGAGATGTGGTGAGGGACCTTCCTAAAAACCGAGAACCTGCGGGGACGTGAATTCACCGCAGGTTCTTGGGGGTTGGGACTTCAGAGGGGTCCCGTTCGTGCAGCGCAATTCACTTCTACCGGTAGTAGCGGTAGAAGCGGCTAAATCGCTGACTGCGTCGAACGGAATTCATGTCGTTTCTCTCTGAAGTCCAAATGGGGGTTTGGGGGTTGTCGGTCAGGCGAGGATCGGCGTCCGACATCCTCGGTCTCTACCTCGGTCTCAACGTCGTGACGCCTTTCCCCGCGCCGTGAGTTCAAGGTACCCGAGATCGGGCCGTTTGTGGGCGGTTCTTGGACTTTTCGACGGGATCCGGCGGGTTTTCTTGGCCGAAACCGGACGAATGTCAAAGGTTCCTAGGCATCTTCTCTAAGAGGAAGTCCTGAGGGGCGGAGGTGTCTTCGGCGACGGCGACGGTCATGCCCCGCTCACGCTTCGGGCTTCTCTTCGGGCGAGGCTCCGCATTCGTCTTCTGGCTCGGGATGCCTCAGCACGTACCACATGCCCCAAAGACCGGGGATGGCCAGGATCACGAGGAGGCCGATGACGCCGCGCAGATTTTGCATGGCTGACCTCCTTCTCAACGCTTGACCGAGTTGTAGACGGCGTGGCAGACGGCCGCGTACAGCATGCACGTCACGCCCAGCGCGAGCCCCGTGAGAAGCGGGACCTTCTCAATGATCGCGAGGACGATGACGATCCCGCCGAAGCACCCGAAAAGCCGGTATGTCGACCAAATCGCGCCCAAAGCGAGGCTTCTCGTAGACACGTACCACGGGCTGGATGCCCACTTGGATTTCGGCATGGGAAGCTCCTTTGGTCTTTGGTTTCTTCCGATTCTAGGTGAACGCGGATTCGGACGCGCGGGGGTCGCTGAGCCCTCCGCGGCACCTCGACCGCACCACCCCGAACGTCCTCCTCCCGGCCCGAATACAATTTCGACCATCCGCAAGCACACCGCGCCGCCATGCCCAAGCTCTTCCGACATCTCCTCCGCACCCTCCGCCCCGCCCGCCTCCTCGCGGCCGCGGGGCTCGGCGCGCTCATCCTCTGCGGAGCCCGGGCGGCGGAGCCGCTCACGCTCACGATCCTTCACGCGAACGACACGCACAGCTTCGCGGCGGGCGTGATGCGCCGCGGGGTCGCGGCGGATTCGGACGAGCAGTCTACGGGCGGCTACGCGAGGCTCGCCGCGGCGGTGAACGCGGAAAAAGCGAAGAACCCCAACGTCATCGCCCTCGACGCGGGCGACCGCTGGCAGGGAACGCTCTTCTTCAGCCTCCTCGGCCCCGACTTCATCACCGCGCTCACGAACCGCATGCCCTGGGACGCGATGACGCTCGGGAACCACGAGTTCGACCTCGGGTGCGAACGTCTCGCTGAAGTCCTCCCGCAGGAAAAGCTCCCGATCCTCGCCGCCAACATCGCACGCCGTCATGAAGGCGAAGACGCCTGCCCGATCGAAGGCAGACTCCCCGGCACGATGGTGAAGACCGTCTCCGGCGTCAAGGTCGGGATCTTCGGGATCGCGAACGACGAGGTGAAGGTGGTCTCGAAGGCCTGCCCCGCGACGACCTTCGACACCCGCGAAGACGCGGCCCGGAAGGCCGTGGCGGCGCTGCGCGCCCAAGGGGCGGAGATCATCATCGCGCTCACCCACATTGGGTACCCCGCCGACCGGGAGTTGGCCCGATCGGTCGCAGGCATCGACGTGATCGTGGGCGGGCACACGCACAGTCTTTTGGGGAAGAACCTCCGCGGGTCCGAGGGTCCCTATCCGACCGTCGAAATTTCGCCCGCGGGCGAGCCGGTCCTCGTCGTGCAGGCGAAGCGCTCGACCGAATACCTGGGGCGCCTCGTCGTCGCCTTTGATGAAAAGGGCCGCGCCGCCGCGTGGACCGGCGCTCCGGTGCGTTTGACCTCTGAGAAGCCCCGCGATCCGGAGCTTCGCGACGCGGTCGCGAAGGCGGCGGGGGTTTTGGAGAAGGCCCGCACCGTCAAGGTTTCGACGAACCCCAACGAATTTCCCGACGGGCTCGACCCATGCCGTTGGGGTGACTGCCTCGCCGGCATGGTGACGGCGGACGCCTTCCTTGACTTCGCCCGCCCCTACGGCGCGACCATCGCGCTTTTGAACGGCGGCGCGGTCCGCTCGGCGCTCCCCGTCGGCACGGTCGACCGCGGGAGCTTGGAAGAGATCCACCCCTTCGGGAACCTCATCGCCGTGATCGACGTCACGGGCGAGGCGATCCGCGCGGCGTTGGAGAACGGCGTCGCCGACCCGGACGTCGGCGGCCCGCACCTGCTGCAGCCTTCGGGCCTGCGCTACGCGGTCGATCCCGCGCAGCCCGTAGGTCACCGCATCCTGTCGGTCGAGACGGTTGAAACCGACGAAGCCGACGAAGCTGGGAAAGGCGCCTGGGTCCCGCTTGATCCCGCGAAGACCTACCGCATCGCCACGGTGAAGTACGTCGCCGACGGCGGCGACGACTTCGCGATGTTCGCCGACGCGCCGCGGGTGCCCGCGAACGATGCGCTCGAGGTCGACGTAATGGACGCGTACCTGCGCGCCCACGACCCGCTCCCGATGCCCGCGGCCGGCCGCATCACCGGGATGCCCGAGATGCCCGAAGCGGCGGAGTGACGGAGTGACGGAACGCCTCTGCCCCTTCCGAAGCCGCCGAACTCACCCCCTGAATCCCTTTTGCTTTTGAAGCCACCCATGACCGAGCCCCATTTCCTTCACCTCATGCCTCCCGAAGGTTTGGACGTCCCCGAGCGCCTTCCCAACCTTTGGTACGGCCCGCCCGCGCCCGTCGCGCGGTGGGCGGCGACGCTCATGCGCACGGCGCTCCCCGACGGCTTCTCGGGCCGCGTCGGGGTGGTCGTGGCGGTGAAGACGTCGGGCGCTGATGACGCCCCCGGCATCGTTCACGCCGCCTGGGCGGCGGAACCCGCCCACCGCCCGGCGGTGGGGGCATCCGTCGATTACCCGACGCTCCCCGCCGCGGACGGGCTCGTCGAACCCATGGAGGACGACGACTTCGAAAGGTCGGCCGCCGGCCTCGTCATGCCCTTTGCGGACGGCACCTCCCGCACGCTCCTCGACCTCGCCCAAGAGCTCACCGCCGGGAAGCCGAAGTCCATCGCCCGCGGGGGCGGCGCGGGGCTGAAGCTCACGTACCGGCACTGGAACCGCGCGATGGCGGACGCCTTCCAAACGCCCGCCGTGCGGCTCGGCATCCTCATGAACACCGAAGGCGTGAGTCTGGGGCTGCGCCCCGCCGCGTACTTCGAGTGGTGGGCGGGTGAGACGCCCCCGTACGACGTCAAGTGGGACGGGATGCCGCTCTCGCCCCGCACGACCGCGAAGCCCGTGATCGAGCGCCTCTGGGAGGCGTGGTCCCCGGCGCCCGACCCCCGCTTCACCGACCCCGCCGTCGCGGCGCTCGCGCCCCGGATCATCGAAGAGGCCGAGGACTGGATCGTGATCGAGAAGCCCTCGGGGCTCCTCTCCGTCCCGGGCGCGATGGGGCTTCCCGACGCGATGAGCATGACGGCCAAAGCCACGAACACGGTTTTGGTCCCGGTGCACCGCCTCGACATGGACACCTCGGGGCTCTTGGTCTACGCCAAGACCGAGCGCGGCACCAAGGCGCTGATGGCGGCCTTCCGCGAGGGGCGCGTCGAGAAGCGCTACCGGGCGCTTTTGGAGAAGCGCCTCCCGGACGCGTTGGGCACCGAGGGCGAAGTGCGCTTTCCCATCACGACGAATCCCTTGGACCGGCTGCGCCAGTGCGCCGCCGTGGGCGGCCGCGAGAGCATCACGCGTTGGAAGGTTTTGGGAAAGAGCGGAGAGCTCACGCTCGTGGAAATGGAGCCCGTCACGGGCCGCACGCACCAGCTGCGGCTCCACGCCGCGCACGCGCTGGGGCTGAACGCCCCGATGGTGAACGACCCCTACTACGGCTTCGACGGGATCGCGGCGGAGACGCCGGCGACGCCTTTGAACCTCCACGCCGCGATGCTCGACTTCCCGGACCCGGTGACGGGCGAGCGTCGGCGCTTTGAGACCGAGCCCGCCTTTCACCTCTGATTCCTCACGCCTCATATCGCCTCATATCGCCTCATCACGACAGGAAGACCGCCATGATCACGCTCATCACGGGTGCGAGCCACACGGGGAAGACGCTCCTCGCGCAAAAGCTCCTCGAAGCCCGCCGCACGACCGTCCTCTCGATGGATCTCCTCAAGATGGGTCTGATCCGAAGCGGCACGGTGAAGCTCTCGCCCGAAGACGACGCCGGCGTCGAGGCGGTGCTCTGGCCCATCGTCGTCGGGATGATCCGCACGGCGATCGAAAACCGGCGGGACCTCATCGTCGAAGGCGGCTACGTGCCCGGGAACTGGGCGGAGACGTTCACGGCGGCGGAGCGCCGTCAGATCGAAGTGCGCGTTCTCGTGATGTCGGACAACTACGTCCGGGAGGCCTTCCCGCGCATCAAGTCGGAGGCGTCCGCCGCGGAGGACCGCGGCGACGACGGTTGGGCGACGCTTGAGTTTCTCTTGGAAGACAACGCACGCTTCCGGCGGGCCTTCCCGGCGGCTGAGGTGATCACATCGGAGGCCGACTGGGTGAGGCTCACGTCGGTCGAGCGCTGAGCTCATTTCAAATCCGCGAAGGCTCTAGCTTTTGCCTCTGTTCCGACAAAAGGAACCTCTTCACCGGGGCCCTTCCTGAGAGGCTCGACAACAAAAAACTTGTTTTTGAGTTGAACGAGGGGAGCT
>ENA-UPWN01000989-UPWN01000989.1-human-gut-metagenome-genome-assembly--contig:-NODE-989-length-12402-cov-18.117566_pt1 | contig 12402 bp, 15 predicted proteins | sample MGYA00250050_ERZ773377 | MGnify/ENA primary metagenome ERZ773377 (study PRJEB29103, sample SAMN06112008) | human gut metagenome | biome: human gut; feature: ankylosing spondylitis patient; material...
ATATTATAATACCAGAGAGAAAGATAACATAGGCAAGTAAGATATTAGTATGTTAATTATTTTTCTTATATTATTTATAGAAAAAAGGAGATGCAATTGATGTTATATTTAAGGAATTTTATATCTAAGGTACCTTTAGGCTCTGTCATTAATATAAAATGTAATGGTGAGATTATAGATAGTTTTAAAGCCAAAGATTTTATAATCAATAAAAATATATACATTAGTCTTTATTATCGTGGTGTCAAATCTATTGATATTAACGGCAAATATAATTTTACAGTAGATATAACGCCAGAAAAAACAATTCAGTGTTAAGAAAGAATTAATTGCTATAAAGACGGCTCTTATACGCTCGATAAAAAAAAGGTTATTAAATAACCTTTTTTTTTTTGTAGGAGTATCTATGACAATACCTATGTGGCTTGCCAGCTGTCGAAACTATCTCTACCACCATTTAAGATTTATAAATTGTTCACATTTTATTAACATTTCGGACATAGGTTGTACACATTTATATTATATTATAATACCAGTAAGAGATAACACATAGACAAGTAAGATATTTAGTATGTTAATTATTTCTTATATTAATTTATAGAAAGGAGGTATAAACTATTAATAATAAGCGCATATTATCTTTTATAAATCTTTTTATTTCTTTAATAGCGGTCTTACCCGCTAACGTGAAATTTTTGATTATATTATTATTAGCGGATTTAATAACTGGTATTATTAAATCTTTGTACGGTAATAGTGATAAAAGTAAAAATGGTCTGTTAAGCTCTAAAGCTATGACAAAAGGTGTATTTACTAAAATTTGTTATTTTTTTGTTATTCTTGTAGCTTATTACATAGACACAACATTATTTTTAAAAGGTTTTTTATATAATTATGTTATTGTATATTTTTGTATAGAAAATTCTTTAAGTATTTTAGAGAATGTTGCTTGTTGTGGTGTAAAAGTGCCAGCTATTGTAAAAAATAAACTTGATATATTAGAAAGGAAAAACGATAATGTTTAATATTAATACTGGAAATTCAAAGAAAGATAATTTTATTAATGGCATAATGCCATATGTATTGACAGCGAAAAAACAGCGCTTAGATAATAAAATTCTTCCGTCTGTTATAATAGCACAGGCGGCTTTAGAAAGTGGCTGGAATTTAGAAGCAAAAACTTTATTTGGAATTAAAGGAGACGGCGTTAGTTTAGTTACAACAGAGTATATAGACGGAATTAAAAAAATAGTAACTGACAGCTTCGTTGTATATGAAGATATTGCAAAAGCAATTGAGGGATATTTTAACTTACTTAACGCCGCAAGATACACAGATGTGAGAAATGCTGACACATATTTGGAGCAGTCTTTAGCACTTTATAGATGTGGTTATGCTACAGACCCCGATTATAGTGTAAAAATAGCGGATATTATAGAAATAAATAGACTGTATGATGTGGACAATTATTATTTTAATGAGTTCTTATGTAGTGAAGATAGTGATAATACAACTACTACAGTAGACTATAATACACTTGCCGACAGAATAGAAGCTGGTGATTTCGGCAATGGTAGAGATACTCGTATAGCGGCATTTATTGCAGAGGGCTACACCGAAGAGGATTATAATATCGCACAGGACATTGTGAATAATAGAAATGATAATAATGTTGATTATAGTGCACTTGCTGATAGAATAGAAGCTGGTGATTTCGGCAATGGTAGAGATACTCGTATAGCGGCATTTATTGCAGAGGGCTACACCGAAGAGGATTATAATATCGCACAGGACATTGTTAATGAAAGGAGCTAAGAGTAATGAAGCTAACATTAGAAGAATTTAAGAAAAAAGTTAATGATTATGATATTGACGAAGATATAAAGGTTACACTTTTAGAAGATTTAGAAGATAGTTTTAAGAATAACGAAAGTGAAGATGTATACTATAAAGAGAAGTATATAGAAATGCGGGAGCGTTATAAAAATCGTTTTTTGAATAGTGAAGAAATAGAAGATGTTGATGATACAGATAGAGATGTTGATGATAGTGTAATCGTTGATATAAAGGAGATATAATATATGGCTATTAAAAAAGATAAATTAAAAATTACTAATGATACTGAATTACTTAGTTATATTATTAATTCTAATCCAGTTCTTTCCGCTGAATTAGATTTACCAATACAGGGACAATCTATAAAACCTTATGGCAAGTTAATATCTGATAACGAGCGTTACAGAAACGCTTTTATAAATACTGTTAATTTAATAGGCTTAACGTTGATTAAGCGTAATTACTGGGATAATCCGTGGGATTTTGCTGAAAGGGGTACATTAACAAGAGGACAGAGTGTAAGAGAGTTGATAAACGACCTCTGTAATGTTTATGATTACAACGAAAATTTAGATAATACTACTAGATTTTTAGAAAATGCCGTCCCAAATGTGCTTAATTATATACATAGTGTAAATTATCAGAAATTTTACGAAGTTTCTACGTCTGACGAACAATTAGCAATGGCTTTTGATACAGAGGGGGCACTCTTTGATTATGTAGAAAATTGTATTTCTATGCTGTACGAAAGTAAAACGTATGACGATTATATAATTAATAAGTATATGTTGTGTAGAAGAATTCTCGATGGCACCGTGCCAGCGTTCGAAATAGAAGATTATGATACCAAAACAGCTAGAGAACGAGTTGCTTTTATGAAAAATATTAGCAACAAAATGACGTTTAGAAGTCCTAATTTTAACCCCGCTGGTGTCCGCAGGGCAACAAATTTCAACGACCAGATTTTTTTGTTAAACACTGAATTTGAGGCTGATATGAGTACAGAAGTGCTTGCTACATCTTTCTTTAGAGATGAAGCAGACCTAAAGGCTAGAGCTGTATTGTGCGATGATTTTGGTAGCCACGACAGTGAAAGACTTAAAATGTTATTAGATAAAGATTACACACCATTTACTAGTGATGAATTAATATCTTTAAAAAATATACCTGCTGTGATAATATCAAGAGAATGGTTTATGAATTATAACTATTCCTTAGACGCTAACAGTAGCTATAAAATGACAGAATTCTATAACCCTGTTACACTTCGAAATAATCATTTTTTACATACTTGGGGAATTAAGTCAACATCTCCATTCGAAAATTGTGCAGTTTTTACTGCTGGTGTCACTGTAGGTGTTACGGGTATAACTGTATCTCCGTCTAATATAACACTTGCCGCTGGCTTATCTAATAAGTTTAACGCAGTTGTCAAAACTACTGGTTTTTGCAATAAGGCTGTAGTTTGGTCTATTATAAAGGGCGGACAAAATGGCAAAGCTATTATTACGGCGGACGGAACTTTAAAAATAAGTACAGACTATAACACAAGTGGGGGGGGAGAAGCTCCTCAAATAGAAATACAGGCAGCATCTGTTTATGACGCGACTAAATCCGCAACGGCAGTTGTTACAGTCGTTTAATTATAAGGGGGTTCACACCCCCTTGATTAAAAGGAGATATATATGAACCGAAAACTAAAAAAATTGAATTCCCAATTGACAAACCTAACTACTTTAGCGAGTATTAGACGACAGATGTATCTTATAGCAGAGAATAGAATACGATATTATGGTATTCCTAATACGGTAGATATAACATATGTTAATAAAATCTTATTAACTAATGGTTCTATAGCTTGTTTTATAGATGATGTTCTGGGTTTTTTAATGTTACCTTACACATTAGTTGGAAAATTGGATTGCTATAATAATCCTACTACTATACAGTGTTATAGTGCGAACGGATATGTTTCTCGTATCTTGCGAAAAAACGAGTATGTTATATTATGGGATAATACATCTAAGATTAGTATAGCGCCCGACATAGAAATACTCGCACAAAGAATGACGATAGCTTCTAGGACTATGGATATAAATATTTCACAACAAAAAACTCCTCGCTTCTTTAAAACTTCGGCAGAGAATGCGCAAACAGTTAAAAATGTAATCAATGAGGTTGATACATACGATAACCTAGTATTAACATATGACGATTTTGCTATTGACGATATTACAACTGTTTTAGCACCCTCCCCTTATGTATCTGATAAATTGTATGATTATTATGATAGATTATGGGCTGAGTTCTTGAGATTAATAGGTATGAATTCTATAACAAGTACTAAAAAAGAAAGATTGTTGACAGATGAAATTCGATACAGTCAAGGTGGAGCATTACTAGCTAGAGAGAGTTATCTAGTTACAAGAGAACTATGGGTTGCTGAATTAAAACAAAAATTTGATAATATAGATATATCGTATGAGTATGCAGATTTAGAAAAGGAGTAGATGTATATGTTATATAATTGTTGTATTGATTATTTTTCCTATATAGATGAACCGCCAACTTTGTATAGTTTAATGAAAAGTATGGCACCAGAGGGCACTCGTACAAATGATTTGTGGAAGTTTGGGAGAAAATATTTTTTTAATTTTGAGTATGATTTACAGAACATTGATAAAGAAACTTTCGAGAAAATGCTGCTAAATCATTATTTAACTCGGAGAATTAACTTTCAGACGGCGGAGTTATTTAAGATTATGTTAGAAAGTAAATTATTAGAAGTGTTACCGAAATATAATTTATTATTTAATAATATTTATTTCAATGCGTTTGATAATGGCACAACAGAGCGACAGTACACATCCAATGAACATTACGAAGATAATAGTGCTGAAAAAAATTTTACTAATGAAAATTTAAACTCTAGTGTTAAAGGAGCACAACAGACATTAGCAAATACAGAGAATAATGATATTAGAAATGAAACTAATAATAATAATACTACAAATATTAGAAAATTTTCAGACACACCACAGAATTTAATTACAGATATTAAAGACGACAGCTACTTAACAGAATATGAAGAAGTTATAAACGAAAATACTATTACATCAAATGTAAATAACAACTCTAACACAACACAAAATGCAACTTTAAATAATAGTAATTTGACACTTTCTAATAATAGTAGAAATTATTCTAATAATAAAGATAGTTATTATAATAAAACTAATACTAATAAAGAAAATGTTGTAAATACATCTAATAAGTTAGACAGTATTATTAAGATACAGCAGGAATATAAAAGTGTTTTTACATTGCTATATAAAGATTTAGATTGCTTATTCTATGGTCTTGTATAAAGGGGGTGATATTATATGTTTAATTTTCCGTTTATAGAAAATGATTTCGATAGTATTTCATACTACCAGCTTTTATCGCAAGTTTACACTTTAGCTAAGGAAAATTCTGCGAAAATCACAGAAATAAAAAGCGAAGCTAATAATTATATAAAAAACTGGTTAGACAGTAATATTAACAATTTTCTACTTGATACTAATTATATAGAAAATGAAGAAAAACTTATAATAAAAAATTCTACATTATTAACAGCGACTAGCTGTTTGCATACATATAAAAACGACACAATGATAATAGGAAAGGAGAAATAAAATGGATGTATCTAAGTTTAACTTAAATGGGCAGGAAATTAATATAAAAGATAGTACTGCTAGAGAAAATATAGTAAATATTAATAAAGAGCTTTTGGTGATTAATTATGTAGCTGCTACAGAAACAATTACAATAAATAAAAAAGAAGGTGTAAAAAAATGAGTTATGTTAGTACATTAGAATATGAAAACAAAAATTTATTAATAAAAGATAAAGAAGCTAGAAACTTAATAGCCAATTTAAGTAATATGAATAACAGAAATTTAATTATATTAGGCGACAGTTACACAACAGGCGACGACTCCACAGGTGGACATATTACACCTTGGACAGAAGACTTTAAAAATGATATTGCTAGTTACTTTAATAATGTAAAAATTTTTGCTTCTAATGGCATTGGTTTCGCTACAGGTTTAGGATTTAATTTTTTTACTTTATTACAAAGCAATATTAATAATATAGATACTACATATCCTACAACAATTTTTATTGTAGGCGGGTACAATGATGTAGGAAAAACTACACTATACTCAGACATTACTTACATTCTTAACTCTATTAAGAATTTGTTTAATGATGTTAAAATAGTAGTAGCATTTGTCGGTAATTCTGTTAAATATAGAAGCTTAGATTTTTATAACGCTATGAGTATTTATAAGTATGGTGCAAATAACGTGGATAAATGTATAGGTGCTAATGGCACAGAAAATATACTTTGTCTCAGGCGATTATTTACCAATGACGGCTATCATCCTAGCGCTGATGGACAATATTTCTTAAGGTGCTATTTAAAAAGTGCTTTACTTTCTAATACTGTTAATATTTCCACTTACGGCGACACTTTTTTTGAAAATACAGATTATTTAATATCTACAGTGGGCGGTGTCGCTAAATCTACAGGTTTTTGGTTTACAGAGAATAATAATCGAACTGTGCGAATGGAAATTAACTGCGAAAATACAAATATACAGATTATAAATGATAATTATATAAAATTCGGTGATTTTAATTGCGATTTTATTAACAATCCATATATTTTATTTCCTATTACAGCCATATTGCAAGACAGCGACGGAAACTATTATAAGGAACTATGCTTAGGAAAAATAGAAAATTCAGCATTTAGTGTTTCTTATAATTTAGTTAATACCAGCGGTTGGAGTAATAAAAAGATAATTAAAGTAAATTTTAAGTTCGATTATGTTACAAGTGCATTTGCATTTTAAAAAAAGGGGCTAGTTATCTAGCCCCTTTTTTTAATATTTTCCGATATTATCGTGATTATTCCAAAAAGTTAAACCTCTAGTAAAACAATTATTAATTTCTACTAAAGCACTGTCGGGAACATTTTCACCTTGCACCGCTATAGAATTATTAGCAATTTGGACATAATTATGTACCTGGCTGTCTATATTAGGAGTCTTTATCGAATTAACTAAATATCCGTAGAAATTAAAGTAATTATCTACCATAATAGCAACATCTTCTTTACAAGTGTCTATTTCTATTAAATAATTAAATTTATCTAATGCCATATTAATTAAATTTCCACTAGAAGCACCTACAACACTATCAGGTTTAGATTTTGCCGATAATAAATTTCCTAGAGAGTTTATTAACCCGCCAGCTCCAGCAATTGCACTTATAGGATTACCAGTTGCAACACTTGTAAGTGTTCCAGCTATACTTGCGAAAGAATTAAGAGCTACTGTTGTAGAATTTTGTGCAAGATAAGTTGCAAAGCTATCAACTGTCATTGGTATCGTTGGGTAATTGTCTATTATTAGTCCACAGTCTGTATTTACTTCTATATTCTTGTAACCATACGGATAGCATATACATTGTCCCTTATAATTATTAATACTTTCTTTTTTAAAAACAGCAACATTATTATTAAAATTTTCGAATTTTAGTTCGTTGTAAGAACCCGAATTATTACTAAATGATATCTTAACATAAGGATATTGTAGCGTTTTAGAATATTTAGGTGTGTAACCACCTATTTGGGTAGGTCTACTTATTTCCATTTCTTTGTCGCCGTCGTCATTGTAAAAGAACACTCCTACCAAATCATTAGCTTTACCCTCATTTACATAATCATTAAAATATCGCATTAATACATCTACATCTGTTATGTTTGCAGCAACTCTCCACAGTGTCAAAGGAATACCTTTTATAAAAGGAATTCCACCAATTTCGTTATAAGCTTCCCACGGACTTACATAATGTGGATTTTCTACAGTGCTGTCAGATTTGCGTGCTTCACTAAAAAGAAAACAAATTTTGTTAGCTTTTGCAGATAAAGTGTAACTGCTTTGTGCAATATAATCATCAATGGATATACTCTCTGGCAAATTATTAGCACCATATACATCATCTACAGGATGTTCTCGTACTACATAGCATTTTTGTAATGTAATAAAATCCCACCACGACGAGAACACATCTATTGTTATCTCTAGTTCTGTACAAGCGTTTGATATATAATTAACTTTATCTATCCACGCAAAAAAATACATATTCGCATAATCGGGATTAGAAAAGGCTACATAATTAGAATTTAAACAAACATCATAAGCAAAACTTGTTCTAATTTTATTAATATTTCGTATAAAAGAAAAATTGTTAGAACTTGCCACATAATGTTCAGAGCTTCGCACTAATTCTAGCATTTCATTTTGTCCATACCTAAGTACATTTTTATGTTCCCTGTCTAACTTAATATTTTTAGCTAATATTAAAATACTATTTCTCATATATATTTATCTCCTTATCTGAAAATTTATAACATTTTTAAATTCCGTTCCTGTTATGTCGTCACTGTAAAAAATATTTTTTTCTATAAAAGTATTATTAATCATATTTAATATTTTATCACTAATATTTATGTTATAAATATTAGTATATAATAATCTATTGCCATAACTAACATTGTCGGATACAACTATAGTATTTTTTTTTATAGAATTTCTTTTAGGAACTATTAACCAAAAGAAAATTCTATCATTTTTATTATAAAATAGACGTGCCAAATACTTAAATGTTTTCATTTCTATAACAATAGTTAGTATTTTTTTTATATAACTATTCTTATAACTAAAAGACAATGTAGGCTGCGGGTAGGAAATCCAATCCCCGCCTCCTATCATTTTTGCACTATCTCCTATTGCATACACTTTCTGAGATGTAGGCATACAGTATTCCACAGATAGCTTTAAATTATCATTAATAGGCACTTCTACTATAGAACCTTTGTCCATATTACTAATAATATTTAATAAAGACCACTTTGTTATATAAGGACAAGACCTAGAAATCGTATTGCCCAATAGCCATAATTTACAGGCACCACGTTTTCTATCAACTGTATCATAGAAAATCATTAATTTTTCACATTCATTAGCTAGGTAATTTGTTCGGGACATAAATTCCTCGAACAAAATTGTATTTACGTCTAGAAAAGAAACCGAACTAAAATTCTGTTCTTGTGATAACGCTATAGCATAACCTATTTTTTCTCCACGCACACATTTACATTTTACTGTGTCATATTTAGAAAAAAATATCTCGCCACGATAACAAGAAATACTATCATATTTATTGCTTGTTAAAGATTGTATATCTATATCACTAAAATATTTCTCGACGTTTAAATTTTTTATCTCATCTCGCCATCTTCTTAGCAGAATAAAGCGTTTACCTGTTACTAAATAATTTTTAATCAACAATTTAGTCTTAGCCTGATAAGATTTGCCACCGCTTTTTTCTCCAAATATTAAATTAAAAAGAGTATTTTTATTTAGAATATTATCTATATTATAATGCACTGTATCATTAACCATAATTTTTTACTCCTCATATTTTTTTCGTTTGCTACTAATATCACTTAGTTTAGGTGCATATACTAAACTTTTAGACAATGTGTAAGAGCACGGCATTAAGCAAATACCTTTTTTTTCACTAATAACATCTTCGTTACCTAAATAGTCAATAACTTTAATAACAGGCTGCTCGTCATTATAAAAAATTTGTTTTTTACCAGTATCACAAGCATTAAAAAATAAATTGTCATTAAAATTATTGATATTATTTTTTAAAGCAGATACACCTTTTTTGGGAACACCCGCCACTGTTATGTGTAGTTTTTCCTTAGCTTTATCTATGTAGCAATATTTTTTTGCTCCTAAAGTCTTAAAATATAAGTATTCTCCGTCTTTGTCAAACAATCCAATTTTATGTTGAATACCTTTGCAATCAACTGGTTCAAATCGTTTAATATCAATATTATAAAAATTAGCAACTTGTTTAATTTTATCATCCACTTGTTTATTATAATTATAAATAACATTTATATCATATCCCTCTGTAAGTTTAATACTATCTGTGTCGCAGTAAATTGTATATTCATCTAGCAATCTAACATTAGAAAGTAAATTATAGCGAGAATAAGAGGTTACCCATACACCATAAGCGAAGCTCAAAAAACCTTTTTTTCGCTCTACACTTAACTTATCTAATATATCATAATTACTTATTTTTTTTGTTGTCCACAAACCCTCGTTATTAAATTCTATGTTGTCTTTAATATTGTTTGTTACACACATTCCATACAACGAATTAAATTTACTTTTTTCTATGCTGTATAAATATTCTTTCCCCGAAACATTCTTATAAGCTGTTTTGTTGTGATATTTATCTAAAATAAAATCAAGCAATTCATATGGTAAATAAGATTTGTTAGCATAATAAATTTCTAATATATTATACTCATCAAAACTATAAAATTCCTGTATAATTTTCAAATCTATCTCATTAATTACTATTTTTAGCAAAGAAGCACTTACGATTTTACCATTGTCATATACACCATTTTCTATATAATATGCTTTGGATTTAGAAATAATATTATTAAAATAATTACTTTTAATATTCTTAAATTCTATATTAATAATATATGCAAAGTCATCATATAAAATGCTTTTTATATTACTAACATTACATTTTTTAAAAGTTGTGCTAGGATATTTTTCAACGAGCATAACAAAAGGATAAGAAGATGTAAAATCCCAACTAACAACATTTTTAATAACTTCGTTTACATAAAGCCAATTAGCGTGTGTGTATCCACCCGCAAAGCAATCTATTAGTAAATTATATATGTGCGGGTCTGTATTAATACATTTTTGTAATTTAGACCTATAATTATAATTTTTCAACACGCGAGCCTGTAACTCTTTTCGCACACGTCCTGTTAATGTGTTAGGAATTTTGTTAAATTTCTTATACATAGATAACTCTTGTTTAATATAATAATATATAACTAAACAATCGTATTCGCAATATAATAACTCTGTAGCTGTTAAAGGTGTCTTGCTATTTCTAACTAAGCTATAATCTAAGTCACCACATTTTTTTTCAACTGGAAGATTATAAACATCTGTAAGCTTGCTTAAAGCTACATTTGTCATATAATATGTGCAGCGGAATGTTATATTATATTCTTCCATTTCGCACTTAATAACTTTGCGTTCTTTTCTAGCAAAAACATTAATCAGCTTAAAATTACCACTTAAAAACTGGAATTCGAACGATAGGTTATGTATAAATATATCTTTTTTTCGTTTATTAAGTTTTCCTAGAAAAATCCTTAATTCTTCCCACGTTCTGCCGTAAAAAACATTATCATTAATTCCTAACATCCAAATGTACATAAAACCTATTTTAATACATTTATCTTTATCACTATCTGTTAAGTCATCATATTTATCACTGTTAATAACATCTCCATTAAGTAACAATATAGAACTTGTTTCAATATCAAATGTATATATAGAGTCATCATCTTTATCTAAAGTGCTGTCATATTCAGTATAATATTTCATTAGCTTTTACCCCATATTTCAGTCAATAAGTTAATAATATTAACATCATTACCGACTTCTATATATTCTTTAGCACGTTCTATATATGTATCTAAAGTATCATTATTACGCTTAACATAAGAAGCAATTTTATATAACTCGTATATAAGTTCACTATCATAATCTTTTTGTTCAAAAAAATCATATAAATCACTGGCTTCCTTAGAACTAATATTAATACCAATTTCCAATTTTTTCTTAATATTCTCTTGCGCTTCCTTAACACCTTTTACAGTTTTTGTTTTACTCTCTAAAAAATTCTTACTGGCTTTTTTAATTGCTTTTTTTTCAACATCAGATAAATTTTTGTTATATTTAACAAATCCTTTCGCTGTTATTAAATCTAAATTTCCTTTAGATAATTTATTTAAAAGTGCGGAAGCCGCCCAGCCCGGATTGTTAGTACCAATTTGCTTATATAAACGTGCTAAATAAGCGTTAACTCGCTTCACATCTCTACTAAATTCATTATCATAATTCATAGTTTCTCCTACAAAAAAAAGGTTATTAAATAACCTTTTTTTTTTTTTGCGTGATATTATTTGTAAAATGAATAGTATTTTTTGTTAATTAGTTCCAACTTAAATAATTTGTTAATTCGATAATATTTTCAAAAGGCTTATTATCAAGTGTAAAGCTACCGTCTTTATAACAAATTAATTCTTTTTTTTCAACCTCGATTTGTCTTTTTTTTATCTCTACTGTAACATTTTTTTCATTATTAAAATAAACGGATTTAATAGGTCTATTATATCTACTTAAGTAGTTTTTTTTTCTTGTATAAAAATCATTAACAGAAAAACTGTCTATAATCTCTCTATTAAATTCTATATTAACAACAGTATCCATAGTTGCTGTTGTTAAAAAATCCGCTAATATCATCAATCATCACCTCCTTTCTATAAATTAATATAAGAAATAATTAACATACTAAATATCTTACTTGTCTATGTGTTATCTCTTACTG
>ENA-UPWN01001005-UPWN01001005.1-human-gut-metagenome-genome-assembly--contig:-NODE-1005-length-12261-cov-7.656681_pt1 | contig 12261 bp, 10 predicted proteins | sample MGYA00250050_ERZ773377 | MGnify/ENA primary metagenome ERZ773377 (study PRJEB29103, sample SAMN06112008) | human gut metagenome | biome: human gut; feature: ankylosing spondylitis patient; material...
TGTTTTCCAGTTGTCTTGGATGCACTGCATCAGGTCTTTCTTCACCATCTCTTCCTGGATGTTCAGCAGACGGATGGGCTATGCGCTGATGAGCAGCAGGGGTGTGACGTTGAAAGATTCCGAGACCTCCGGGAACATCGAGTTCGGGGTGCTCGTCAACGTCTGCGAAGGCTGCGTCGTCGACGGGAACCGCATCCGCGACGTCCACAACCCGAAGGGGAACCCGGCGCTCGACACCGAGGGGAAGGGGATCCACATCTACGGGCCGGGCACCTCGAAGATCCACGGGAACCAGGTGCTGCATTCCGACATCGGGATCGGCGTCGCGATGGGGGGCGAAGGGAACGTCCTCTGGGAGAACGCCTTCATCGATAACGGCATCCAGGTCCGCTACGTGGGCGAGACGCCCTTGGAGTGGAGCTTCGAGGGACGCGGGAACTTCTGGAGCACCCACATGACCTGGGACGTGGACCACGACGGGATCGCGGACACGCCCTATCAGCCGAACGACAGCCTGGACCGCATCTTCTGGATCTACCCGGAGGCGAGGTTCCTGATGGAGAGCCCCGTCGTGGCGCTGCTCCGTTGGCTCGCCGACCAATTTGAAATCGACCGCGGGAAGGGCGTCACCGACAGTCACCCGCTCGCCTCGTGGGAGGTGCGCTGATGTCCGCCATGACGACTCACACGCCAATGAACATGGAACCGAACGACCTTGCGGTCCTCTGCCGCGACCTCGTCTTCAGGCGGGGCGACACGGAAGTGTTGAAGCGCATCGCCTTCACGCTCGAACCCGGCCGCCTTCTGGGCCTCATCGGTCACAACGGCGCGGGGAAGTCGACCTTGATCAAGCTGATGCTGGGGCTGCTCACCCCCGCCTCGGGGACGCTTGAAGTTCTGGGCGGGAAGCCCGGCGCGCGTCCCTTGGACGTGGGGTACCTGCCCGAGAACCTGAGCTTCTACGACGCGATGACGGTGCGCGAGCACCTCCAATACTTCTCCGCGCTCAAAGGCGTGCCGACGTCGCGCGCGCAGGATTTGGTGGAGGAGTTGGGGCTCGGCGTCGTCATCGACCGGAAGCTCGGTCAGTGCTCGAAGGGCCAGCGCCAGCGTCTCGGGCTCGCGCAGGCGCTTTTGTCCAAACCCCGTCTTCTCATGCTCGACGAACCCACGGTGGGGCTCGACCCGGCGGCTTCGGCCCTCATGTACCGCGAACTCTCGAAGCTTCGCGACGCGGGCTGCGCCGTGGTGGTGTGCACGCATGAGTTGGCGTTGGTGGAGCCGCATCTCGACCAGGTGCTGCTTCTCGCTCAGGGCGAAATGCGGGGGAGCGGCACGCTCGAAGACCTGCGCGGGCGCGCCGGTCTTCCCGCGCTCATTTCGAACATCGACGCGGCGGCGGTGGCGAAGGACGACCTTCTCGCGCCCTTCCTTCGCGGCGAAGGCGCCGACGTGAAGTTGGCCGTCCCGCAGGGGGACGTGCCCGCGGTGGTGAAGCGCTTGACGGACGTACACGGGATCTACGACTTTCAGCTCCGCAAGGCCGACCTCGGCATGATCTTCGCGCACTTCGTTCTCGACGTGCCGGTGGAGGACCTCTGACATGACGACCTCACAGCATTTGGGCCGGGACGTGGGCGCGTGGACGCGCATCCGCATCGTGGCGGGGAAGGAATTCGGGGACTGCCTCCGGAGCCGCTGGCTCCTTTTGGGGAGCCTCCTCTTCGCGATCCTGGGTTTGGCCGTCTTCTTCGGGACGGCGGCGATCGGCGGGACGCTCAAGTACCAGCCGCTCGTCACCGTCGTGAATTCGCTTCTTTCGCTTACCGTCTTCCTGCTCCCGCTCCTCGCGGTGCTCTTGGCCTACGACGCCTTCGTGGGCGAGCGCGAAGGCGGCACGCTCCTTCTGATGCTGACGTACCCGATCGGGCGCGTCGAGTGGCTCTTGGGCAAGGCGATCGGGCAGGGCGGGGCGCTCCTGGCGGTGTTGACGTTGGGCTTCGCGGTTTTGCCTGTCGTGCAGAGTGTGCTCGCAGTCCCCTACGGGATGGGGGAACTCCTCTTCGCGCTTCTTCGCGTCGTCGGGACTGCGTGGCTTCTCGGCATGGTCTTCGTGATGCTCGCCTACTGGGTGAGTTTGTCGGTTAGGCACAAGGCGCAGGCCTTGGCGCTTCTCCTCGTTTTGTGGTTCGCGTCGGTGCTCCTCTACGACTTGGCGATGTTGGTCGTGACGGTCGCCGGCGCGGACCATCTCGGACGCGGGTTCGTGACCGGGATGATGCTCGCCAACCCCGCGAGCGTCTTTCGCCTCATGAACCAGGCCGCGCTCGGGATCGTCGACTTCGCGGTGCCGCCCTTCATGGTGATGACGGGGATCCTCGTGCTCTGGGCGGCGGCGCTCTTCGGCTGCGCCTACGGGAAGCTCAAAAGGATCGTCTTCTAAGGGTGTTCCACCAAACCGGACGAAAACGACCGCGCCTTAAGCTCAGACGAACACTCAAACCCCATCATGACGACGAACCTTCCGATTCCGACTCCAACCCCTGACCCCGAGGACCATCCGTGATCCCCGAAATCGGCCACTTTCTCCTCATTCTCGCCGCGGTGACGGCGCTCCTCGTCCCCGTCGCGGTGTTCCGCGGCGTCGCGTCGGTGAACGCCGTGCTGACGCGCCTCTGGCGCCCGGCCGCGCTGATTGTCGCCGCCGGGATGACGGGGGCCTCCATCGCACTCATGCACGCGTTCCTCACGGACGACTTTTCCGTCGCCTACGTCGCTAACCACTCGAACACGAAGCTTGCCGCCGTCTACAAGGCGGCCGCCTTCTGGGGCGGGCACGAGGGGTCGATTCTCTTGTGGACCCTCTTCATGGCGTGGGGGGCGTTGTGGCTCGCGCGGCGCTCCCAGCGGCTAAACGGGCAGCGCACCGACGCGCCGGAGGTCGCCGCTTCCGTCGCTGCTTCGGGCCCCTGCGGGGACGCCTTCACCGCGAAGATCTTCGACGCCCGCACGGGGGCGGTGCTCTTGCTCGTCATCGGGGGCTTTTCGCTCTTCATCCTCGCGACCTCGAACCCGTTCCTGAGGCTTCTCCCCGACGTCCCCACCGAGGGCCGCGACCTCAACCCGGTCCTTCAGGACATCGGGATGATCCTTCACCCGCCGGTGCTTTTCCTGGGCTACGCCGGGTTGGCGGTGATGTTCGCGGTGATGTCGGCCCTTCTGTCCGAAGGCGCCTGGCGGCGCGGCGCCGTGCGGCTCGTGACCCAGGTCGCGGTCGTGACGTGGATCTTTCTCACCGCCGGCAACATGCTCGGCTCCTGGTGGGCCTACACCGAACTCGGCTGGGGCGGCTGGTGGTTCTGGGACCCGGTCGAGAACGCCTCCTTCATCCCGTGGTTGACGACGACGGCGCTCCTCCACGCCCTCATCCAGACGAAGGCGACGGGACAGCTGAAGCGCCTCTCGATCTTCCTCTCGCTCTTCGGCTTCGCCTTGTGTCTCCTCGGAACCCTGATCGTCCGATCCGGCCTCATGCAGTCGGTTCACGCCTTCGCGACGGACCCGACGCGCGGGACGGCATTGTTCGTTCTCATGATCGCGATCATGGGGCCGGCGACCGCGCTCTACGCGATGCGGGTCGAGAAGACCGCCGCGGGTGAGGAAACCTCCCCCACGACGGACGACGCCCTCATGACGGCCGGGATCTTTCTCGTGACGGCGGCGGCCTTCGGGGTCCTCTTCGGGACGCTTTATCCGCTCGCCTACGACATGGCCGTGGGGAAGTCGCTCACCGTCGGCGCCCCGTACTTCAACAGCTTCTTCGCGCCGATGGCGCTTCTGGCCGCGGTGTTGGTCGGCGCCGCGCAGCTCCGGGGCCGCGGCCTCGTTTCGGCCGGCGTCTGCGCGGTGCTGTCGCTCGCCGCAGGCGGCGCGCTCGCCTTCACCACCGATCCCCGCGACCTCTGGATGACTGCCGCGGCCGTCTCGGCCGCCGCGTGGATCGTCTCGACGGCGGCCGCGGGGTTCCTGCCGAAGACCTTCGGCGGGAAGATGGAGGCGGAAGACGGCCGTCACCACCATCATCACGGCCGGCACGCTGCCAAGCCGCGCCGCCCGGGGCGTCTTTCCTGGCCCGCGCTCGTCGCGCACGTCGGGATCGCGGTGTCGATTCTGGGTGCGGTCGGCGTCGAGCAGTTTGAAAAGGAAGCGCTGGTGCGGATGGGCCCGGGACTGGGTCGACCTTTGGACGACGTGGTCTTCGTCTACACCGAAACCCGCGCCGTCTCGATGCCCTCCTACTACGGGCGTCAGGCGGTGATCGAAGTCCGTGAGTTGGAGGGCGAAGCCCTCATCACGACGCTTCTTCCCGAACGCCAGACCTTCATTTCGAGCGGCATGCAGATGTCCGCGGCCGGGATCGACCACGGCTTGACGCGCGACCTCTACGTCTCGCTCGGGAACGCGCTCGAAGACGGCACCTGGCTCGTGCGTCTCTCGATCAAGCCCTTCGCGGGCTGGATCTGGGGCGGCGGCCTCATCATGATGCTGGGCGGGTTCCTGGTCCTTCTGATCGGGGCCCGGAAGCACAGGGCGTCGCATCATCACCATCACGATCATCAGCACGACGCCCCGGCGGGCACCCGCTGAGCGGAGGACGACGAATGTACATCACGAAACGCAGGATCTTCCGCAAGGCGCTCGGCCTGGCGGTCCCGGCCCTCGGGGTCGCGGCCGTCCGTGCCGAAGACGCCCCTGCGAATCAAGAACCCGGGAAGACCGGGAAGACCGGGCTCTCCGGCCCCGCGCTCCAGGAAGAGGCCATCCGGATCTCGAAGCTCCTTCGCTGCCCCGCGTCCCCGAACCTCACGCTCTACGAGTCCGAAGCGGCGATCGCGAGTGAGCTCAAAGGCCGCATCTTCATGATGCTTCGCGAAGGAAAGAGCCGCGACGAGATCATCCGATGGATGATCGAGCGCTACGGCGAGCAGATCAGCTACATGCCGGACGTCAACGCCGGGACCGCCCCCTTGTGGATCGCGCCCTGGGCGGCGTTGGTCGTGGCGGGCGGGCTCGTCTTCTGGCGGATGCGCCGGAAGAAGGCGGTGGCGGCCAAAGCGGCCGACGCGACGCACGGATGACGCGGGTGAGCCGATGAGCCGATGAGCCGATGAGCGGCGCACCGCACCCCAGGATTCAAGACACGGATTACCCCAAGATTTTCAAGACATCAACCCAAGGACGACCCATGCAGATCAAACACACCCTCACCACGCTCGGCCTCACGTTGGGCCTCGCGTTCGGCCTCACGATGACGGGCGCCGCGCAGGCGGCCCCGGTCGAAAACCCCGCCGCGCAGTTCGGCTTCAACCAGAAGTTCGAACCCAACGGCAAGCCCATCGAAGGCAAGCCCGGCGAACTCCGTTCGCTGATCGAATTCCGCACCGCCCGCGGCTTCTCGACGGCGGACTTCAAGGACGTGGAGGGCAACACCGTCAACCTCTCTGAGTATCACGGCAAGATGGTCCTGGTCGACGTCTGGGCGACGCGGTGCGAACCCTGCATCCGCAGCCTTCCCGCGGTGAAGGCCCTTCAGGAGCGCTACAACAAGGAGGGCTCCGACATTCAGGTGATCTCGATCGCGCTCGACCAGAACGCGCGCCGCGTCACGAAGTTCATCGAGAAGCACAACTTCCAGGGCTTCCACACCTGGCACGACCCGGAGCAGAAGCTCTCTGAAACCCTTCCGCTCGACGTCATTCCGAGCTTCTTCGTCTTGGACGGCCACGGCCACACGGTCGGGTTCGTGCGCGGCTTCGTCGACTGGAGCGGGGAGGGCGTCCCCGCCTACCTCGAAGCGCTCGCGAAGAAGTACACGAAGCGCGATTGAGTCGGGTGAGCGCGGGACCGTCCCGGGATCCTCGGCGCGGTCCGCATGAAAAAGAAGCTCCGGAGGCCCAGAAGGCCGCCGGAGCCGACTCAATCAAGTCAGGAGATTCGGGCTGCGGGACGTGCGTTTGAGCGTCCCGCGGGTCTCAAGTTTCCGTGTGCTTGGGATTAACCCGAACGAATACGGGAAAGTTTAGGACCGCTTTCTTAGCTTTGCCTGACCATCCTGAGACTTTTTGCAATTGGAAAGGAACGGGGATGGACGGTCATCGGAAGGCGACGGAGTTTGGTGGTCGATGAGTTATGTTGAATTCCTCCGAGGGCGAAAACCGGTGAAGGACGATGCCCGTTTCGTCGGAAGCCGTTGAGCGCGCGGGAAGTTCTTGGCGGTCTCGAAGGTTCTCGGAAACCCCGACACTCGAAGAGACCCTGGTAGAATCCCGCTCATGAAGGAACCGCACGGACCGGGACGACCGGCCGCCCGTGCGGTTTCGTCTTTCCATAATTCCCTTTTGCTTTCCCGCATCGGTCCGGATGTTCCGACCCGGCCCGTCGACCCGTGCGACCTCTCTTGGAGACAAACCATGCATCCTTGGCTTGTGCTCGTCATTGCGGCCGCGTTTGAGATCGGCTGGCCCCTCGGCTTCAAGATCGCGAACGAATTCCCGAAGTGGCACTGGCCCGCGATCCTCTTCTCGCTCGCCTCGATGGCGCTCTCGGGCTACTTCCTCTACTTGGCGCAGAAGTCCATCCCGATCGGCACGGCCTACGCGGTGTGGACGGGGCTGGGCGCCACCGGCACGGTGCTGATCGGGATCGCGTTCTTCCACGACCCCGCGAGCTTCGCGCGGCTCCTCTGCGTCTTCATGATCATCGCGGGGGTGGTGGGGTTGAAGATGGTCGGCTGAGCCGAAAGAGACGCCGGGCGTCCTTCGATTCCGAACGCCGCCTCTCAAACAAACGCCGACGGCTCCCGCGGGAATCGTCGGCGTTTTGCTGAGCGGTCAGGACATCAGGGCTTCAGGTCCACTGAAGCCGCAGGGACTGAACGGCTCACTCCGTCTTCGCCGCGCGCCCGCTCTCCAGGTCGAGCGGCTGCCCGTGGTCGCGCACGCTCTCCTCGTGGTCGTACGGAAGGATCGCCGCGCCGGTCGTCTTCCAGATGAGGAGCGTCATGAGAAGCGGCCCGCCCGCCAGAATCGCGCCCGCGTAGGGGAGGCTCGCGAAGGACCAGGCGGACGAGAGAATGCTCCCCAAGAACGCGCCCCCGCCGATCCCGACGTTGATGATGCCGGAGAGCATTGAGGACGAGATGTCGGCGGCGTCGTGCCCGGCCGCGAGCACGAGGTTGTTCAAGGCCATCATGAGGCCGGTCAAGGAAGCGCCCCAAAGGACGATCAAGGGCCAGTGAATCCAGGGAAGCGACGCCGTGGGAAGGAAGAAGAGGAAGGCGAGCGTGAGGAAGGAGAGCGGCAGCACGACGGCGAGCGACGTGTTCGCTTCCAGAAGCCGCGTGTTGACGATCGTCCCGATGAAGCCCGAAAGCCCGAAGACGAGCAGAAGCGTCACGACGGTCTCCAGGCTCCCGCCCGCGGCTTCCGTGACGATGGGCGACACGTACGAGTAGACCGTGAAGTTCCCCAACATCGCGACGGCGGCGATGAAGTAGAGCTGGCGCAGAGCCGGGCGCTTCAGAATCACGGGGAGGCTCGCGAGCGAACCGGCCTTCCGCGAGGGCGATTCGGGCAGCACCATCGCGATCAGAAGGCCGGAAATCACCGCCGCGCCGCCCACGATCGCGAAGGCTTCCTGCCAGCCGAACCAGTGACCGAGCTTCGTCCCGATCGGGACGCCGAAGACCGTGGCGAGGACCGTCCCCGCCATGACGGACGCGACCCCCTTCGCGGTCTGGCCCTTCGGGGACATGCGCGCGGCGAGCGGGAACATGATCGACCAGAAGACGGCGTGCGCGAGCGCGACCATCACGCGGGCCGCGAGCAGCGTCATGAAGGAGGTCACCCAGGGCATCACGAGGTGGGCGACGGCGAAGATCCCCATGAGGGACAAGAGGAGCTTCCTGCGTTCGAGCTTCGCGGTTGCGATGGCCAAGGGGAGCGAGGCGATCGCCACCACCCAGGCGTAGCCCGTGATGACGAGCCCGGTGAAGGAGGTCGACTCGTTGAGGCCTTCGGCGATGTCGGGGAGAAGCCCGACCGGAAGGAATTCGGACGTGTTGTAGACGAAGGCCGCGACCGCCAGCATGGCGACCGGCAGCCAGGCACGAAGCGTGGTGAGCATACGTGAGTGAGCGTTTTTGGCAAGGGACGCGGATGCTATCACGCATTCGGGCTTTCCCGCATTGGAGAAACACCCGAAACGCCTGCGCGAGAAGGGTTTCGGCGCCAAAACCCCGGGATTGACGGGGAGTCCGCGAAGAGGGGACTGAAAACCCAATGTGGGGAATGTCAAACGGGGCACCACATCGGGGTAGTGGTCGGGAGTTTCCCGATTTCCGGCCGCCTCATGGCGCGGCGCAAGAGGTCTACGGCCAACACCGTAAGAAGCCGGGCGCGCGCCGCGCTTCAATGGAAGGATCAGGCTGCCTGTCCCGACGATTCCGATGATTTCGACACGCCGGGACCGACCGCCGACCGCACATTCCACCCAAGAAGGAGACTGCCCATGTTTCAGAAGACCATGACCCGTACCGCCGCCGCGATCCTCGCGGCCGCGATGACCTTCGGGCTCGCCGCCGGCGCGCAGGCGGGCGAACGCCTCGATGCGGTGAACGCGAAGAAGGTGCTCCGCGTCGGGACGCCCGCGGACTACCGCCCCTTCGCCATGGTGGAAAACGACGCCTACGTCGGGCACGACATCGAGCTCATCCGGACGATGGCCGAGACGGCCGGTTGGAAGGTCGAGTTCGTGCGCACACCGTGGAAGGACCTCAAAGCCGGCATCGAAGGCAACAAGTTCGACGTCGCCGTGGGCGGCATCACGCAGACCGTGGAGCGCACCGGTTGGGGCGTCTTCCTGCCCGGTTACGCCCCCTTCGGCAAGGTTGCGCTCGTGACGGCCGGGACGTCCGACCGCTACAAGGTCCCCGAAGACCTGAACCAGCCGACGGTGCGCGTCATCAAGAATCCGGGCGGCACGAACGAGAAGTACGTCCTGGAGCACATGCAGAAGGCGCAGATCTCGACGCATGAAAAGAATTACGAGATCCCGGGCCTCATCGCCGAAGGGAAGGGGGACGTGATGATCACGGAAACCGCGGAAGCGAAGATCTATCTGAAGAAGTTCACGGGGAAGCTCGAGGCCGTCTTTATGGACGACCCGCTCACCCCCGTGAGCGAAATGGGCTTCTGGATGCCGAAGGACGACGCCGACTTCATCCGCGTGATGGAGCAGCTCTGGCACCTCACCGACATCCGCGGCACGCAGGAAGCGCTCGAAGAGAAGTGGCTGGACTGATGAACCGCTGAGCGGCTCAGGCATGGACGGCGCGGTTCCGTGCGCCGTCGTCGGTACGAAGAACGCCCCGCAGGCGCAGACCTTGCGGGGCGTTGCTCTCCCGGGTTCGGGAGCGTCCTCTTCGTTCACCTCCCGGCCGCATACGGACACGGCCGGGAGCAAAGGCGTTCACTCGATCAGAGCTTCCCGCCCGGAACGATCTTGCGGACGTCGAACTTCGTGCCCAAGGGGATGCGCTCGAGCGCCATGCCCTTTTCGCCCTGGCGGAACCAGTAGAGGGCTTCGGAGTCCTTCGGGTCGATCACTTCGCAGTCGTACTCGCCCGTGAGGAAGAGCGCCGTGCCTTCGGGGAGCGCGATGACTTCTTCGTCCTTGTTGTAGGCGAGGAATTCTTCGAGGCGGTCTTCGCGGGTTTCGTTGTTCAAGCCATGCGTGCCGGCCGAAGACTGGAAGTGCGGGTTCGTCTGGAACGGGATGAACCCGAACGTGTTGAAGGACGGCGGCTCGGCGATCGGCATGTCGTTCGTCGTGCGCAGCGTCGGGCAGGCGACGTTGCCGCCGGCGGACCAGCCGCAGTACGGCACGCCCGCGTTCACGCGTTCGCGGATGAGGTCGAGAATCCCGGCTTCGTACATGCGCGTGACGAGCGCCCAGGTATTCCCGCCGCCCACCGCGATGGCCTTCGCTTCACGGACGGCCTTCTGCGGATTGGCGAAGCGGTGGATCGAGACGATCTTGTGGCCGTAGGCCTTGAAGGCGTCCTGGACCTGCTTTTCGTACCCATCGTACGAACCCGCCACGCGGGCGTACGGGATGAAGAGGAGATCGGGCTTCTCACCCTGGAAGAGCTTCTCGTACTGGTCGGCCGCGAAGTCGAGGTAGCCGGAATTGTGGTAGCGCGAGCTCGACTGGATGAGGACGCGGCGGTTCGGGCTCACCTTCTGGGGCGGGATGGCGGTTTTGGGCTTCGCCTGCGTGACGGAGGCAAGGGCGGCGGTGCCGAGAACGGCGCTCTGGATGAGCGTGCGGCGGGTAAGAGACATGTCTTGTGCTCCTCTTTTCGGTTGGGTTTTGTCGGGCGCTCCCGGAGATTGGTCGTAGGGAGGAAGCGTCCGGCCGTCGCGCTTCGGGGTCCGATGGGAAGTGGATGCCGTGGTGCCGGGTCGGCGGCGGTGGTTCGCGGCATCCGACCGCTTTGGTCGGGGGCGGTCGGTGGAACCGGACATCGGGCGCGATGCAGGAGGAGCGTAGGAGCCGCTCTTCGGACTAGTCAATAGTGCCTACCCATGTTGACGGTAGTCAGAGACCCGGTGTCGCATAAGTTACCGACGGACACCGGTAAACTCGGCGTTTTCGACAGCGCGGGGCGGCCAGAGCGGCCGGTTCAGGGCCGTCCGGGCCGGATCAGCGGCGGTCAGTGCTGATGATCGTGTCCGTGCTCGTGGGGATGCGCATGGTCATGGTCGTGCGCATCCCCGTGCGCATGCGCCTGCGCATGAAGAAGCGCCTCGGCGGCCGCGACCGCGGGGATCTTGTGCCCGGCTGCGCCTTCCAACGGAATGGCGTTGACGCTCCCGTGGCGCACCCCGGCTTCCGCAAGGATCCGGTTCGCGACGTCGCCCACGGTCTTCGCGGTCCCGAAGAGGATGATCGCTTCCAAGCAGTCTTCGTGGTTCAGGTGCACGTGCATGACGGAGTGCACGACGTCGCCGTGCTCGTGCTGGTGCTCGGTCATGCGGGCGGCCAACTGCCTTTCGTGATGGTTGTAGACGTAGCTCACCACCGCCGCGCAGGGCGTCTCTTCGTCTTTGAGGCGCTCCGCGGCGTCCGCCTGCCGAAGCAGATCCCGGAAGGCTTCGGAACGGTTCGTGTAGCCGCGTTCGCGGATGAAGCGCTCAAAGCGTTCGGCGGCTTCGTCGGTGAGGGCAAGCGTGACGCGCTGCATGGCGGAAAAGGCTCCGGGTGGTGTTGCGACGGAGGAATTTTACCGGCCCGGAGGGCGGTTTTCGGGCCCTCCGGCTCCCGCGCAATCCCTGAACCCGTCGCACACGGATCGGGTGATCGGGAAATGTGCGCCGTCATGCCACCGCCATCAAACGACCGCGAACCGGAGCCGCCCGAACTTGAGAAAGGTGTCCTCGCCCGCAAAGAGCGCGCGGAGAAGCTCCGCCGCACTCCCGCACATCCGCACGCCGTCCTCCGTCGCGTCCGAGTCCGTCACCATCATCGAGGCGGCGCGCGCCGCCGTGCAGGCGTCCGTGCGGCAGGCCCCCGGGGCGACGGTGAGGCGCAGCTCCCCGATCGTGAACGCCGTCGGGGCGGTCTCTTCCAAAGCGCGCGTCCAAAGGGCGCGGAGCTCTTCGTCCGTGCCATCGGCTTCCGTCGGGCGGCGCCTCGCCGCAGTGCCGCAACCGTCATGCACGGCGCTCTCGATCGAGAGCAGGCGAAGGCAGAGTTCGGGTTGGGCGAGCACGCGTGGCATGGGTTCCTCCGGAGGCCGGAAAACGGCGATTTTTGGGGGTGAGAGGGGATTGGACGGGGACTCGGGGCCGGTTTTCAGGGCGCTTTGCTGTCGCAAAACGGTCGGTTTCCGCCATGGTCGGGAAATCTCGACCAAGGTCGGTGTCGACGAAAACGAGCAATCCCGAGGAACCGACTATAGCAAGTGTCTATTCCGGCGGTGGTCCAGGTCACACTGAAAAACGGACGTTTCCGGACGACGAACGCATGTTTGGCAGGCAAAGCCGAACGGACGTCTATTGGGGTTCGTGTCAAGAACGCGTCAAAACCGGGGTCGGATGGACAGACCGCAACACACCTTTGTCGTGAATTTCTCGCAAACGGGTACACTCGGCGCTCGGTGAGAGTCTGAATATTTTCATCCGAGCGCCGGTTGATCCG
>ENA-UPWN01001008-UPWN01001008.1-human-gut-metagenome-genome-assembly--contig:-NODE-1008-length-12243-cov-4.342019_pt1 | contig 12243 bp, 12 predicted proteins | sample MGYA00250050_ERZ773377 | MGnify/ENA primary metagenome ERZ773377 (study PRJEB29103, sample SAMN06112008) | human gut metagenome | biome: human gut; feature: ankylosing spondylitis patient; material...
TACCCTCTCTCCTTTTTTAATGATACGGCGACCACCGAGATCTACACTCTTTCCCTACACGACGCTCTTCCGATCTCGCCCGCGCCCTTCTGAACGTAAACCTCATTGCCGTCACCTACCAGCATGCTTACCTCTGCCGGGGTTGCGATGACACGGTACTCGCCTACTTTGATGTCTTTCAATACGCCAACTTTCATAATGTGTTCCCTCCATGTAATATATTTTTCTTTTTGCTTGATACTTTTGCTTGATACTCATATATACAGCAAGTTCCGTGCCAACTTTTACGTTTTTCGATTTTATTTAATATTTTTATTTCCATTTTTTCCTGCTTTTGATTCTTCTCGTTCAACTGCCAGAAATCATATATCTTGTCGAAGCCGCATTTCCTACAATGCCGTATCATTTCCCGTCAAAACGATACTTCCGACCGGTGGGATTTTCACCTCGATATATCCGTCCTTTACCTCATGTTCAACCTGTCCGGCGTTGTAACCGTCCTCATAGGTCATCATTTCCCGGCGCAGGACCGCCCCGTCGCGCGCGCCGATCTGCCAGACCGGAATCTTGAGCGTCAGCCAGTCATCACCTGTATTGACCGCCGTCACGCCGCAGCACGCGCCGCCAGCTCTCTGAGCACTCTGAAAACGTCCATAGGCAATATAGCCATCTCCCGCCGCCAGCTCTTTCAGGGAACCATTTCTAAATGCCGGACAGCGTTTCCGGATGCCGCTCATGTAGCGGTGGAACTCGATCAGCTCCAGGTTTTCCCCGCCCCACGGGTACGTCCGGCGGCTGTCCGGATCGGTCCATCCACAGACGCCCGCTTCGTCGCCGTAATAGATCGTCGGTGCGCCCGGCCAGGTCATCTGCATGACAACACCCTGGCGGAAAATGCCATAGCTGATGCCTTCCTCCGCTGCTTTTGCACCTGCCGACGCAAGACGGCCCACCCGGCGGTTTGTCCGCGTCATAAAGCGGGAGTGATCGTGGTTGGACAGCTCGTTCATCGCACACTGCATGGAAGCCGTCGGCATTTCACTCATATGGTAGCGCATCGCCTCAAAAAAGGCGCATCCATCCCCAAACAGCGCCGGATTTTCTTCGTCACTGTGCTTCTCCATCCCGGTCAGAAACCATGACAGCGGCTCCATAAACGCATCATAATTCATGACCGTATCCCACTGATCGCCCTTCAGCCAGTCATACGGGCTGCCGTAATGTTCCGCGATCATGACCGCCTCCGGATTTGCCTCCTTGACTGCCGCGCGGAAATCACGCCAGAACTGATGGTTCATCCCGGCGCTCCGCCCCAGATCTGCCGCCACATCCAGCCGCCAGCCGTCCGCATTAAACGGCGGAGAAACCCACTTCGCGCCGATGCGCATAATATCCTCCATCAGCTTCTCCGAACCCTCGTAGTTCAGCTTCGGCAGCGTATCATGGCCCCACCAGCCGTCATAAAACTCATTGTACGGCCAGTTATGCTCATTATAAAACTTAAAAAACGTGTGATACGGACTGTCCTGCGCCACATACGCGCCCGGCTCATAGCCCTTTCCGGCCTCATAAATCCGCTCGCGGTCCAGCCACTTGTTAAACGAACCACAGTGGTTGAAAACGCCGTCCAGAATCACCTTCATGCCGCGCTTGTGCGCCTCCTCCACCAGGTGGATAAACAGTTCATTGCTCGCCTCCAGGTTCGCCTTGTTCGTCACACGGTCAATATACCGCGTTGCCCGCGTATTGTCCTTGTCGCCCGGCCAGAGCAGATCGCCTTCGTCGGAGACAATCTTTCCGAAATGCGGATCAATATAGTCATAATCCTGAATATCATACTTATGGTTCGACGGCGAAACAAACACCGGATTCAGATAAATGACCTGCACACCGAGATCCTGCAGATAATCCATCTTGTCAATGACGCCCTGCAGATCGCCGCCGTAGAAATTGCGGACATCCATCTGCTCCGGGAAGCGGTTCCAGTCATCCACCTTGTTGACCTGCTCACCGATGTAGCTGTACTCTCCCGTCAGCACATCGTTGGACGGATCTCCGTTGCAGAAGCGGTCCACAAAAATCTGATACATGACAGCGCCCTTCGCCCAGTCCGGCGTATGGAAGCCCGGGATAATGCCGAAAGAGTACATCTCCTGCAGCTCTCTTGTGACACCGAGCTTGTTGTAATAACAGACCACGCGGCCTGCCTGAATCTCAAAAAAATAGCGGATCGGCTCATTTCCGACCGGAATCTCGATCTCGTAATAATCAAAACCGTTCCGGACCAAACCGACCTGCATCTGTGCACGGGTGGAACCGCTGATGAAATAAACCGCATCTACATTATTTTTCAGGGTACGGAACCGGATCTTCACCGTGTCGCCCGGGTTCGGCTCAAACGGAATCTGATACTGCGGGGATTCATCGCTGTAGAGCGCATGCTTGTTGAACATCGCCCGCATCTGTGACATATACTGCTGCATTCTTGTTTTATCCATGAACTAACGCCTCTGTCTTTCTCAATCATTCATTCCTTATATTTTACCCCACACCGCCATGTAATACAACCTTTTTCTGAACACATGTAACGATTGTGTTTATTGGATTTTTATATAGTAAAAGAGCCAGCGGGGTACGCTGGCTCTTTTGGAGAAGGTATTTCTCTTATGGGGTGTAGCAAAAACTATATAATGTATTGGGGGGTTTTTACAGTTATTATAGTACCATACGTCCCTCGAAAAGTCTGCACAAATCGCGATTTTTTTTCATTTGATTCTTATTCAAAATAACGATGAATTTTTCCGGCGTTTCGGATTTTCTGTTTTAATTTGCACAAACGCCCGTAAAATCACAGAAAAAACCTGCAAAAAACTTTTTTGTTCTCTGCAGGTTTTCTATTGCAAATAAAAAGATATCAGATTTCTCCAGAAACTTCCGGTGCTGTTCCTGTCATCTGTGCTTCCTGCTCAAAAATGGCTTCGAATTCAGCACGGCTCAGCTTCTCTTTTTCCATCAGCTGCTTTGCACACTCATGCAGCACATAGGAATGCTCCAGAATAATCTGTTTCGCCTGATCGTGGCATTTCTCGATCATCTGGCGGACTTCCTCATCGATGGCTGCGGCTACATTCTCGCTGTAGCTCTTCGTATGGCCCCAGTCGCGGCCGATGAAGACCTCATCCGAGTCGGAATCGTATGCAACAAGACCGAGGTTCTCAGACATACCGTACTTCGTAATCATGGAACGGGCGGTAGCCGTCGCCTGTTTGATATCCTGGGACGCACCCGTTGTGATATCGTCGAAGATCAGCTCCTCTGCCACACGGCCGCCGAGGCATACGGTGATGTACTGCATCATTTTGCCTCTCGTCTGGAACATATCGTCATTCTCCGGCTGCGGCATCGTGTAGCCCGCTGCGCCAGGACCTGTCGGGATAATGGAGATCGTATAGACCGCCTCCATATCCGGCAGCATATGGAACAGGATCGCATGGCCTGTCTCATGGTATGCGGTGATCCGTTTTTCTTTATCCGAAATGACTTTACTGCGCTTCTCCGCACCGATGCCCACTTTGATGAAAGCAGACTTGATATCGGCCTGGCGCACAAATCTTCTGCGGTCCTTTGCCGCCATGATTGCTGCCTCGTTCAGCAGGTTCTCCAGCTCTGCGCCGGTGAAGCCTGCGGTCGTCTGCGCGATCTGTTTCAGATCCACATCCTCGGCCAGCGGTTTGTTCTTTGCATGGACTTTCAGGATTTCCTCACGGCCCATGACATCCGGCGGTCCTACAACCACGCGGCGGTCAAAACGGCCCGGACGGAGAATCGCCGGATCCAGGATATCGACACGGTTCGTCGCTGCCATCACGATGATGCCCTCATTGACGCCGAAACCATCCATCTCAACGAGAAGCTGGTTTAATGTCTGCTCTCTCTCATCGTGGCCGCCGCCCATACCGGTGCCTCTTCGTCTTGCCACGGCGTCGATCTCATCGATGAAGATGATGCACGGCGCATGTTTTTTTCCTTCCTCAAACAGGTCGCGGACACGGGAAGCGCCGACGCCGACGAACATTTCCACGAAATCGGATCCGGAAATGCTGAAGAACGGCACGCCTGCCTCTCCTGCAACAGCTTTCGCCAGAAGGGTTTTACCGGTTCCAGGAGGGCCCACAAGAAGAACTCCTTTCGGGATTCTCGCGCCGACCTGTGTATATTTCTCCGGTGCTTTCAGGAAATCGACCACCTCAACGAGGTCTTCTTTTTCCTCTTTTAAGCCCGCAACATCGCGGAACAGGACTTTTTTGTCTTTGTCGGTGGACATATGGGCGTTGCTTTTTCCAAAATTCATCATTTTGTTTCCGCCGCCTCCACCGCCGCCCATGGAGCGGTTCATCATCGACATGCCGAAAAGAAGGATCATACCGAGCAGCAGGGCCGGCAGGACGGACGTCATGAAAATGCTGTCTCTCTGGACATTCTGTACGGTGTACGTTACATCAGCATCCTCCAGAAGGCTGATAGCTGCGTTTACGTCGGTCACATTGACCGTATAACTGTCACCGCCCTGCTCCTGTACCACGACGGAGCCGGTCGGCACTTCTTTGTTCTGGACAATCTGCGCGGATGTCACTTTGCCGTCTTTTACGGCGGTTTCAAATTTCTGCTGACTTGGACTGCTGCCTGCGCTGATTTTTCCGGTGATATAGAACATGGCAAGCACGATAATCACCATAAACGCCGCGTAGAGTCCAAATCCACTGCGCTGTCTGTTCATATTTTCTTTTTACTCCTCGTCTTCGTGAAACTCCACTACTCCGATGTATGGAAGATTCCGATATTTCTGTGCGTAATCCAGGCCGTAGCCTACGACGAACTCGTCCGGGATATTAAAGCAGGTATAATCTACTTTGACATCGCGCACTCTGCGCTCCGGCTTGTCGAGCAGAGTACACAGGTGTACGGATTTCGGATTTCTCTTTTTCAGGATGTCGATCAGATAGTAAAGCGTTCTTCCGGAATCGATGATATCCTCCACGATCAGAACGTCTTTTCCTTCCAGCGGCTGATCCAGGTCTTTTACAATACGGACAACTCCGCTGGACTTGGTGTCATCGCCGTAACTTGATACGGACATAAAGTCAAGGCTTACCGGCACTGTGATGCGTTTTGCCAGCTCGCACATAAAGAATACGCCGCCTTTTAAAACGCAGATCAGGTGCACTTCCTTTCCTGCGTAATCGCGGTTGATCTGGTCTGCTACTTCTTTAATTCGTCTGTCTACTTCTTCTTCGCTTAATAATACTCTGATTGTCTCTTTCATCTGTTTTCCTCCTTACCAACGCCAATCTGTATCTGCAGAACTGCTTTCGTGTCTTCCCCGACACGGCCGCTCTCTCCTCTGCGATACCCCACGACCCACCAGATCTCCGGTCCGTCGGCGAGCAGCAGAATGGAATCCCGCTCCTCTTTCGGTATCTTGGCATCAATCATATAATCTTTTAGTTTCTTTTTCCCGCCTTTTGCGGTTACTCTCAGATAATCTCCGCTTCTTCTCGTGCGGAGGACAAGACCGTCTTTTATTTTATCACAGTCAAAGCATTTCGTATACTTTTTTTCTTCAATTCTTTCGGGAAAAACCGATGTTTTTTTCACAATCTTGACTGGATTTTCTGCAAATGCGAGACTTTTTTCCTCTTCCCACCCGGCCGGAACCGGAATTGGAACTTCTTCGCCGCTTTTCCTTTTCCGTTCTTCTTTTAAATGCACTCCCTGCTTTTCCAGGCGGAGCGTCTCGTATCCGCGCACGGCGGTGATTCCATACGGCAGGCAGACACTTTTTCCGACCTGCTTTTCAAAAAGTTCCCGCACAGATTCCAGATGCTCCCTGGTAAGATCCTTCCGTTTTCCCGCCAGCTGTTCCAGAACGCGCCGGATCACGTAGCGCTGCAGAAGAGGCGCTTCGCTGCTCACCGCATCACGCAGCACAACCGCATTTTTCTCTGCGGATGCATACCGCTCCATCAGCTGATCCGTCTGCTGCTCCAGATATTCCTCCGTTTCCAGCAGGTCCAGCGATGTCTGTGCCATATGCGCGGCGGCACGCGGATTGACCTCTTCGGTCAGATACGGCAGCACATGGTGGCGGATTCCGTTCCTCGTGTAAGCATCCTCTGCATTCGTGCTGTCCTCACACCAGGAACACTTCCGGCTTTCCAGTTCCTGCCGGATCTCTTTTCGTCCGACGCAGAGAAGCGGACGGATCACATTCCCCCGCACGGGGCGTAAGGAGGCAAGTCCGGCCAGCGACGTTCCCCGTGCCAGGTGATGCAGCATCGTCTCCGCAACGTCATCCTGGTGATGGGCGAGCGCAATTTTCTCTGCCCTCTGCTCCTTTGCGCACGCTGCAAAAACTTCCTGCCGCGCCGCGCGTCCCGCCTCCTCCGTCGAGAGATGCTTTTCTTTTGCGATCTTCTCCACGGGACAGGAATAGAGATAGAACGGAACATCATATTCCCGGCACAGATTTTCTGCAAATGCCGCATCCCGCCCGGCTTCCGCGCCGCGCAGATTATGGTTGACGTGGACAGCCAGCAGCGAAAAGCCAAGCGGCTCCTGCAGTTCCCGCAGCAGATGAAACAGGCAGACGGAATCCGCGCCGCCGGAAAGGCCGAGCAGCACGCGTTCGCCTGCCATTACCATATGATACTGTTCCATAAAGGCTCTTACTTTCTCTCGCATCCTTCGTTTTTACTCCTATTTTTTCCAGATTCTGGCGACCAGAACCGTCATATCATCCCGTGCGCGGCAGCCGCCGAGGCGCAGCACGCGTTCCAAAAGCTCCCGGGCAAATTCCCGCGGCTCGCTGTTTTTCACTTCGAGAAGAAGCTGCTTCATCTGCTCCGTCCTGTCCCCGGGCAGCGCGTCCAGCACTCCGTCCGTCATCATCACAAGGTAATCACCGTCGTACAGCTTTTTCGTTGTGGTATCAAAATCCGTCTGGGAAACGAGACCTGCGGCAAGACTGGTCGACTCCACAACCTCCACCCACGTATCCCGCCTAAGGAACGTCGGCGATGCACCTCCTTTCAAAAAGCTGCAGACGCCTGTGTAGAGATTAATCGAAGCAACATCAAACGTGGAAAACATCCCTTCCTTTGGCTGCAGCAGAAGCATCGAATTGATCATCCGTGCCGCCATGATCCGCGGGAATCCGGCGCGCAGGAACTGTTCAAACAGCTCCACCACCGTCTCGCTCTCCCTGTTTGCCTCGATCCCGGAACCCATGCCGTCCGACAGGCAGAGGACAAACTGGCCGTTTTCGCAGAGCACACTGTAATTGTCCCCGGAGATACTCTCCTGCTCCTTGGTGATGCGTCCCACACCGTAGAGAACCTGGAATTTCACATCCTCCTGAAACAGCACCGTCTGGTATTCTCCGCTTAAGACCTGTGCCCCGTCGCGTACCGCAACCATCGGGATTCCGCACAGGGAACCGATCAGTTCCGCCGTCTGGCGAAGCGTGATCCGGCAGTGACGGCCCGCTTTGACCGTCATATAGATCTGTAAATGCTCTTTCGGCCGCTCCTGGAGCCAGATTTTCTGGACGAAAGCCCCGTTTTTCTTCATCTGGCGGCAGATTTTTTCCGAGAGCTCGTCCGGCAGACTGTTGAGGCTGTACAGATCACACGCGGCGCGGTCCATAATCCCGGCGACTTCACTTAACTGTTCTGCCACCACGCGGCGGCTCTCCGCCACACGCCCCGACCAGAGCGCCGTCTGGCGTTCCTGCTGGTAGCGGTTCCAGAACAGTTCCAGAAAGCGGGAGCCGTTCAGGCAGGAGGCGTTCCATTCGCCTTTTGCACGGCTGATCTCGTCCTCATCCCCGTCGGCGATTGTCTGAAGAAGTTCCTGGCACCGCTCGCGCGTCAGGTTTCCGTACTGCTCCCAGCACCACGACGCCTTCGCACAGCGGCTACAGACTTCCTGCTGTTCTTTTTCCAGAATCTTGTCCACCCGGCCCGTCTCCGGCATCACACTTTTTGACGGCATCTGGTAAAAGCTCTCTGCCAGAACGCGGAACGAATCGGCGTAGTGCTCCATCTGCAGTTTCTGCGGATGATTGTCATAGACGGCCGCTTCCCGGCGGCTTCTTCTGGCTTCCAAAAAAATTTTAGCCATGTCCCCTGCTGACAGCAATGCGCCGATCAGGAACATGGCAATGATCCACTCCGGCATGTTCCGCTCCTCCTCTCTTTGTTCTGGACTTCAAAGGGGACTGCGAAATCATGCCCTTTCTTTATCTGTTTTGTTTATTTCGACTGGGATTCTTTAAATAAAATCTCATTATCCTTTACCATGCCAAGTTTTTCTCTTGCCGTTTTTTCTATGTACTCATCGGTCTGCATGTATTCTTTCAAGGCGGTAATATCATCGGTGCGCTGCTTCTCCTCTTCAATCTGGCTGTCCAGACTGGAAAGACGGGATGCATTTGCATTGACCTTCTGCTGAAGGCTGATTCCCTTTACGGTAAGGACTGCAACCAGGCAGCACAGGACTATGGTAATTGAGAACTCTGTTGTACGGCTCTTCTTTCTGACTTTTTTCTTTCGGCCAGAATTCTTTTCTTCCCTTTCTTTCATTCTTTTCTTTACCCTTGCTTTCTATTTTCCAACCGTCTGCAGCCAAACTATCTGTTGTTTTTCGTCCGCAGACTTGTTTCTTTTGTTCTTACATGTGTAGTTACATCTTACCGTTCTTCCCATGAAATTTCAACCTTTTTCTCCGTTTTTTCATACTTTTTACCAGCCATTTTCCTGGAAAAGCGAGGATTCGCCCTGCTTTTTTGATTCCCTTTGCCAGAAGTTCCGGAAGAAAGCGTCCAAACGATGCGTGGTACAATGCAGCGCCCCCAAGGATGCCGCCAAACAGATACCCACGGAGAATGCCGCTGTTCTCTCCGTAAATCCGTACAAACAGATACAGCGCTGCCGCAATCCAGTAGCAGAGGTCCTCTGCAGATACCGCCGCATGGCTGTGGCGGATCAGTTTCCGCGCTGTCTTGATCAGATCGTACCAGAACCCCAGGACTGCCCCCTGCCAGATGGAACAGGCGAGCAGAATCAGCTCCCGGTTGACATACGCACTCATTTTTACCGGAACAGCCGCGCAAGCGCAGACCCCTTCTTCTGCAGCGGCCCATGTTCCGTATAGACCAGGCTGTCGATGCTGCCTTCGATATCCGCCTCTCCCTTTTCCAGCTCCAGGCGGCCCACATGCAGCTCTTTTCCGCGGATGGTAAGAACACCGCAGACGGTCACGAGCAGAACTTCGTTCTCATCAAAGCTTTTCACATCCTGCACGCCGCCAAGAGAAAGTGTTTTCCGCTGTTCCAGCAAAAGGCGGTGCACCTGTTCGTTCATCTCCCCCATGCAAAAAACCTCCATACAATGGTCTATACACCCATTATATGAAGGTTTTCTCTTTTTATTCGCTGCACATGAATCCTGCCGCACTTCTTATAAGTAGCGGTAAAGCTCCTGTGCTTCTTCTTTTTTCACGGTTTCCTGCACATTCAGCACTTCTACCCTGACGGATTTACTTCCGAACTGAATTTCCAGTACATCTCCTGCCTTGACCTGTACGGATGCTTTTGCCGGTCTGTCATTGACGAGGACACGGCCTGCATCACAGGCTTCATTGGCTACGGTACGCCGCTTGATCAGTCGTGATACTTTTAAAAATTTATCTAAGCGCATAGATTTTTACTTAGTTCATCATGTCCTTTAAAGCTTTTCCTGCTTTGAATTTCGGAGTTTTGGAAGCTTTGATTTCCATGGTCTCGCCAGTCTGCGGATTTCTTCCTTCTCTTGCTGCTCTTTCGGATACTTCGAAGGTACCAAAGCCTACCAGCTGAACTTTCTCACCTTTCTTTAATTCTTCAGATACTACATCGATAAATGCTTTTAAAGCAGCCTCTGCATCTTTTTTGGATAAATTTGTCTGCTCAGCCATAGCTGCAACTAATTCTGTTTTGTTCATGAGTTTTACTCCTCCTGTATCTTACATTTGTTTTTTACATGGTACGCGGGCCCGCTGATACACACGACCTGCCCTGCCGGCTGTTTTTCTTCCGGATGATCAGTCTGTTACGTTGACCGGCTTTTTCGCGTAGCTGTATATATTTATATACTAATGCGTCTCTCTTGTCAAGAAAAAAGTCCCCCATACCAGCGGTTTTATGGCGATTTCTGCCCAAAACAGACTCTTTTCCACCGCCCGGTTAAAAGAAGGATCCCTTAACAAACCGCAGCCAGTCTGCCTGCTGCGCATTGAGTGTTTTTAGTTTCTCCGTATTCCGCCCGGATATCCACGATTTTCTGCTTCCGTAGTAGCGGTTTGCCAGTTTCCAGTATTTCCACGGATAGGAAAGATAGAGGCGGAGTGTCTCGATTTCCCCCTCATCGAGCGGCCGTCTGGCGCTGTAGGCGTTTAAGATCCGTTCTGCCGCGCGCTCGCTCCAGCCGTGTTTTTCCAGAATTTTCCGCATAAAATAGCCAAGATCTGCCACCTGGAGATCGAAGTTCCACTTGTCGAAATTGACCGCCGTTTCGCCTCTGCCGTTTTCCAGCAGAATATTGTGCTGGCTGAATTCCCCGTGGCAGACGGCGCCTTCTTCGTCCGCCCGCTGCCGCAGTTTTTCATAGGAAGAAGCTTTCATTTCCGCGGCCGCCCGCTCTCCCTGTTCCAGATACGGACCGGCGCTTGCCAGCAGCAGTTTTTCGAACTCATTTTTCTTCTTTTTTGTCTGCAAATACTTTCGGATCTTTCGAATTTCCACATTGTGGCGGATGCACTCCTCCACGATGGATTCCCTCCGGTATTCCATTTTCACCGGCAGATGAGCTGCCGTATGTAGCCGCGCCAGCGCGTCCGAGGCGCGGATAAGATCCTCACTGTTTCCCGTCTCACATTCCCGGCCCGGGTACCAGTTCCGCACAATGTACGTTCCTCCGTCGTCCCCGCGCGTTGCAAGCGCTCCCTCTTCGTTCCGCAGAATCTGATCGCACCGCAGGAGCCCCGACTCCGTGATGCGGCACTGTAGAAGATACCGCTGCTCCAGTTTTTCTGCCGCCGTCCCGAACTCGCTGATCAGCTTATCCCCCTGTTCGGTGTGGCACAATAAAGCGCCCCGCACCCGCATTGTGCCGGAAGCCGTAAGACCGTAATGGGACAGCACACTCAATCCATAATCATACAAGAGCCTGACTCCTTTCCCTGTTGTGATCGTTTTTGGGGTCACGATTCAATGTATGCGTATCCGCCCTGTGCCATGCATACTGGTTTCTGTTTTTTCTTTCATCCCAAAAGCAATGTTGAAAGTGTTTTCTTTTTCTCTTATTTTATTGTTTTTAATTTCACCGCATGGTAAAATATTCCAAACTTGACAGGATGAAAAACACCTGTTATGGGGTTCTCTAAAATCATTTTATTTTAAGGAGGGTTTTTATGATTTTCTTACCACAGCCATCTTCCCTTTCCTACGGAGAGGGCACCTTTACAATTCACTATGACAGCCGCATTTTTCTCGATTCCGAGAGCCCGGCTGAGCTTTTTTCTGCAGCACAGCTTCTGCAGCAGGAGATTGAGACACAGACGGGATTCCGTCCTGCCATCTGCCGCCGTCATCAGCCGGTGGGATCACACCTGATCTATCTGACTGCCTCTCCGGAATTATCCCGTGAGGCTTATACCCTCGCTGTCACACCGGAAAACATCACGATCTGCGGATCTCTGGAAAGCGGCGTTCTCTACGGCGTGCAGACACTCCGTCAGATGATCCGCCAGGCAGGTGCTGTTCTTCCAACCGTCCTGATCTCCGACAAACCGGCCATGGAAAACCGCGGCTTCTACCACGATGCGACCCGCGGACGTGTTCCGACGCTTTCCTATCTGAAACAGCTTGCCGCCACCTTGAGCTTCTATAAAATCAATCAGCTTCAGCTCTACATCGAGCACAGCTATCTCTTCGACGATCTGACCGAGATGTGGCGCGACGATACGCCGCTCACTGCAGAGGACATCCTCGAGCTGGACCGCTACTGCAAGGGACTTGGCATTGATCTCGTTCCGTCGCTTGCAAGCTTCGGCCATCTGTACAAGCTGCTAAACGGGAATGGCTTGCTACGGCTCCTTGTATCATAGTGGCTTGTGTGGATCATAATGAGTCTTGGCATCGCCGTG
>ENA-UPWN01001012-UPWN01001012.1-human-gut-metagenome-genome-assembly--contig:-NODE-1012-length-12183-cov-6.948373_pt1 | contig 12183 bp, 9 predicted proteins | sample MGYA00250050_ERZ773377 | MGnify/ENA primary metagenome ERZ773377 (study PRJEB29103, sample SAMN06112008) | human gut metagenome | biome: human gut; feature: ankylosing spondylitis patient; material...
GGCGAGTCTCGAAGATAAAACCTATCGGTTTATGAATTTTTGGCGGGTCACGTGTACCCGTTTGAGAGAAATTCACGTCTAGGGTGACGCCCGAAATGGCGCGGGGGCGGTCACAACCTGTGACACGCCCCCGAACGAAGGAACGCGCGGAACCGGTCCCCGCGTCGAACGGCGTCTTTCCCGAAACCTTTCCCGCCGCCTACGACCAAGCCTCGACAAAGGCGAGCATCGCGACGTCGAGCCCGCCGAAGCGCACCGCGTGCGGGGCGGCGGCCTCGACGACGGGCTTTCCGTGAAACGCGAACCCAAAGCCTGCGGCGCCGATCATCTCGAGGTCGTTCGCGCCGTCGCCCGCGGCAATGGTCTGGGCGAGCGACAGATGCGCCGCAGAGGCCAAGACCTCCAGCGCCCGACGCTTCCCGTCGGCGTCCAAAATCCTCCCGCCCGCCGGCCCGAAGACCCGACCGGTCATGAGGGCCTCATCCGTCCACTCCAGCGTGTTGGAGATCCAGAGGTCGATCCCGAGCCTCTTGCCCAACGCCGCCGCCGAATCCGTGAAGCCCCCGGTGACGATCGCGCACCGGACGCCGTGCTTTTGCAGAAACCCGATCCAAGCCTCGGCACCGGCTTGGAGCCGCGTCTCGGCGTTGACCTTGTCGAGGAGCGCCTTCGGGAAGCCCTCCAGAATCGCGACGCGCCGCCGGAGGTTCTCGGCGAAAGGAAGCTTCCCCTCCATCGCTTCGCGGGTGATCCGCGCGACCTCCTCACCCTTCCCCACGAGCGCCGCCATGTCGTCGATGCATTCGTTCCGCGTCAGCGTGCTGTCCATGTCGAAGGTGGCGAGCTTGAAGGATTTGACGGAAAAGCCCTCGGGCACGATGAAGTGATCCGCGCGGATCTCCGCGGCGCGCACAGAGAGCGCGGCGAGGTCTTCGCGGTCCTCAACTTCATCGACGCCGCAGAGCCGCAGCGCCTCGACGGGCGAGGCGGTGCGGCGCACCCGTTTCGGGTGAAACGCTTCGGCAAGGGTCTCCAGTTGGGCGAAGGGCCGCCCGCAGAGAATCACGTCGACCATCAGGCCTCCTTCTTGGGGGTTTGGGTGGGGTTGTCGTCGGGACCGGGAGCCGCGTCGTCGGACCCGGTTCCCGACATGGTACCCGCGGCGTTGATGCCGCGGAGCGGCGTCCAACCTTCATCCCCGTCCGCAGCCACGCGGGTGCCCTCCACCACGTAGCTCCTTCCCGCCCAGACTTCCCGCGTGATCTGCTGGGTGAAGGCCCCGCAGGAGAGCGAAAGCACTTCCCGAACGGGTTGCGCGGCGTCGTACGACGCGCAGGCGCACTCGGGCTTTCCGCCTTCCGCACGCATCGCTTCCGTCAGCGTCCGGCCGGTAGGCAAAGGGAGCGCCGCCTCGTCGTCCAGGACGCCCAGCATCGTCATGACGGTGACCGCAAGATCGTCGTGGCCGGCGGGTTCGTGGTGAACGCCCGAGCCGGGGAAGCGCTTCCCGCCTACGGCGAGAAACGACCGGATTTCCTGCGGGAGGAGCCCGCCGTGGTTCCCGGCGTTCAAAGGAAGCTCCTCACCCATGACGAGTTCGCCCGTCGCGACGTCCCCGCGCATGACGAAGCGCATGTCGGGGGTGCGTTCGTGGTCGGAAAAGACGACCGCTTCCGAAAACGTCCCCGGCACCCTCCCCTCCACCGCACCGGGACGCGTGGCGTCGGGCTTCGTGAAGACGAGTCCCACGTCGGGGGACGCCATGAGGGCGTCGCGGGCGCGGAGCATGTTGGCCGCGGTGGGTTCCCGGAACCAGACGCCCACGGTGTAGTTCCCGACCATGACGACGTCGTAGTCGGCCGGATTCTTTCCCTCTTTGAGCCCGAAGCCGTCCACCACGGTGAAGCCTGCGTTCCTCAACGGGGCCGCCACGTCGACGTGACGGCGCACGACGCCGTGGCCGTGGTCGGACATGACGATGAGCTGGACGTCTTCGTCCTTCCCCGTACGCTCCCACCAGTCGAGGATGCGGCCGAACTGACGGTCGGCGTCGCGCCTCGCCTCAATGGTGCGGGGGTCGTCCAACCCGAACTCGTGCTCGGAGTGGTCCGGTTCGCCGATCCAGACGACGGCGACCTCGGGAAGTGCCTGTGGGCCTCGGGCGGCGTCCAATTGGAGAAAAGCGTCCACCGTCATCCGGTTCCCGTCGAAGTCGGGGAACGTCAGAGGCGCGCCCGGAACGCCGGCGGCCCGGAGCCGTTCGATCTCACTTTCCGGCACCGTCCGCGCGAGGTCGTGCACGGGCACGCAGCAGTGTCCTTCGAAGCGCTCGGCGCGTACGTGCTGAAGACGCGTGGACCCCGCGGAATTCGCGCAGTAGACGCGCATCCTCATGCCGTTCCCGGCGAGGCGCTCGCCCATGGACGGCACCCGGCAGCAACCGCGGTCGAGGGCGTCGGCGGCCAGCACCGAGTCCATCGAAGAGCCGCGGAAAAGGAGCGCCTCCTTCGGCACGCCCCGCCGGTAGAACCAGTTTTGGATCACGCCGTGGTCCTTCGGGCGGAAGCCCGAGAAGATCGACGGGTGGTTGACGTAGGTCTCCGTGGGGAAGGACGCGAGGTACTTCGTCCACGTGTGATGTTCGCGGGCGAAGCGCGCGACGTTCGGCATCTGCTCGTCCGTCGCGTCGACGGGGCGCAGCCCGTCGAAGCCGACGATGATGAAGCGCGGGGAGCGGTGGGTTTCGGTCATGGTGCTTGGACAGCAGGTGGGTTGTCTGAAGGATGGTAAGGGGTTCGGGTTGCGGTGTTCAACGGTGTTCGGAGGCCATCGAGGAAGAAAGACAAAGGGTCTGCCGGGCCTACCTCGCCGCGGGTTCGAGCTTCTGCTGCACCCAGTCGCCGACGATCGACATCGAGAGGGTCGACAAGACGATCACGACGCCCGGCACGACGGCGATCCACCAGGCGGTGGTGAGGTAGTCGCGGCCGAACCCCAGCATCGTCCCCAAGGAACTCATCGGAGGCTGGACGCCCACGCCGAGGAACGACAACGAGGTTTCGAGCAGAATCATCCCGGGAAAGTTGAGCGTCATGTTGACGACCAAAGCCGAGGCGATGTTGGGGAGGATGTGCCGCATGGCGATCCGCATCGTCGGGATCCCGAGGCACTCGAGGGCCCCGGCGTAGCCTTCGGTGTAGGCGGAGCGCGCGAGGTTTCGGGTGAGCCTCGCATAGCGGTCCCAGCCGTAGACCGCCATGATCACGATGATGACCGAGATGTCGGTCCCCAGAAACGCGATGATCGTGAGCGCGAGGATGATGAAGGGAAGGCTCGCCGTGACGTCGACCCCCATGTTGACGGCGTCGTCCGTCAGGCCCCCGAAGCGGGCGGCCAAGAAACCAAGCGTCGTGCCGATCAGCGCCCCGAGGATGGTCCCGGTGACGGCGAGCAGAAACGAGAGCCGGATCGAGTGGAGAAGGCGCGTGAGCACGTCGCGGCCGAGCTCATCGGTCCCGAGCGGGTGCGCGAGGTGGGTGAAGGGCGGCACGAGGCGCGCCATCAGGTCCATGTCCTCGATCCCGTAGGGGGCGAGCCACGGGGCGAGGAGCCCCGCCGCGAGGAAGACCGCGAGCACCGCGAAGGCCGCCGCGGTCAAGGCGCCCCCTGCGCGCAGGCTCTGGAAAGCTTCTTTCATGGGTGTGTTCCGTGGTTGGATGGTGAAGTGGTGAATGGGCGTTCCTACGCTTCCTTCCGGAGCTTCGGGTTGACGACGAGCGCCAAGAGGTCCATGAGAAGGTTCGCGAGCACGAGCGACGCCCCCGTCATCAAGACGATCATCTGCACGACGGGAATGTCGCGGTTCGCGACCGACTGCACGAGCAGCTTCCCGACGCCCGGCCACGAGAAGACGTTTTCCGTGATCACCGCGCCCGCAACGAGGGTCCCGAGGAAGAACCCGAGAATCGTGAGGATCGAGAGCATGGCGTTGGGGAGCGCGTGGAGCCAGATGACGCGGCTTTCGGGCAGTCCCCGCATCCGCGCGGCCTTGACGCACGGGAGCCGCATCGCGTCGATCATGGCGCTCCGGGCGTACCGCGAGAAGATCGCGGCTTCGGAGGTCGCCATCGTCGCGATCGGCATCACGTAGTGAAGGAACGAGCCGTCCCCGTAGGAAGGAAGCCACCCAAGCTGAATCGAAAAGACGAGCAGAAGGAGGACGCCCAGGAAGAAGTTCGGGACGGCGTAGCCGAAGACCGAGACGAACATGAGCCCGCGGTCCAACTTCGTCCCGCGGTGGAGCGCCGCGATGACGCCCGCGGGAATGCCGAAGGCGAGCGTGACGATCGCGGTCGGGATCATGAGGCGGAGCGTCGGCCCGAAGGCGTTCATGAAGACTTCGCTGACGGGAAGGCCCGTCAAGTAGCTCGTCCCCATGTCGAACGTGACGAACTTCCCCAAATAGATCACGAACTGCTCCCAGAGCGGGCGATTGAGCCCCCACTGCTCGCGGAAGGTTTCGAGCGCGACGGCGTCGGCGGCGTTCCCGAGCATGATGCGCGCGGGGTCGCCCGTCAGCTGCAGCCCGAAGAAGACCACGGTCGTGAGAAGAAGGAGCGTGAGCACCGCGCGGAAGACGATGCGTGCGGCCAGAACGAACATGTCAGACTCCCATCGTGGCGTTGGCGTCGAGATTGAGCGCGGCGTTGGCGGCGGAGGCAGAAGCTTCGGCGGCGGGCGGAACGCCCTCCTCCGACTTCAGGGTCTCCCCGGCCATGAAGCACGCCACGGCGTGCCCCTCGGCCGCGTCCGTCAGCATCGGCACCTCGGTCCGACACTTGTCGCAAGCGAGCGGACAGCGCCCCGCAAAGACGCATCCGGGCGGGCGCTCGATCGGGCTCGGCATCGCGCCCTTCGGGTAGTGCCGGATGGCGGAGGCGTCCGCGCCCGGCGTGCTCGCCATCAGAAGCCTCGTGTAGGGGTGAAGGGGCCGGCGGAAGACTTCGTCCACCTCGCCCGACTCGACGATCCTCCCCAGATACATCACCGTCACGCGGTCCGAGACGTACCGCACGACGTTCAAGTTGTGCGAGACGAAGAGCATCGACATGTTGGTGGCCGTCTTGAGGCGGTTCAGAAGCTCCAACACCTGCGCCTGGATCGAGACGTCCAGGGACGCCACCGGTTCGTCGCACGCGAGAAGCACGGGACGAAGCGCCACCGCTCGGGCGATCGCGGCCCGCTGGAGCTGCCCGCCCGACATGACGCCCGGGATGCGCCCCGCGTGGTGCGCGGGCATCCCGACCATGGCGAGGACTTCCATCGCGCGCGCCCTGGCCGCGGCCTTGTCAAAGCCCTGGTGCACGATGAGAGGTTCGGCGACCTGGTCCACGACCGGCACGCGCGGATCGAAGCACCCGTAGGGGTCCTGCCAGATCATCTGGAGGGCGGCACGCTGCGCCTGCCAGGCGGGCGTGCGGGGCTTCGGGAAGGGTTCGTCCTTGAAGCGCACCGACCCTTCGGTGGGCTCCTGAAGACCCAGCATGAGGCGCGCCAGGGTCGACTTCCCGCAGCCCGATTCGCCGACCAACCCCATCACCTCGCCCCTTCGGATCTGAAGGTCGATGTCCTGGAGCACGTCCCAGGGCTTCTTCCGGCCGAAGAACCCGCGGCGCGCGTAGTAGCAGTGGCGCTGGATGCGGGCGTCGGCGATCACGCGGAAGTCGCTTCTCACGGGTTCGAGCCCGGCCATGGCCGCCAGGGCTTCCCGTTCCGAACCGCCGGCATTCACGGCCGCATCCTTCGGGAGGGATCCCTCGGCTTCGCAGCCGAGCTGAAGCGCCTCTTCCTCAAGGCCTTCGGACTCGACGTACCGGGCGGCGTCCGAGCCTGCCTGAGAAGCCGTGTCGGCGCCGCACGACAGAGCGGCGTGCGCCCCTTCGCAGCGCGTCGTCCACGTCCCTTCACGGTCAAGGGCGCGCATGGGCGGGAGCGACGCCCGGCAGCCGTCCGACGCGCGGGCGCAGCGGGACGCAAAGGGGCACCCGGCCCCGAGCTTCTCCGGCGGAGGAATTTCGCCCGGGATGGGCTTCAGCGTCCCGCGCTCGCACTCCATGTCGGGCATCGCGTCCAAAAGCCCTTCGGTGTAGGGGTGCGCCGGATTCCCGATCACCTTCGCGACCGGGCCCTCCTCGAGGACGTGCCCCGCGTACATGACGGACACGTCGTCCGCCACGTCGTGCGCGAGGTGCAGGTCGTGCGTCACCAAAAGCATCGACATCCCGCGCGAGAGGACGAGCTCGCGCATCTCTTCCAGGAGCTCGCGCTGAACGACCACGTCCAAGGCGGTCGTCGGTTCGTCGGCAAGAAGGAGCTTCGGCGCGCCTGCGAGCGCCAACGCGATCATGACCCTCTGGCGCATCCCGCCCGAGAGCTGGTGCGCGTAGGCCGTCATGCGCTTCTCGGGGGCGGTGATGCCGACGGTCTGAAGCAGCTCCAACGCGAGGCCGCGGAGTTCCGTCCGCTTCGCCGCCATCGCCTTCGCGCCCGAGACGGGCCCCTCGCGGAAGTCTGGGTGCCGGTAGGCGAGCGTTTCAATGAGCTGCTCGCCCACGGTGCGCATCGGGTTCATCGCGCTCATCGCGTCCTGCACCACCATGCCGATCTCGGCACCGCGAAGCGCCGCCCAGTCCTTCGGCCTGATGTCGGTGAGTTCACGTCCGAGCCAGCGGATCGAGCCCGTCGTGCGGGCGTTGGTGCCGGCCAATCCCAAAATGGAGCGTGCGAGCACGCTTTTTCCCGACCCGGATTCACCGATCAGCGCGTGGATGCGGCCCGGTGCGACCGCGAGGTCGACGCCGTGGAGGACTTCGGTCGCGCCGAAGGCGACGCGCAGGTTCCGGATCTCGAGGATCGGTGCGGGGCGTGCGGAAGGTTCGGATGCTGCGGAGGAGTCGGGCGCGGGAACGCCGCCCGGGATCGGTGGGATCGCCATGCGTCGGAAGACTTCGAAAGGACTGGGGAAAGAGGAGATGCGGACGGCTCGGGTGCGGGGCGCGCGAACCGCCTTGAGCGCCCTGCCCGCCCGGTCCGCAGGCGTGCGGCCGGGCGGCGGACAGCGCGGTTACTTGAAGCTGAGCACGTCGGCCGAGAGGTCGAGCGAGCCCTGAAGGCTCGAAGGCGTCCAGACGACGTTCTTCTGCTTCGCGTAGATCATCGGAAGGCCGTAGAGCGGCACGGCCCAGGGATCCTGGTTGAAGAGCGTCAGCATCTTCCGCCAAGCGTCCTTTCGCGCGGCCGGGTCGATCGAGGTCTCCAACACCTCGCCCTCCCTGCAGAAGGCCTGGTATTCGGGCGAGTCGATCACGAAGCCTTCGTTCGTCCAGAAGCCGTTCGGCTTCATGCGGCGCCAGAGCTGCGCGACGGGGTCCGGGTAGTACGCGGAGAAGGAGGCGTTGTTGAGCATGCGGGTGGGACCGGCCTCTTCGACCTGCGTCCAGTTTTCCTTCACCTCGATCTTCACGTTGATGCCGACGGCGTTGAGCATCCCCGCGATCGCCTGGGTGACGGTGAGCTCCTGCGTGTAGTAGCCGCTCATGATGCGCCAGACGATGGGCTCACCCTTGTAGCCCGAGGCCTTGACGAGGGCCTTCGCCTTTTCCGGATCGTAGAGCTTCTTCTCCATGTCGGGCAGGTAGAGCTCGCCGAAGGTCTTCGACTGGAAGCTGTTGGCGGGCGTGGTGCTGCCGGCGAAGAGCGCCTGCACGAGAAGATCTCGGTCGATCGCGTGGAGGAAAGCCTGACGCAGGTCCTTGCTCCGCATGATCGGGTTCGACTTCGAGTCGAAGATCATCCCGTAGATGTTGTCGATCGGACCGCCCACGACGTCGACGGTGCCGTCCGCTTGAAGGGGCTTCACCTGATCGGGCGTCACCTCGGTGATGAGGTCGAATTCGCCGGACTTCAACCCCGCGACGCGCGACGACAGTTCCGGCACCTCGACGAACGTCACCTTCGCGGCGGGCGCGGGCTTCGCCCAGTAGTCGGGGTTGCGCTCCAGCGCCAGGCGGTTCCCGGTCCTGAATTCCACGATGCGGTAGGGCCCCGTGCCGATCGGCTTCTTGATCCAGTTCTCCCACGACCCCGCGGCCTTCCAGCCGTCTTCCGAGACGATTTCGGACATGCGCGCGGAGAAGCGCCGCTCGATGATCGGATCCGGCGTCTTCATCGTGATGCGCACGGTGTGGTCGTCGACCTTCACCACTTCCTTGAGGTTTCCGAGGAACTCCCAAGCCGCGGCGCGCCCCGGCGCGCGCTCGCCCGAGAAGCGCTCGGACCCGAACGAGAAGACGACGTCGTCCGCGGTCATGGGCGTGCCGTCGTGGAACTTCACGCCCGGGCGCAGCTTGAATTCGACGGTGTCGGGCGAAATGCGCTTCCAGCTCTCGGCCAAGCCGGGTTTCAATTCCCCGGTCGTCTGGCCGGCCTTGACGAGGGTTTCAAATACGGCGGAGACGCAGCGGTCAATCGCGTTGTTGTTGATGCCCTGGGGTTCGATGATCGTCGGGAGCTGCGGCATCGCGATCACCATGTTGTCGGCGCCGGCCGAAGCGGCGCCGGACGAGAAGGTCACGGCCGCGACGAAGGCGGCGGCGAAGAGGGTCTTCGTGAAGGAGGCGTTGGGTTTGTCGGACTTCTGGGTCATCACAATCATCATCCCGTTCGGGTCGAGGGTGGCGCCGGGCGCGCCCGGCGGATGTTCGGTTCAAGGGGAGCGGCGGGCGCCCGGTTCGGCATCCATGGTTCGCCGCCGGCGCCCCGCTCCGCTACCGCGCATCTTGAAGACGGCGCATGACGGCGCCTTGACGTGCGGATGACGTTTTGCTGTCAGTAAAAGGCGCCCGGGCGGGCGGAGCGGACCGCCGGGAAAGCCCCGTGGTGGGGACCCGGGACGGGGCGTTTCCGGGGTGCGCGTAACGGACGGCGGCCGAACCCCGGCGGCGCGCAGCCCCGGCGGGATCGGAGGACGGGCGGGGTTCTGAACCCGATGAAGTACCGGACGAAGGCCCCGCGGGAGGACGCCCCGCGCCCTCACCGACCGGAAAAGATGCGGCGCGTCACGGAGCCGTCACGAAGATGAAGATTTCGTGTCGGAGGTCCTGACCGGCTTCTGCGGGAGGTGCGGACGCCCCCCTGCGGCCGGTCTGCCGTGCGGACCGGGCCCCAAGACGCCGAAAGCCCGTCGGCACGAAACCGAACGGGCTTTCTTGTGAAGCTCAATTGTTCAGAGCGACGGGGTTGCCGTGATCAGTGATCCGACTTGATCCCCGCCCCGCACATCGTGACGAGCGTGTCGGGCGCGGGGCCGTAGAGCTCGACGTACTTGCGGTAGCCGGCGAGGTTCGCGGCGGTCGTGTGCTCGCAGTAGATCCCGCGGCGGGCGATCTCGTGACGGCAGCCGAGGATCTCGTCTTCGCGCGCGGTGACGACGCGGATGTCGTGACGGCGGATCATGTCGAGGAGTTCCCGGCCGCGCATCGGCTGACCGATCGCGATCCCTTCAGCGAGCGTGGGCTTGACCTCAATCTGCGCGGGTTCGGGCGACCCCTTCTGCACGACCTCCCAGAGCGGCGCGCAGTTCTCACCCTGCACCGCGATGATCTGCGGGAAATCGTCGATCGCGCCCGAGGCCTGGAGGTGCTCAAGCGCCAAGACCGTCCCGATGAAGAGCGTGCCGTTCCCGACGGGGACGAGGATGTGCTTGGGCATGCGGCCCAACTGCTCGAAGGCTTCGTAGACGTAGGTCTTGGTGCCTTCGTAGAAGAAGGGGTTGAAAACGTGGTTCGCGTAGAAGACGCCCTCTTCCTTCACGCGCGCGCGGCAGACGTCCGCGCAGTGGTCGCGCGTGCCGGGGACCACCACGGCTTTGGCGCCGTGCGCCTCGATCATCGTGATCTTCTTCGGAGACGTCCCTTCGGGGACGTAGATCTCGCACTCGATCCCCGCGCGGGCGCAGTAGGCGGCGACGCTGTTCCCGGCGTTCCCGCTCGAATCCTGCACGCACTTCTTGACGCCGATCGCCGCCATGTGCGCGACCAACGTCGCCGCACCGCGGTCCTTGAAGGAGAGCGTCGGCATGAAGTAGTCCATCTTGAAGAGGAGATTCTCGTCGAACGGGATGACGGGCGTCATGCCCTCGCCCATCGTGATGCGGCGCCAGGGCGCGTCGGGGGCTTCCGGCGTGTCGACGCCCAAAAACGCGCGGTAGCGGAAGAGGCTCCAGGCGGAGCGGTCGATCAGCTTCTCATCCCACTTCGGGGCGTCGACGACGAGGTCGAACAGACCCCCGCACGTGCAGGTCGGGGCGTGAGTGGTAACGGGGGTTTCCTTCCCGCAGGCGGCGCAGCGGTAGTGCATGGCGGTTTCTCCTTCTTTGGCCTTCCTTTCGGACTGGTCTTTCGTGTAGTCGGTGCGGCGGATTCGGCGGACCTCAGCGCCTTCCAGAGAGATACGGCGGGCCTCAGTCCTCGTCCATTTCCGCGACGGCCTCGATCTCGACGAGGCAGCCGAAGTGAAGATCGGTGGTCGAAACCACGACGCGCGCGGGCTTGTGCTCGCCGAAGAACGCGGCGTATTCCTCGTTGATGGGGCCCCAGTTTTCGACCGAGGGCGTATAGACGCGGCAGAGCACGACCTGATCGCGCCGACACCCGGCGGCCTTCAACACGCGGTCGACGTTGTCGAGCGCGAGGCGCGTGTGTTCGCGGATCCCGCCCTTCGCCACTTCGCGCGTGTCGGGGTCGATCGAAAGCTGACCCGAGACGTAGAGCATCCCCTTCGAGACGATGCCGGCGCTGTAGTGGCCCTTGTTTTCGCCCTTGAAGGGCGGCGTGATGATGCGCATGGGGGGACTCCTCAAGTCGTGGGTGGTCTTTGGGGTGGTCTTTGGGTTGGTCTGCGGGATGGTCGATGAGACAGGACATTCTACGCTTCGGCCACTCGGGCGGCGGTTCTTCGGGAAGAGCCCCTGCGTGAAGACAGCCCTGACGGGCGGAGCTCCGAGCGGACGTCACAACGAAACGCCTTTTCAGACCTCCGCCCGGCGGAGAACGCATTGCTGCTCCCGATCGGGGTGCGGAAGAAGAAGAGCGCCCGAACATTTGTCCGCAGGTTTGCCCGCATTCCAAGCTTCCGGCGAACCAATACGCGTGAACGGCGCGTAAAATCCCTTTTCAGACCTGAAGCGGCCGACCTTCGGGCCGAGGTTGAAGGCGCTCCCTTTCCCCTTGAGGACCCTTCACCGCGCCCGCGGCCCAAACACCCCGAGACCCGAAGACTCCCAAAGACCGCCCCCAAAAAAGGAACCAGGACCAACATGCATACCGAATCCCCCGTGGGCCACGCGCTCACGTCCGCCGCCGTTGAGACGCCCGCCTTCGTGATCGACGACGCGAAGCTCACCCGAAATCTCAAGCGCGGGCTCGACCGAGCCAAAGCGCTCGGCGTGACGCTGCGCCCGCACCTCAAAACCCACAAGTCGATCACGATCGCGCGCCGGCAGATGGAACATCTCGACGGCCCGGCCACCGTCTCGACCTTGGAAGAAGCCCGGTGGTTCGCCGAGCGCGGCGTTTCGGACCTCATCTACGCGGTCGGGATCGCCCCGCAGAAGCTCCACGAAGTCGCACGCATCCGCCGCTCGGGGTGCGATTTGAAGATCATTTTGGACAGCGCGGAAGCCGCGAAGATGGTGTCGGACTTCTGCATGGCGGAAGGGTGCGTGATGCCGGTGCTCCTTGAGATCGACGTCGACGGCCACCGCTCGGGGCTTCTTCCCGACGCGGACGATCTGATCGACACCGCGCACGCCTTGAAGCACGGCGCGATTTTGGCCGGGGTGTTGACGCACGCGGGCGGGAGCTACGACCACGAAGGTGTGGAGGCCGCGAAGAAGGCGGCCGAAAACGAGCGCGCCGGGATCGTGAAGGCGGCGGAGCGCCTCCGCCAGGCGGGGTTCCTGGTCGACATCGTCTCGGCGGGTTCCTCCCCCACCTTCATGGCGGCCGAGAGCATGGAGGGCGTCACGGAAATCCGTGCGGGCGTCTATCTTGGATATTTCATCCCATCCGTTTCGAGACGAGAAAGCCCCTCTTGAGCATGGGCTTTCGTCATTTTTGGGATCCT
>ENA-UPWN01001015-UPWN01001015.1-human-gut-metagenome-genome-assembly--contig:-NODE-1015-length-12176-cov-4.846682_pt1 | contig 12176 bp, 9 predicted proteins | sample MGYA00250050_ERZ773377 | MGnify/ENA primary metagenome ERZ773377 (study PRJEB29103, sample SAMN06112008) | human gut metagenome | biome: human gut; feature: ankylosing spondylitis patient; material...
CTCTACTATCTCGTTTCTACCAGCCGCTGCCTCGTCTCCCACCTTTCCTTTTTTAATGATACGGCGACCACCGAGATCTACACTCTTTCCCTACACGACGCTCTTCCGATCTGGTGTATCCGCTTTCACGAAGAAAGGATTTGATGCGGCTGCCAGTTTCTTTCTGCTGGATTGACAAATAAATTGGTTCCATCCTGCACCTCCATATGTTTAAGCCATCCCGAAACACAGTTTTATCTTATCATCCGGTACTGGAAAAATCCAGTTTTTTCTTCCTGTTTCTACACAACCCGAATGATCTGTTCGTACAAAAGGATTTTCTTTTCATCTACATTCCGATTGTCGTGTGCTGCAAGATTGTTCCGTCCCTCTTCCATCTCTTCTTCGGATGCAAGCTCCTCTTTCCACCAGCTCAGGTGATTGATCCGGTACGGCTTCCAGCCGCGGTCAAAAATCTCATCTCAACGACTCTCTTGCATATGCGCTTTCTTTTTTACCGGAAGAAGATGTTTAGCTCTCCTGTTTCTTTTCTTCTATTAAATGATGATTCAGCCATTTTCCTGATTTGAACCGGATGGTAAAGAGAATGGACCGCAGACTCCAGTCTGCCGCCATGCCGATCCAGACGGCGATCGGGCCGAATCCCCATACGCGGCACAGATAAATGCAGAGACTCACACGGCACAGCCACATCGTACAGCAGGACGTGATCATGGAGAATTTTACATCCCCGGCAGCCCGCATGCCGTATCCCGGGACAAACGCCATGACCCAGCAGAGCGGCTTTACAATCGTGATAAAGATCATCATCTGCATGCAGAGCTTTGCACTCTCTGCCTCCATACCGCCGATCATCGTAATCGGTTTTGTCAGCACAAATACCAGCAGACAGCTTGCAACGATAACCACTTCTGACAGCCAGCACAGTTTTTTAATATAGTAGATTGCTTCATCCTTCCGGCCCGCGCCGAGACACTGACCGACTACCGTCATCAGTCCGATGCCGACACCGATCGCAGCGACACCGTTCAGGTTCTCAAGGATGTTCGTCATCGCCTGCGCGGCAATGGCAACCGTGCCAAGTGTGGACACAGTGGACTGAATCGCCAGCTTTCCAAACTGGAACATACTGTTCTCGATTCCCGATGGGATACCGATGAACAGTATTTTTTTGATCAAACCAAAGTCCGGCCGAATGGAAAGATACTGCTTCACAAAAATCGGTTTGCTTTCATCCCGAAGCTTCCACAGTACGACAACCGCACAGAAAATACGCGAAATTAAAGTCGAAATCGCGGCTCCTTCGACACCCATATGGAAGCCGAAAATAAGAATGGCATTTCCGCCGATGTTCATAAAGTTGGAAATCACCGAAATCACCATCGGACTGCGGCTGTTGTTCTGCGCCCGCAGAATGGATGCGCCCGCATCGTAAAGACCGATAAACGGGAATGACAGCAGCGTAAACAGGAAATACACCTGTGAATTTTTCATAACATCCGCTTCCACTGCCCCGAAAATCACACGCAGCAGCGGAACACGGAAAATCAGGCAGCCCGCGGATAATGCGACGGACAAAACTGTCATAACAAAAAGCACCTGCTGTGCCGAACGGATTGCTCCATCCCGTTTTTCGCTTCCAATATACTGCGAACAGAGAATCGCTCCTCCTGCCGCCAGCGCAGAAAGCGCCTGAATGACTAAGATATTAATGGAATCCACCAGCGAGACTGCCGAAATTGCGGCAGACCCGACATTGCTGACCATCATCGTGTCGACAGTTCCCATCAGGGAAGAAAGCAATTGTTCAATGATGATTGGAATTAAAAGCTTGCGAAGATCCGTGTTACTGTATAAATGAGTTTGTTTTGTTGTAGTTTTCATTGTTTTTGTTTCTGCATGACCTCATCTGCCGGATATGCTTTGCCAGCCCTGCCTTTTCCACACCTTTCTTTTTTCTCTCCATTCTATTCCATTTGACGATCCATTGCAATCATTTCGCGAATTTTGCTCTTATCTGATTATTTTTATCAAGCACAACATACTTTTCTATCTCATAATGACTTTTTCAGTCTTTCCAAATCTTCGCTGTCCGGGTGTGACAAAGCACGGTCAAAATTCTGAATCAGCAGATCAAGATTGGCCGGATGTTCCGGGTTTTCTTTCATTTTCACATACCGTTCACGCACAGACTGCGGCATCTTTCCCTGGCACATATACTCACCGATGACCGTATTGCTTGCATCGATCGACTGTTTGACTTGTCCGAGAATCTTTTCAAAATAGGCATCACTTCCGCCAAATCCAGCTGTTCCAAACAGAAAAATCTTTTTATTTTTTAATTTCGACAGCAATTCTAATGTCTTTTGGTCTGCATTCCCTTTGTCCGTCCAAAATCCGATATAGCATACGTCGGATTGCGGTACCTGCGAATCGTTTGTGCCAAAATAATCGCATTTGTCCTTTGGCAACGTTTCATAGATTGCATCAGCCAGCTTCTTTGTATTACCCGTTAAGCTGCAAAACAGGATCGAATAATGTTCTTTTATCATAGCCCATACACCTCCAGTTCAGGTATTTATGTGGAAAATCCACTTTTTCGTAAATTGTATTATCTCTTCAGATCACATCTCGATTTCGCTTACGCTGCATCCCGATGTTGCTTCTCACTATTTCCTCTCAGGCTTTTAAGTCAAGCGGATATTCGCAATCCGCTTCGCTACTTGCTCATAACCGAATAGCTGCTTTGCAGCTTCAGTTAAACTTAAAAATATTAAGTCCGGTTTCCTCATCATGAACTCTGTCCACTCTTCCGTCAATTACCGTGATGACCAGCTCACAGGTTGCACTGACAATCGCTCTGTTCAGATGTCCTCCAAACACCTCGCCCTTCTGATTTCCGGCACTCATATGAAGATGTGCATAATATTCTCCATCCATTGTATTGATTGTACCTGTCAGTGATGTAATTTCATAATACCCCTGGAAGCTGTTTGAATAATATTTCTTTTCGTCTGTCTTGTATACTCCGACTGTGAAATCATTGATCGCTCCAAGAGCCTGGACACTGGCAAGCTTTATATTCTCCTTTATGGCAATTACCCTCAGCTGCTCCAATATTTCCTCGTCTTTGTCAATCCTTGCTACTATAACATTGTCAAATTTTCTGTATTCCATTTTATTCTCCTTTCTCTTTCCGCCTGCCACTGTTCAGACATTACTGCAATAACCTCAATATTTATTCAGGAAATGCTCCCTGTTCGGATACTCCTGCCGATATGCCCGGAGGGCGGCTTCCCGGAGCAGGGTGAATTCTTTTTCCATGTGAAGCAGGCGTGGTGCCTTGAACGCGATCACACTGATCTGTTCGGCGATTTTTTTCGCGATTCCTTCTTCGGACAATTGTCCCATGCCGAATACCAGAGAGGTAAATCCTCTGCCTCCTCTGCTGACCTGAATAAATTTCAGGAATACATTGTACAGTTCATCTGCAAGAATTTTCTGGTATCCCTCATCTGACTGCATGGCTTCCGCCAGGCACAACGTAGAGAGAATCCGGGCTCCCATCTTTCTTCTGTCGCCTCCCGGATCCAGAGAGGTTCCTTCCGCCAGATACTTCAGTTCCATCAGGCATTTGACAAATTCATCCTTCTGGAGCCTGCGTTGTCCGTATCGGGCCGTCCAGAGCCGAGCCCGGTATTCTTCTTCCCAGGCTTCCTCCTCTCCGATATATTCTTTTAAGATCTGCTGCCGTTTTGCCGGATCTGTCTCCTGATAAAAATCTTTGGTCCATGTATGTTCCATCTGTTTTTCCTCATTCTGTCAGTCGGATATTCGCAATCCGCTTCGCTGCTTGCTTGATTGGTTTAAAATAAAGACACGTCTTTACTTACTCTTTCTGCCTGCAAACGCAGTCTTCCTGCTTACATTTCGGAGTGGGAAATCGTCTCTTCTGCGTTCAGGTACTCATCGATGTTGCTGCCGTCTACCTTCTGATATTCTGAAAAATAGTACCGGCCTTCTTTCAGGCTTTCCTGGTCAAATTCCTCTCCCTCGAACAGCTCCACTGCCATTTTCGCCATTTTCTTTGCCTGATCCACTCTGTCATTTAGGATGCTGCCCTGCATCTCTCCTGCCTTTACGGCTTCCAGAGCCTCTTCCAGGCCATCAATTCCGAAGATCACCGGCCATTCTTCACGGACATAGCCTGCTTTCCGATAGGCCTCCACAGCCCCAAGTGCCATCTCATCGTTGTTGGACATAACAAGTTCAATCTTTTTTCCGTACTGGCTGATCAGACGGTTCATGCGGTTTTCCGCCTGTCCCCGGTTCCAGTCCGCTAACTGATAGCTTAGCTTTTCCAGTATAACATCATTCTTCATCAGTGTCTTTACGGAATACTCTGTTCTGCTGATGGCATCCTGATGGCCTGCTTCTCCTTCCAGAAGCACGTATTGGATCTTTCCATCCTGATTTTTATCGACTTCCGGATGGCTCTTGATGTATTCTTCTGCAATCTCGCCCTGCATAATCCCGGACTGTTCTGCATCACAGCCCACATAATACAGCTTTTCCCACTGCATCAGGTCTTCCCTTACCGGTTCCCTGTTAAAAAAGATCACAGGAATGTCTTCATTCCTTGCCATTCGGATGATCCGGGACGGAGCTGTCCGGTCCACAAGATTGATACAGAGCACATCACAGCCGGCATCAATCATCTCTTCCACCTTTTCGTTCTGTTCCTGCTGATCGTCGTTTCCGCTTTTTGTCGATACGATAATCCTTCGTTCTTTGTTTTCCATGGCTTTCAGCTGCGCCTTCAGTTCATCCGTCAATCCATTGATAAAAGGATCATCCTGAGTGTAGGTTATCACTCCGACCCGCAGGGTTTTCTCTGTCTGGTCCGACTTGCCGGAACACCCCGACAGCACAAGCACCGCACTCCCTATCGTGGCAGATAATAATACTGCCACCCTTCTTTTCTTTTTATTCATAGGAATATAAAAACCTTTCTAAATCTTCGTCCATAGAGAAATTTTCCTTGCCAAGTACCTGATATTCGGTTATATATCCTTGCATTTTATAAGACCTGTGCTCGATCCTTTTGGTTATTTCTTCCACACTTTTATAGCCGATTTCATATCCGTCCGGCACAGCCAGCCCCTGAATGTTTCCGTTATCCAGAAGTGCAATCGTCTTCAGACTGTAACCCACTCCATAGAGCTCCGCGCCCTCGTATGTTCCATTTTCTGCCTGCTCTCCAAACTCTTCCAATATTCCTGCATCCAGGATGACAAGAGCATCCGCCTCTGTTTCCTTCTTCATCCGCTCCACAATGTCCTGTTCTTTTCTCCGGTAAATACACCAGCTGATCTTGCTTTCGCTGCCTTCCAGCGCCTCGTTCAATCCACAAATCTCCGCCTGTACAGCCTCGGACATTTTCCAGTCGGCGATAATTCCGATCTTCTGCTTTTTTGTTCTCAGCCGTTCTCCCAGCCATCTTCCGATCTCCCGGTAATCCGGCTGGATCGTGGGACTGGCAGTTTTCCCTTCTTTTACCGCCAGACCATCTGCAATCAGCAGATACGGTTTATTTCCACACTCTTTTTTCAGCATATTTTCCGTCTCATGACCGGGTGCCGGATATATGATAAAGCCATCAATATCGTTGTCCTTCTGTTCCCTGATAAATTCTCTTTCCGCCTCCGGCCCGTCGATCTCTTCCGTATTGCAGATGATCATATGAACGTTGTTCTCTGCCGCAGCCTGCTTCATTCCCTTGATCAGGGCATCCCAGCGTTTGTCACCGGACTCCGGAAGAATCACCGCAATCCGGGGCTCTGCTACGTTCTGATCGAAAATCTTCCATACAAAGAATACTGCCAGCAGCAGCAAAAGAAACTCAATTATAAGAAATTTCATTCTGTTCTTTTTCATCCGCCCGGTCTCCTCTGTATGTATTTTTGTAATTCCAATGCTTCTGCGTTTTCCGGTGTATATGGGATTGCCGGAATACGGATCGTAACCCTTGTTCCTTCGTCCGGTTCGCTTTCTATGGAAAGTCCGTATTCTTCGCCAAACATCAGCCGGATTCTGGAATGCACATTGATTACGCCCACACCGGAACCATGCTTCGGAACCTTGCTGTTATCCGTCAGAATATTTTCCAGGACTTCTTCCCGCATGCCCATCCCATTGTCTTCGATGGTGATCAGAATGTCCTCGTCTTTCTTTTTTCCGCTGACGATGATCATGCCGCCATCATCCTCATCCATATTGCCAACGCCATAATAGATGGCATTTTCCAGGATGGGCTGGATCACCAGCTTTACGATGCAGCAGTTTTCGATCTCTTCCTCGATTCGGAATTCTGTTTTAAACCGCTCTTTGTACCGGGCCAGCTGGATATTCATATAGCTTCTGCTGTGCTGCAGCTCATCCTTAATGGGAATGATGGTCTTACCGCGGGATAGACTGACACGAAGTAATTTTGCCAGTTCAGAAATCATACGAACCGCTGCTTCATTTTCCTGGGCTTCCACCATCCACGTGATGGATTCCAGTGTATTATACAGAAAATGGGGGTTGATCTGGCTTTGCAGGGCATCCAGTTCACTTTTTCTTCGTTCATTTTGCTGCCGGATGATCTCGTCCATCAGTTTTTCGATCTGTTCATAGGACTTCTGCACAGAATGTCCCAGATGGCGGATCTCCGAGGAGCCGCCGATATAGATATCCGGTTTTCCTCCTGCCTCGTGGGCCTTGACGGAAGCATCCAGCTCCCGGATCGGTTTGGATATCTTCCGGGAAACCAGCTGGTTTCCCTCCAAAAGCATGACCATAAGAACCAGAACAGTAGCAAATACATAGTAACGGAAGTTCTTGTAGTTTGCCGCCTGCACACTCTCCGGCACAACACCGATCATTTTCCAGCCTGTATAGGCTACGCTGCCGACGATCACGGTCTCGTTCTGACCGCCGGAACGGATCTCGTAGGTTCCGTCCTCGTATTTTGCCGCTTCCAGACTGTTTTCTTCAAATAATCCGCGGTTTAATTCCGTTCCCCGGGGATGGTAGATCATTTCTCCGTCCTGACTGGTCAGATAATAGTAGATTCCGCCGGAACAGTCATTGATCTGCTTCATCACGTCCCTGATCACAGAATATTTCATATCCAGTAAAAGAATACCGGTTTCCGGTGTCTCTCCCTTGTTGACATCTACATACCTGCTCAGGGAAACGACCCATTGGTACCGATAAGAGCCGTCCTCAAACAGCTCCTGGATATGCGGTGTGGAAAAGTGTATATTTTCAATGGCATCTTCCGCATTTTTATACCATTCCTGCGTCTGCACCTTCACATTTTTCTTTTCTGCCGCCACCGGCTCCGATGCAATCAGATTTCCTTTGGGGTCATACAAAGCCAGGCTCTGAATCTTATCGGAGTTGGTCTCATAGAGCAGACTGAACTGCTCCGAGAATTCCCGGCTGGATATATCAAACTGCTGGACCACGTTGTAGTTTGCCCCGTTTATAATCTGCCGAATATCCAGCAGGTCTGCATTTAACCGATCCACGGTAGCCTCTACAGTAGCTTCCGTGTTGTCCACTGCTGTTTTTTCCAATGCCAGCTTGAATCGATGGTAAAGCAGCAATCCCATTACAATGATCGTAACCAGTGAAATCGCCATAAGGACAGACAGGATAATCGACTGTATGTTAAATACGATGTTCTTCCGGGAATCCGGCTTTCTTTTTCTATCTTTCATGTATTTTCCCTTTCACCTGTTCCCTATTTTCCGGAAGCTCTGTATTTGGAAGGGGAAACACCGAATTTCTTTTTGAATACATAGCTGAAGTAGTTCGCATCCTGATATCCCACTTTTTCTGCGATCTTATAGCTTTTTTCATCGGTGTTCAGCACCATTTCTTCTGCCCTGTCCATTCGGTAATCGGTAAGATAGGAGACGAAGGACTGACCGGTTTCCTTTTTAAAGATGGACGAAAAGTAAGAATTGGACACACCAAGATCTGCGCACACATCATCCAGCGAGAGCGCCGGTTCCATATATCTGTCTTTTACGATGTTCTGTGCATCGGTGATGATCCGTCTGGAGGTACTATTTCTGGTACTTCTCAGTTTTTCGCTGATCGCCATAGACATATTGATAATCCAGTTTGTCATAGAGCTTTCATCCAGCTGAGTCACTCTTTCGTAAAGATTCTGTACATTTCCGGAAATTTCATTGAAATCCATGGAATTATTGGCACAAAATTTGAAAAAGCCGCTGACAATCTCCATGGTGGCCAGATTGTACTGGCTGATGGTGGCTGCATTCTTATGGAGCTTTTCTGTCTCTTTGATGGCTTCTTTCCGGATCTTTTCCTGATCCCCTACATGGATGGCACGAAACAGCTCCTGCATCTTTGTTTCTTCTAAGGGAACCGCCTTTTTTGACTCTTTGGGAACGATCTCTGCGATATTGATGGCTCGTTTCGTTCCGTACAGGACACGGTAGGATACCGCCTCTCTGGCTCCCTCGTAGGAAATACTGATATCATACAGATTGTTGCAGACGGTTCCGACCCCTGCGGTAACCGCCGCCCCCATAATTCTCCATGCCCAGCGGCAGAACCGGTCACATTTGTCCGTCAATTGAGCTATCTCATCTTCTGAATGGAGTTCCATAATCAGAATGGTATTACCCATATAGATGAATTCCTGACAATTACAGTTCTCCATCAGCCGCTGTTTGATCTCACGTTCCACGGACATGGATAACAATAAGGGATTCATGCCCTCCGGCACATCATTTTCCGAGGTATGAAAAATCATGCAGCAAAACAAAGGTCCCTTCATATCCACCCGATAGTCCAAAAGGAATCGTTCATAGTCCTCTTCTCTGACCCTTCCCTCGATCAGGGAAATAAAAAAATTGGACTGCAGCTTTGGTAAAACCTCCTGGAAATAGTCTTCCAGTTTTTTTACATTTAACTTTTCTTCCCGTTCCCTGTCCAGTGTGGCTTTCAGCTTCATCAGGCTTTCTGACAGCTCGGTGGCGCTGATGGGTTTCAGCATATATTCCTTAATTTCCAGATGGACGGCCTCTTTTGCATATTCGAATTCATCAAAACCGGTGCAAAGCATAATGTAAATATTGGGATAGTCCTGGTTCAGCTTTCTTGCCAGCTCCAGTCCATCCATATAAGGCATCTTAATGTCCGTCAGCACCACATCAGGCTGAAGCTTTTCCACCAGCTCCAAAGCCTTCACGCCGTTGGTGGCACTTCCCACTACGTCAAATCCCAGATCATTCCAGCGGATCTTTTTTTTCATAACATCGATGACCTCTACTTCATCATCGACAAGAATCACTTTATATTGTTCCATCCTTATCCTCCTGTTTTGCGGAGCATATTGTTGTTCCTTTATTATAGCAGAAGATTGCTCTCTGCTGAATGAATAGTTACAAAAATTTTTGCCAAAACAGAACAAAAGACCGCCCTGGTCATCCATCGGACGACCGGGCTGTCTTATATTCTATCTGTTTATGAAGATGTTGGAATCAAAAGTTTTTCTGACCCCTTTGATACCAGATTGCTACGTGCTTTGCACTCCTGGTATCTTTATGAATGTTTCATTATTTTTTCTGTACATATTTCAGACAGTCAAGTGTTACGGCTGCCAGGATAATGATACCTTCGAAAATGAACTGAAGGTTAGTATCAATACCCAGAATCGTCAGGGCATATGTCAGGGAGGTAAAGATCAGTACACCGGTTACAACTCCGGAGATCTTACCGATACCACCGGTAAAGGATACACCACCAACTACGCAGGCTGCGATGGCATCCATATCCCATCCCTGTCCGTAAGCTGCACTACCGGAACCAACCATACGGTTACATTCCAGCCAGGAACCGAAGCCATACAGGATACCTGCCAGCATAAACGCTCCCATTGTTACTTTAAATACAGAGATACCGGATACTGCTGCCGCTTCCGGATTTCCACCTACCGCATACAGGTTTTTACCAAATGTTGTTTTGTTCCAGATAAACCATACAATGGCAACTGCTGCAACAGCCCACAGAATGATGGTCGGGAATTTTCCGATCTGCGGAATGAAAGTATTCGGGATAGCAGAATCAATCGCACCGAAGGATACACCCTTGGTCGCATAGGTAACCAGACCGAAGATGATCAGCATGTTCGCCATGGTAGAGATAAACGGATGCATTTTGAATCTTGCCATGAAGAATCCGGCAATCATGGCAAATACTGTTGTAAAGATCACACACATTAACAGTGCAAACAGTGCTTTCGCTGTAGCAGGCATAGCGGAGAAGTCAAATACATGGCCGAATACGGCACCTGTATTGATTCCGTTATGCATAATGATGGTTGCTGTAACCATACCCATACCAACCATACGTCCTACGGAAAGGTCGGTACCTGTTAACAGGATCAGACCGGCAACACCAAGTGCAAGGAACATACGCGGGGATGCCTGCTGTAAGATATTCAGGATGTTGGTAACCGTCAGCAGCTGTGTATTTTTAACGATCGGTGTGATGATACACAGTGCGATAAAGATCAGAATGATTACGATATACAGACCGTTTTTGTACAGGAACTGAGATAAATCGAAGGTATATCTGTAATTTTCCAGTTTCTGTATTCTCTGCTGCTGGAATGTGAATTTGGACGCTCTCAGCAGGTCGATCAGATGATATTTATGCATGAATGCTTCATGTCTTCTGTCCTTGATTTCCTGGAGCTTTGATTCATGAGCCATCTGTGCGTCAAACAGTTTGTTTTTGAGCACGTATTTCTCGGCCTTGATCTCTTCTGCATCCTTCAGAGAAGCAATCTTTTTCTGATGCTCGCTCTTCAGATCTGCTTTGATCTTCTCGTATCTGCTGTTTTCTTCTGCTTTTGCAGCTTTGCAGCTTTTGTTTACTACATCGTAATAATCCTTTTTGTAATGCGCAGCCAGATAGCCTTCTGCCTCTGCGACCAGCTTTTTAATTTCTTCTTTGTTGTCTGCCTCTACTTTTTTTGCATTTTCCAGCTCTTTTTTGCTGTTTTCAATGATCTTATCTCTCTGTGTTGCGGATAAGTTCTTGTTTTCTTTTGCGATCGCGATCTGTTTTTTCAGATCGCTCACTTTGTCAAAGCCGTCTGCACGTAATGCATCGATTTTTTTCTGGATTTCTTCCACATATTCATCGATCGGCTTCAAAAGCTTTGCTTCTTCTTCCGACGAAATAATAACGCTGTTTTCTGCCATTTCCAATTTTCCTCCTGTTACAGGTATTTAGCACTGAGTCTCAATAATTCTTCCTGGTTTGTTTCTTTGGTATTTACGATTCCGGCCAGACGTCCGTTAGACATAACACCGATTCGGTTGGTAATACCAAGAATCTCCGGCATTTCGGAAGAAACAACGATGATTGTTTTTCCCTGTTTCGCCATATTGATAATCAGTTCATAAATTTCATATTTTGCTCCAACATCAATTCCTCGTGTCGGGTCATCCATCATGAATACGCTCGGTGAACGCTCCAGCCATTTACCAAAGATGACCTTCTGCTGATTACCACCGGAAAGGTTGGCGATCATATCATCCGGTCCCATACATTTTGTATGCATGATCTTGATTTCTTCAGCCGTTGCACGCACCATCTTGTCATGTGATAATGCGACTCCGCTCTTATAATGCTTCATATTCGCAATGGTAGTATTGAATGTAATATCGCCCTTCAGGAACAGACCATTGGCTTTTCTTTCCTCTGTAATCAGAGCAAATCCGTGATCCATAGCATCTTTCGGGGAGGAGAAGTTCAGTACTTTTCCATCATATACGATATTTCCTTCTGCTCTTGTACGAATTCCGAAGATTGTCTCCAGAAGTTCGGTACGACCGGCACCGACCAGACCATAGAATCCGAAAATTTCTCCTTTTTTGATATCAAAAGAAATATTCTGCAGTTTCGGTGCATATTTTGTTGATATATTCTGTACGGAGAGAATCGTTTCTCCCGGTGTATTGTCTACAGGCGGAAATCTGTTGTCCAGAGAACGTCCAACCATGGTCTATTGTATAAAGTTTTCCACCATTTTTCTCTATCTCTTTAGCCATTAATATTCCAGAATAACCAATAGCTGTTCC
>ENA-UPWN01001017-UPWN01001017.1-human-gut-metagenome-genome-assembly--contig:-NODE-1017-length-12141-cov-39.643651_pt1 | contig 12141 bp, 9 predicted proteins | sample MGYA00250050_ERZ773377 | MGnify/ENA primary metagenome ERZ773377 (study PRJEB29103, sample SAMN06112008) | human gut metagenome | biome: human gut; feature: ankylosing spondylitis patient; material...
AAGTGGATGGATTATGTATTTGATGAAAGGGCAGAAAGGAATGCTTCAATTCAGAAACTGCATTTTCCGTTTGAGTACCGTGAGGGGCAGAAGAAGCTGGTTGCGAGTGTATACCACACGGTAAAAGAACAGAAGGTGTTATACATACAAGCACCGACAGGAGTAGGAAAGACTATATCAACAGTATATCCAGCCGTGCAGTCGTGCAGTAATGGCTTAACTGACAAGATATTCTATCTTACCTCCAAGACAATAACGAGAACGGTAGCCGAGGAAACATATGCGATACTAAGAGATGCAGGACTGCATTTTCGCACAGTGACACTGACGGCGAAGGATAAAATATGTCATCTTGATGAGCACAACTGTAATCCAGAGGTGTGCGAGTATGCAAGGGGGCATTTTGACAGGGTAAATGAAGCTGTTTACGATATAATCACTAATGAAGCGGTAATTAACAGGGATACGATATTGCAGTATTCAGTGAAGCATAAGGTGTGTCCGTATGAAATGTCGCTTGATGTTTCATACTGGTGTGATGGAATAATATGCGATTACAATTATGTATTTGACCCAGATGCTTCATTAAAGAGATATTTTGGTGATGGCGGCAAAGGCAATTATGTATTTCTTGTAGATGAGGCACATAATCTTGTTGACAGGGCAAGGGAGATGTATAGTGCAACGCTTGTCAAGGAAGATTTTCTTGCCTGCAAAAGAGTAGTTAAGGATATGGACAAAAGGCTGACTTCATACCTTGAAAAATGCAACAAATATCTTCTTGAATTAAAGAGAGCCTGTGATAAAGAATATATAATAATAGATGATTACTGTGGCACATTTTTAGCTAATCTGCAATCGTGTTATTCGTATATGCAGAAGTTCTTGGATAAGAATAAAGGAAAGCCGGTGTGCGATGAGATAATAGAATTCTTCTTTAAGATAAGACATTTTATTAATATGTATGACTGCATAGATGAGAAGTATGTTATATATGCTGAGCATATCGATGACGGTGACTTTGCACTTCATCTGTACTGTGTTGACCCGTCAGGACAGTTATCGCAGAGATTAAGTCAGGGAATATCGACAATAATGTTCTCGGCGACACTTCTTCCAGTGAATTATTTTAAGGAAATGCTTTCAGGAAATGCAGATGACTATGCTGTGTATGCACATTCGCCGTTTGATACAGATAATAAGAGAGTGCTTATTGGACGTGACGTTACAAGCAGATATACAAGGCGTAATTATAATGAGTATGCTAAGATTGCAGGTTATATCCACACACTTACGCAGTCGAAGCAAGGTAAATATATGATATTCTTTCCTTCTTACAGCTATATGAGAGAGGTGTATGATATATATATAAAAAAATATGCCTGCAATGTTATAGATCTGCACGATGTTGAGGATGGAAGCTACATTTATCATCTCTCTGAGGGAGAAAATGTATTGATACAGGATAATAATATGACGGAAGCCGATAAAGAGAATTTCTTGTCAGTATTTATGGATAATACAAGTGGAAATGTCACGGGCTTTTGTGTGCTTGGCGGTATATTTTCTGAGGGAATTGACCTAAGGGATAAGTCACTTATAGGGGCGTGTATTGTAGGAACAGGTATACCTATGATATGCAGACAGCGTAATATATTAAGAAATTATTTTGACAGTATGGGTAAGAATGGCTATCAGTATGCATATGTATTTCCAGGAATGAACAAGGTGCTGCAGGCGGCTGGAAGAGTTATAAGAACTGCAGATGACAAGGGTATAATACTTCTGTTGGATGACCGTTTTATGACACAGGAATATCAGATGCAGTATCCAAGGGAATGGGATAAAGTGTACCCTGTAGATATTAATAATACAGGAAAATGTATTGAGGATTTCTGGAGATTATAAGGCATATGGGGAATTATGAGGAAATTTGTCGATTACGGTGAAATTCGGCAAGTAATATGTTGAGAAATTGTCAGACATATGCTATTATTTTAGTATAAATACGGACTGTGACAATTAATTATATGATTATTTATATTGGAGAGAACTATGGGAGAGAATGAAATCAGGAATTTAGCGGATTCCCATGCGGGAATAGATGAATGGAAGAAAGCTGGATTTAACGAACTTCAGGTGCTTGAGATTACTAAAGGTAATGATAATGGCGTTGACATTTCAATATATGCCAGTCCCGAATATAATTCAAGGCAGATGAAGGTTATACGAATGGCACTTGAGGAAGGGATTGATGTAAGTGCTATGGCAGATCCAGAGTATAATTATATGCAGATGGAGCAGATTAAAGAAGGCATAAAAGAGGGTATTGATTTATCGCTTATATGCAATCCGAAGTACGATTATTCTGTTATGAGAGAGATTCGTCTTGCATTAAAGTACAGATTTGATCTTACAAGATATGCAAAGCTTGGATATTCTGGAGAGGTGTTAAGACAGATAAGACTGGCTAAGAGAGATGATGTTGATTTAACATTTTTTGTTGATGAGAATTTCGATGCACACCAGCTTAACGAGATTAGAATAGGCTTGTTAAAATGTGTAGATGTATCGAAGTATATGCTTCATGAATATACAGCAGACCAGATGAAACAGTTAAGGTTAGGACTTGAGGCTGGAATAGATATTACCAAGTATAATATGATAGGTTTCTCCTCAGGACAGATGGAACAGATAAGGTTAGGAGAAGAAGAAGGGATAGATGTAAGTCCATATGCAGATCCATTTATCAATGCTGTCCAGATGAAAGAGATGAGAGAACAGATTGAGAATGATGGCAAGGTTCAGGAAGAGCCACAGCTTAATGAACTTCAAAGTCAGGAGATACTGCTTGGACTTCAGAGTGGTGTAGATGTAAGCGTATACGCCGATGCAAGATATACTTGCAGACAGATGGAGCAGATAAGAATAATGCTTGAGAGGGGTCTTGATCCTTCGGAATTATTAGTACATAAAGACCAGTAATTAAGGACATACATATAAGGGGAATTCGATTATAAAGATGACATAAGACAATGTGCTATGGTTGATTGGAGGAGTCAGAATTGAATGATGTACTTAGAGAACAGATACAGTTAAATACCAAAGAAGTAGTTGTCAATGTTGATAATGATCATATGAAAGCAAGTATAGTCCTTAATGGCATAGGCAGTGATGAAGCTTATACATACGAGGAGATTGCAGACAAGCTTTCACAGGCAGGTGTGCGTACAGGAATTAATGAAGCGAGAATACGCGAAGTTATTCTTAATAAGCTGTACGATATTGAAATCGTGGTAGCAGAAGGTAAAAGTGCAGTTAACGGTACTGATGGTTATTACAACTTCTTCTTTGATTCAGAGTATGAAAGAGATAATAAGCCTACATTAAGAGAAGATGGTTCTGTTGATTATTTTAATGTAAAGCTTTTTGAGAAGGTTAATAAAGATGATAAGCTTGCAGAGTATATAGAACCTACCAAGGGTGAATTTGGATATGATATATTTGGAAAGCTTTTAGTTCCAAAGCCAGGAAGACCAGGACCTAAGTTAAGAGGCAAGGGCTTTACAGTGTCAGAGGACGGCAAGTCTTATTATGCCCAGTTAAGCGGCAAAGTAGAATATCGTAACTACGACCTTAATGTAAGTAATGTATATAATGTCAGCGGTGATGTTGATGTTGGAACAGGAAGCATAGATTTTAATGGTGACGTAGAGATTAACGGAAGTGTCAGAGGCAGTGTCAAGATACACGCTATGGGTAATATATACATAGGCGGATATGTTGAAGATGCAGATATATGGTCAGGACAGGATATCATTATACAGGATGGTGTTAATGCAGGTGAGAACGGAAGAATCGAAGCTATGGGCAATATATCAGCAAGGTTTTTCGAGAATGCACATATTATAAGCCATAGTGATATAAAGTGTGATTATATGCTTAATACAACAGCTTTGGCATATGGCGGAATATATCTTGAGGGCAAGAGAGGTTCTGTAATAGGCGGAGATGTCACAGGCGTAAGGGGCATATGTATTAAAGCTTGTGGAAGTGAGTCTTATTCTAAGACTGTATTAAGAGTTGGTGTAACTAAGGAGATAAGCAGTGAATATGCCAAGGTGCTTATGGTGCTTAAGGATATAGATACGCAGATAGACAGATTTAATCAGGCTTTACAGAAGCTTGATATATTAAAGAAGGCAGGTTCTGATAAGTTTGATGAAACACTTAACAGAAAGCTGTTGCAGTCAAAGATTGTTAAGACAGCAGAGAAAGCCAAATATGAAGAAAAAAGCCGTAATCTTTATACACTTGTAAGGGAGTCAGACAGGGCAGTTGTAAGGATTGATAAGAATATATATCCAGGAAGCCGTGTATTTATGGGCGATAAGACGTATGTTCCTAGTACTGTATTTACGCATATTGCCTTAAAGAAGACTTCACAGGGTGTATTGATAAGAAATTATGATTCTATGTAGTGAGAATATATTTACAGAGGTTAGTTTATGATAGAAGAGGTTGTTTCAATAGAGCTTCCTGTACATGAGAGAATGGTTATTAAGAAGAACAGGCTCACACCGAAAGATTATAATGGCGAGCCTGTTCCAAGAATATCTATTGTTACAGGAATACACGGTGATGAGCTGGATGGACAGTATGTGTGCTACGAAGTCATAAGACGCGTTAATAATAATCTGGAAAGATTAAAAGGAATTATAGATATATATCCAGATGTAAATCCCCTTGGAATAGATACAGGTTCAAGGGGAATTCCTATGTTTGAGCTTGATATGAACAGGGTATTTCCGGGTGATAATAATGGAGCTGTGGCAGAGAGCGTTGCAGCAGGAATTGTCAACGATATAATCGGAAGTGATTTCTGTCTTGATATTCATTCAAGCAATATATTTGTAAGAGAGATGCCACAGGTAAGATTGAATGAGGAAAATGCGGAAAGGCTGCTTCCATTTGCAAAGATGTTAAATGCGGATTTTGTATGGATATTTTCATCAATAACAGTGCTTGATGCGACACTGGCATACAGCCTTAATCATCTTGGTGTACCTACTCTTGTAGCAGAGATGGGCGTTGGTAACAGAATTAACAGGGAATACAGCCAGCAGCTTATTGATGGAATATTTAACCTTATGAGTAATCTGGGAATATGGGAAATACCAGAGGCTGATAATAAAATAGCTGTCAGAGAGCCTATTATCTCAACAGAGGGAGAGGTTAATTTCCTGACAGCGAAGGAAAGCGGCATATTTGTTCCATCTATTAATTCATGTGGCAATATCCATATGGGAGATGCAATAGGCGACATAATAGAGCCAATAGAGGGAAGGATAATACAGCATATTGAATCTCCGGTTGATGGCATTGTATTCACATTGAGGGAAAATCCAGTTGTATACAAGGGAGCGCTTCTTGCGAGAGTACACGGAGGAAGAGTGTAGTGAAAAAAGAAGTTTTATATAGTCTTAAGGGAATATACAGAGAGAATTTTGAAATAGAAGGCTACAGGTTTGGGCATGGTGAGAAGTCAGCATGTATAGTCGGAGCTATGAGGGGTAATGAGATACAGCAGTTATACATATGCTCACAGCTTATAAAGGTGTTAAAAGACCTTGAAATGAGAGGTGCAATATCGCATAACCACGAGATTTTAGTGATTCCGTCAGCTAACAGATTTTCTATGAATGTTGAAAAGAGGTTCTGGCCTGTAGATAATACAGATATTAACAGAATGTTTCCTGGTGATGAAGCGGGAGATACTACCAAGCAGATAGCTGCTGCAATATTTGAAAGCAGTAAGGGCTACAGCTATGGAATACAGTTTGCAAGCTTTTATATGCCGGGAGATTTCATACCTCATGTACGTATGATGGAAACGGGTTATCAGAGTGCGAGCCTTGCCAATCTTTTTGGACTGCAGTATGTTGTTATAAGAAAGCCAAAGCCTATGGATACGGCAACGCTTAATTATAGCTGGCAGATGAATGGAACAAATGCTTTTTCGATATATACAAACAGCACAGATATAGTTGATGAAAAGTCTGCAAGACAGGCAGTATCGTCAGTGTTAAGATTTCTTACGAGAATGGGAATATTAAAATATAATAATCACAGTGGTTACATAGCAAGTGTCATTAACGAGTATGATTTATCAGCCGTTAAGACATATGATGCAGGTTTTTACAAAAGGCTTAAAGAACCGGGGGATCCGGTTGTCCATAATGAGGTAATAGGTCAGGTTATTGATCCGTGTGAGGGATATGTCAAGAGTGAGATATTATCACCGACAGATGGCATAGTATTCTTTGCACATACAGCCCCTCTTGTTATGGGTAATGAAGTTGTATACAAGATTATAAGACGTATGCATGAATAGTGTATACAATATAGAAATATACACAACATTGTTCTTGTGTCTTGTTTCTTTAGTAATGATATGATAAAATATTTTACATTCTTGTTGAAATAGTAGTGACAGGAGTACAGCTGATTAAGAAAGGAAATAATTAAAATGAGTGGCGTTAAAAGAGTTTTTGTTGAGAAAAAGAAACCTTTTGCTGTTAATGCAAAGGAGTTACACGATGAAATCACAGGTTATCTCGGTATTAAGACAATTACAGATGTAAGGGTGCTTATCAGATATGATATTGAGAATCTTTCTGATGAGACATATAAGAAAGCACTTACAACAGTATTTGCAGAACCACCTGTTGATGATGTGTATGAGAATGAATTTAAGGCTTCAGATGATGATTTTGTATTTTCTGTAGAATATCTTCCGGGACAGTTCGACCAGAGAGCTGATTCGGCAGAGCAGTGTGTTAAGTTCCTTAATGAGAATGAAACTCCTGTAATTAAGACTGCAACTACTTATATTATATCAGGCAAGCTTACAGATGATGATAAGGCTAAGATTAAAAACCATTGTATCAATCCGGTAGATTCAAGAGTAGCTGATGAGAAGCTTCCAGATACACTTGTTACTAAGTTTGATACACCAGCAGATGTTGTTGTATTTGATGGCTTCAAGGATATGAGCGGGGACAAGCTTAAGGAATTATATGATTCACTTGGTCTTGCTATGACATTTAAGGATTTCAAGTTCATTCAGGATTACTTCAAGAATGAAGAGAACAGAGATCCATCTATGACAGAAATCAGAGTTCTTGATACATACTGGTCTGACCACTGCCGCCACACAACATTTGCTACAGAATTAAAGAATGTAGAATTTAAGGACGGATATTACAGAGCTCCTATGGAAGAAACTTACAATAAGTATCTTGCTGACAGAGCTGTTATATATAAAGACAGAAAAGATAAGTTCGTATGTCTTATGGATTTAGCCCTTATGGGTATGAAGAAGTTAAAGGCAGAAGGCAAGCTTGAAGATCAGGAAGAGTCTGATGAGATTAATGCCTGCTCTATAGTTGTTCCTGTTGAGATTGACGGAAAGACAGAGGAGTGGCTTGTAAACTTCAAGAACGAAACTCATAACCACCCAACAGAGATAGAGCCATTTGGTGGTGCTGCTACCTGCCTTGGTGGAGCTATAAGAGATCCACTTTCAGGACGTACATATGTATATCAGGCTATGCGTATCACAGGTGCGGCAGACCCTACAGTTCCGGTAGCAGATACACTTCACGGCAAGCTTCCACAGAGAAAGATTGTTACAGAAGCAGCTCACGGCTACAGCTCATATGGTAACCAGATTGGTCTTGCTACAGGTTATGTTAAAGAAATATACCACCCAGATTATGTTGCTAAGCGTATGGAGATTGGTGCGGTTATAGCGGCAGCTCCAAGAAGCGCAGTTAAGAGAGAGAATTCTGATCCAGGAGATATTATTATCCTTCTTGGTGGACGTACAGGACGTGATGGCTGTGGTGGTGCTACAGGTTCATCTAAGGTTCACACAGAGGAGTCTATAGAGACTTGTGGAGCAGAGGTTCAGAAAGGTAATGCACCTACAGAGCGTAAGATGCAGAGACTTTTCAGACGTCCGGAAGTAACTAAGCTTATTAAGAAATGTAATGACTTTGGTGCAGGCGGTGTATCAGTTGCAATCGGTGAACTTGCAGCAGGTCTTACAATAGATTTAGATAAAGTTCCTAAGAAGTATGAAGGTCTTGACGGAACAGAACTTGCTATATCAGAGTCACAGGAAAGAATGGCAGTTGTTGTTGACCCAGCAGATGTTAAAGCATTTTTAGAGTATGCCACAGAGGAGAACCTTGAAGCTGTTGAGGTTGCAGTTGTAACAGAAGAACCAAGACTTGTACTTAACTGGAGAGGCAAGGATATCGTTAATATTTCAAGAGCTTTCCTTGATACTAACGGTGCACATCAGGAGACATCAGTACTTGTAGATATCCCAGATGACAAGGCTAATTACCTTGAAGCTAAGCCAGTAGATGATGTTAAGGGCAGATGGCTTAAGACACTTGCAGACCTTAACGAGTGTTCACAGAAGGGACTTGTTGAAAGATTTGATGGTTCAATCGGTGCTGGTTCAGTACTTATGCCATTTGGTGGAAAGTACCAGCTTACAGAGACACAGGCTATGGTTGCCAAGCTTCCAGTGCTTAAGGGCAAGTGCGATACAGTAACTATGATGGCTTATGGATTTGATCCATATCTTTCTAAGTGGAGTCCATATCACGGAGCTATGTATGCAGTAACAGACTCGGTTGCTAAGATCGGAAGAGCGTCGTGTAGGGAAAGAGTGTAGATCTCGGTGGTCGCCGTATCATTAAAAAAATTTTTTTTTTCAAGCAGAAGACGGCATACGAGATTCTGACATGTGACTGGAGTTCAGACGTGTGCTCTTCCGATCTGAGGCACAGATTGGCTTAGGACTTCCATCAATCGGTGGTAAGGATTCTATGTCAGGAACATTTGAACATATAGATGTACCACCTACATTATGCTCATTTGCTATTGATGTAGCTAAAGAGCAGGATATTATCACACCTGAATTAAAGAAAGCTGGCAATATACTTGTAAGATTTGACATTGAAAGAGATAAATATGACCTTCCTGTATTCTCACAGATTAAGGAATTATATTCATCTATCCACGAAGCTATTAAGAGCAAGGCAATTGTGTCTGCATATGTTCTTGATGCTAACGGCTTAGTTCCAGCAATAAGCAAGATGGCATTTGGTAATATGCTTGGTGTTGCTGTTGAGCCATCTGTATCAAAGGAAGAATTATTCGCACCAGCATATGGCTGTATAGTAGCAGAAGTAGACAGCTCTAAGCTTTCAGAGATTAAGGCAGCTTATACTAAGGTTGGTACAGTAACAGAAGAAGCTAAGTTTACATATGAAGATGTTTCAATCAATATTGAGGAAGCATTAAGCGTATGGAAAGATACATTAGAGGGTGTATTCCCAACAAAGGTTTCTAAGGAAACTGATAGGGTTGAGTCACCTGTATATTCAAAGGGCAATGTATATGTATGCAAGAATAAGGTTGCGAAACCAACAGTATTTATACCAGTATTCCCAGGTACTAACTGTGAATATGACAGTGCCAGGGCGTTTGAGAGAGCTGGTGCAGATACTATTGTCAAAGTATTCAAGAACCTTGATGCTGCAAGCATAAGAGAATCTGTTGATGAATTTGAAAAAGCAATTAACCAGTCACAGATTATTATGTTCCCAGGTGGATTTTCAGCAGGTGATGAACCAGATGGTTCTGCTAAGTTCTTTGCAACAGCCTTCCGTAATGCTAAGATGAAGGAAGCAGTTGAGAAGCTCCTTAATGAAAGAGATGGTCTTGCACTTGGTATATGTAATGGTTTCCAGGCTCTTATCAAGCTTGGTTTAGTACCTAATGGCAAGATAACAGGACAGGATTCTAATTCACCTACACTTACATTTAACACAATTAATCGTCACATCTCTAAGATGGTATATACAAAGGTTGTTACTAATAAGAGTCCTTGGCTTGCAGAAGCAAAGCTTGGCGGAGTATACTGCAATCCAGCTTCACATGGTGAAGGAAGATTTGTTGCACCTAAGGAATGGCTTGATAAGCTCTTTGAAAATGGTCAGGTAGCAACACAGTACTGTGACCCAGAAGGCAATGTATCTATGGACGAAGAATGGAATGTCAATGGTTCATATATGGCTATTGAAGGTATCACAAGCCCAGACGGAAGATGTTTAGGTAAGATGGCACATTCTGAAAGACGTGGTGATTCTGTAGCTATTAATATCTATGGAGAACAAGATATTAAGATATTCGAGTCTGGTGTTAAGTACTTTAAGTAAATAGAATAACTATCTGTGCGTAAGAACAGAATATTGTAAATTATAAACTCCTGATGTATATTATACGGGTAAGCCTTAACTAACAAAGGTTTGTATAGTATACATCAGGAGTTTTTTTATGTAGAATCAGGATAATAAAAAGTAATAAAAAGCTGTTGACAAAATAACTAAGTTAGACTATTATAATGATAGTTAGTAACAGCTAACGCATATGCCTTTATATTTATTTAACGGGTCCTCGACCCGTTTATTTAAAAGTTATAGGTTAGTAATAACTAACACAAGTTAGAATAAAACTAACAGTGAAATGTATACTATATATCTATTTAGCAGGATGAGGAGGACTAATATGAGTGTAGTTATAATTGGCGGTAATGAATGTATGGTATGTCAATATGAGAAGATATGTAAACAGCATGGCTGTAAAGCCAAGGTATTTGTTAAGGAGAAGAGTGGCTTTGGCAAGAAGATTGGCAACCCTGACCTTATGATACTTTTTACTAACACAGTATCACACAAAATGGTACATAGTGCTGTTACAGAAGCAAAGAGCAAGGACATTCGGATTGTGCGTTCACATTCAAGCAGTGCTTCATCACTTAATGCAGTTCTTCAGGAATATGTAGCAGACGGAAAGGCTTGTTAATTGTAACTGACACAGACAGCAGGCAGAGTAATGCGTAATATAAGGAATGGAGATTATATGCTTAGAAAGCTGGAGAATGAGATTGTAAAAGAATGTGCACCTACATTGGCTGGAATTAAGATGGCTAATCTTTTTAATTATAGATTTGTATCAGAAGATGAATTCGATTCTGAGATTAAGACTGCCAATATGAACCTTAATGAGAAGGGCGTATATATAGAAGTCTTAAGAAAGACAGATATGAGTTCATTGATATATGTATACAGACCAAGTATGTTATTTAAGGCAGTCAATAATGATGATGTATGGAATATATTATCCAGCTATGGATACATAGAACGAAGTATACAGGCATGTATTAATACACTTAAGGAACGTCTTATGACACAGCCCTGTTTTCCACACGAGATAGGTTTATTTCTTGGATATCCTGTAGAAGATGTAAAGGAGTTCATTTTAAATAAAGGACAGAACTGCAAATGTTGTGGTGTATGGAAGGTATATTACAATGAACAGGAAAGTGTCAGAACATTTGCAAGATTCAAGAAATGTTCTGAGGTATATCAGAAGGTCTTTATAGGAGGACGAACATTAAATCAGTTGACCGTGAATATATGATTCACTCAACATAAATATGCACAAGCATTAAATTAAAGTAGTAATGGAGGAATGATAATGAGTAAAGTTGCAGTTGTATATTGGAGCGGAACAGGTAATACAGAGGCTATGGCCAATGCTGTTGTTGATGGAGCAAAGGAAAAAGGAGCAGAGGTAACATTATTCACTGCTTCAGAATTCTCATCAGCAAAGGTTGCAGAATTCGACGGAATAGCTTTCGGATGCCCTGCTATGGGAGCAGAAAATCTTGAAGAGTCAGAATTTGAGCCGATGTTTACAGACTGTGAAGCGGCACTTTCAGGAAAGAAGATAGCACTCTTTGGTTCTTACGGCTGGGGAAGCGGAGAATGGATGGATGACTGGGCAGAAAGAAGCAGGAATGCTGGTGCTGACCTTAGCTGTGACCCGGTAATCTGTAATGAAGCTCCTGATGATGAAGCTGTAAGTAATTGCAAGGATCTTGGTGCTTCTCTTGCATAATCAGAGTGTATGTACAATTAAGAATATGCATAGTTAAAGTATGTGTATAATCAGATATGTGCATAATATAAAGTAATATAATGAATATATTAATAA
>ENA-UPWN01001023-UPWN01001023.1-human-gut-metagenome-genome-assembly--contig:-NODE-1023-length-12090-cov-4.368934_pt1 | contig 12090 bp, 8 predicted proteins | sample MGYA00250050_ERZ773377 | MGnify/ENA primary metagenome ERZ773377 (study PRJEB29103, sample SAMN06112008) | human gut metagenome | biome: human gut; feature: ankylosing spondylitis patient; material...
CATTCAGCAGATCTTGTGCGTGGGGTTGGTTATCCAGTATCTTTTTGTAGTAATTCCGTGCTTGGTCATATTTCCCTGTCAGGAAAGAACACCATGCAATAGGTCGCCATGCCTTATGGCTTTTGTTATCCAGGTAATCGACTTTGAAGAAGCATTTCAACGCTTCGTTATAATCCTTTAGTTCGAGATGGCAATGGCCAATGCTGATTGGAACTGATAAATTATCCGGATGTAAAGCTTCGTACCGGCGGTAATATTTCAAAGCCTCTTCCGGTTGTTTAAGTGAACGGTAGCAACCGGCGATTCGTCGGATTACCCATTTGCTTTCGGAATTCAACAAGTCTGCGTGTAGGTAGGCTTCCAGGGCGCCCTTCAAGTCTCCTTCCATTTGCTTGCAATAGCCGATTTTCTGGAAAAGAATGTCGCTATCTTGATCCGTTTTTGCCAATTGGTTGAATATGGTCAGTGCATCGCTAAAATAGTTTTTACGGAGATAATATTCAGCGATGTTTGTAAGACTTTCTTTATCAGATATATAAGGGTGCAGGATGGCAAGATTGTGGAAGTCGAGCGGCATCGTGAAGATATCCGTAAAATCCAGATGGCCCGGATATAGTTTGAAGAAACGATACAGGTCTTGTATGTACTGTCCGATGATCGTATCCTGTTTTCCACGTTTGTTGATCAATTCTTCTTTATTCTGCTGGATCATTTCTGTGGCCTGGCTGTCGAATTGGTTCATCATCATCTTTCGGGCTTCTTTCGGCAATTGCATCATGCTGAAATAAAGCGAATATTTATCCGAATTACACATAAAAGCAGCGAATGTCATAGAGTCGAGCATCTGCTTTTCAGCTTCGTTGTCCGGAGTGAACTGATCATCGAAATAAGAATGCTCGATTGTGAATGGAAGCAGCCAGTTGCTTAATTCATGGAAAAACGGGAAATTTTTCAAATGAACAAAGGTCGAGTGCATGACGTCGGCCCCTTCCTGTTGAAGCTCCCCGAATTCTACCATTTTCTTTCCGAGGGTACTGTCAGAAAAGAAGCTTTCCCATTCTGGGTTCATTTCATTTCCTGTCAAATCTTCAGGGGTGAGTTCGTTGAGATTGATCTTTTTGCTGAGCTTTGGACTCAATTTTAACATCTCCGGGATGATCTCATCCTGTAGTTTGCGGGTGATCTTCTCTGTCTCACGGGCTAAGATAAAGCGTAGGATGATTGTGCGGATCGTTTTGATGAACCCCGGAGTTTCGGCCAAAGCCGCTAGCCTGTCGGCTATCTGCGGATATAACTGCGTCCGTTTTCTATATGTGTATAAAGTGATCAGGATTGAAATTAATGCTCTGACTTTGACCTCTTCGTTCGGATGGCTGGCTGCGTTGAACAATAAAAGTATCTTTTCTCTGTCGAACGCCTCTTGCAATCCTAACATCAAGGCGGAAACAATCTGGCTACCGGTTGTAAAAGGTAGTGCATTGTCGTGTAGCATGCCGCGGATATCTTCAGCTTCCTCTCTTTTCAGAAAAGAAGATACCCATATTTTATTAAAGATGAGAATATTGAATGCGTCACTCTCTTTGTGCTTTCCGGCTTCATGTTCTAAGAACAGTTGGTCATGCAGCTGTTTGTAAGTGAGAGAAGGCTGTATGTTCAGGCTTCTTCGGCGGCTGTAATAGGATAGGGGAGATTCCACAGCTACTGCTTTCTGCTTGACTGAATCGGCCAATTCATAAGTCGATGCCTGTAGATTGTTGTATATCTGTTCCTGCATCGGATCTTTTGCTCCTTCAATCCGGTAGCGCAGCATATATTTGTAGGTGTCCTGAAGTTCGTTCAGCTTGTCCTGAAAAGAATATTCGCGACTTCCTGCAATAAGAGCCTGTAAGGAATCGAAGGCATTCTTCAATTCTTTACTGTCCAATGAACCGACTATGCGGTTGTATGCTTTGTTTATTTCTTGTAGTGTCATATATTATTAATAACAAATGGTATGCCAAATGTATAACAATTTAGCCTAAATTTCCTATCTTTGCACACCTAAATAAGTTTAGCAGATGAAGAATATCCGCAATTTTTGTATTATTGCTCATATTGACCATGGTAAAAGTACTTTGGCCGACCGTTTGCTTGAGTATACCAAGACAGTAGAAGGTAAAGATTTGCAGGCGCAGGTTCTGGACGATATGGACTTGGAGCGTGAACGAGGCATTACGATCAAGAGTCATGCCATTCAGATGAAGTATAATTATAAAGGAGAAGAATATATCCTGAATCTGATCGATACTCCGGGACATGTCGACTTTTCATATGAAGTATCCCGTTCGATTGCAGCTTGTGAAGGTGCTTTGCTGATTGTTGACGCAGCTCAGGGTATTCAGGCACAGACTATTTCCAATTTGTATATGGCGATAGAAAATGATTTGGAGATTATTCCGATCATGAACAAGATAGACCTTCCGAGTGCAATGCCGGATGAGGTGGAAGACCAGATTGTCGAACTGCTGGGATGTCCTCGGGAAGATATTCTCCGGGCCAGTGGTAAGACGGGAGAAGGGGTATATGACATTTTAAATACAATTGTCGAAAAAGTGCCGGCTCCGAAAGGTGATCCGGAAGCTCCGTTGCAGTGCTTGATTTTTGACTCTGTGTTTAATCCCTTCCGTGGCATTATTGCTTACTTCAAAGTCGTAAACGGGGTGATCCGTAAAGGAGATCATGTCAAATTTATTGCAACCGGTAAGGAGTATGATGCCGATGAGGTTGGAGTATTGAAGCTTACGATGTCTCCTCGTGATGAGATTCGTACCGGGGATGTCGGTTATATTATTTCTGGTATTAAAACTTCTCGCGAGGTTCGGGTTGGAGATACTATCACCCATGTGGCCCGTCCGGCGAAAGACGCGATAGCTGGGTTCGAAGAAGTGAAACCGATGGTCTTTGCCGGTGTTTATCCGATCGACAGCGAAGATTTTGAGAATTTGCGCGCTTCTTTGGAAAAACTCCAGTTAAACGACGCCTCTTTGACATTCCAGCCGGAAAGCTCAGCGGCATTGGGCTTTGGTTTCCGTTGTGGTTTCCTGGGGTTGTTGCATATGGAGATTGTGCAGGAACGTTTGGACCGTGAGTTCAATATGGATGTGATCACGACCGTTCCTAATGTGTCTTATAAAGTTTACGATAAGAAAGGCAACTGTACGGAGGTTCATAATCCGGGCGGCTTGCCCGATCCTACGTTGATCGACCATATTGATGAACCGTACATCCGTGCGTCTGTTATTACTAATACGACTTTTATCGGTCCGATCATGACACTTTGTCTGGGTAAACGTGGCATATTGATCAAGCAGGAATACATTTCCGGTGATCGTGTCGAGATTCATTATGATATGCCTTTAGGTGAGATCGTAATCGATTTTTATGACAAACTGAAAAGTATTTCTAAAGGGTATGCTTCTTTTGATTACCATATCCATGATTTTCGTCCGAGCAAGCTGGTTAAACTGGATATTCTTCTGAACGGGGAACCGGTGGACGCTCTTTCGACGCTGACTCATATGGACAACAGCGTTGCCTTCGGCCGGCGTATGTGTGAAAAACTGAAAGAGCTGATTCCTCGGCAACAGTTCGATATCGCTATCCAGGCGGCTATCGGAGCCAAGATCATTGCCCGCGAAACGATAAAGGCAGTTCGTAAAGATGTAACGGCCAAATGTTATGGCGGTGATATCTCCCGTAAACGTAAGTTGCTTGAAAAACAGAAAGAGGGAAAGAAACGAATGAAACAGATCGGTACAGTTGAGGTTCCACAAAAAGCGTTTTTGGCTGTATTGAAATTGGATTAAAGTTTTTCATGCTCGTGTATTCAAAACCGGAGGAGCATGGAATCGGGACGGCAAGCAATAAAAAAGGATGAATCTGTCAAGACTCATCCTTTTTTATTACCGTGGATTGGATTTTTAATATTGTCTTTCCAGAATCCATGCATCCTGGAAGTTTGGAGCGTATTTTGCTTTGATTGCATCGCGGCTGTCCGCAGCATCGGCTTTGTCATTGAAACTGGCGACGATCACACGAAGCATACCTTGTTCGTTTTCTCCCAAAACAGCGTTATATCCGTCGTTCTGCATACGTTCTTTCAAAGCGTAAGCATTTGTTTTGTTCTTGAAACTGCCGATAACGACACTGTAACGTTTCAGTCTGCTTGCATCTTCACCTTGTGCAGCATTAATTCTTTCTGCGCGTGTACTGACGTTGGAAGTTCTCGGTTTAGAAACCGGAGTTACCTCTTCAACTACTTCCTCTTCTTCGACCACCTCGACCGGAGCTGTCGATTCTTTTTCTTTTGCTTGTTCGTAAGCAGCCTTATACGCACTCTGTTTAGGTTTACAAGAACCTAATGCTAAAACCATACATATGGAGGCTCCAAATAACCAAATCTTATTCATACTGTTCAGTTCTTAAATTAATGGGACAAAGATATAAATTATATTTTGTACTTTCGTGCCCAAAACACAATATATTATAAACTACATGAATAAATCTATCGGAACAATGGTTATGGCAACATCCTTATTATTTGGAGCTTGTAGTGGGGATGGAAAAACGTGCGATCGTGCGACCCAACAGAAAGGAAACACGGAAAATGTGATCGGGCGTTCGGATATTAAAGTCAAAGACGGACGGATGACGCCGGAAGTGCTTTGGGCAATGGGACGTATCGGGGGGATGAATGTATCTCCGGACGGACAGAAAGTAGTGTATACTGTAGCCTACTACAGCGTACCGGAAAACAGAAGTAATCGCGAAGTGTTTGTTATGAATGCAGACGGGACGGACAATAAGCAGATTACAAAAACGTCTTATTCCGAAAATGAAGCTGTTTGGATTAAAGGTGGAAAAAAAATCGCTTTCCTTTGCAATGAAAGCGGCAGCAGCCAGCTTTGGGAAATGAATCCGGATGGAAGCGACCACAGACAGCTCTCTGAATATGAAGGGGATATCGAAGGTTTTGCCTTCTCTCCCGATGAGAAGAAAGTCCTGTTTATTTCACAGGTAAAGACAGTCAAGAGTACGGCAGATAAATATCCCGACCTGGATAAGGCTACTGGTATTATTGTCACAGACCTGATGTATAAACATTGGGATGAATGGGTAACAACAGCCCCGCATCCTTTTGTTGCTGATTTTGATGGTAAGGCAATCAGTAACCCTGTCGATATTATGGAAGGCGAACCGTTTGAAAGCCCGATGAAACCATTCGGAGGAATTGAGCAGTTGGCATGGAATACGACATCGGACAAGATTGCTTACACGAGTCGTAAAAAGACCGGAAAGGAATATGCGTTGTCCACCAATTCGGATATTTATGTGTATGACCTGAATACGAAAAAGACGGCCAATATCAGTGAAGGTATTATGGGTTATGACACGAATCCCCAATACTCTCCCGATGGCAAGTTCATCGCATGGCAGAGCATGGAGCGTGACGGTTATGAGTCAGACCAGAACCGCTTGATGGTCATGAACTTGGAAACAGGTGAAAAGATATTCGCCAGCAAGGATTTTGATTCCAACGTAGACGGGTTCGTTTGGAGTGCAGATGCAAAGGCTCTTTACTTTACGGGGGTATGGCATGGTGAGTCCCAAGTATATAAGATCGATCTGACGGATAGCAATAAAATCACGCCGCTTACTTCTGGAATGTACGATTATGCCGGTGTGGCTTTGTTGGGTGAACATAAACTGATCGTGCAGCGCCATTCTTTGAGCATGGGAGATGAAATCTATTCGATCGATTTGGCTGATAATAATAAAATAGCCCAGTTGACAACAGAGAACAAGCATATCTATGATCAGTTGACAATCGGTAAGGTGGAAGGTCGTTGGATGAAAACGACAGATGGTAAACAGATGCTTACCTGGGTGATTTATCCTCCTCATTTCGATCCGAATAAGAAATATCCTACCTTGTTATTCTGCGAAGGTGGTCCTCAAAGCCCGGTAAGCCAATTCTGGTCTTACCGTTGGAATATGCAGATTATGGCTGCTAACGACTATATCGTGGTTGCCCCGAACCGCCGTGGCCTTCCCGGTTTCGGTATGGAGTGGAACGAACAGGTCAGCGGCGACTATGGAGGCCAGTGCATGAAAGACTATTTTACGGCTATTGACGAGATGGCGAAAGAGTCGTTTGTCGATAAGGATCGTTTGGGTTGTGTGGGAGCGAGCTTCGGAGGCTTCTCCGTTTATTGGTTGGCTGGTCACCACAACAAACGTTTCAAAGCCTTTATTGCACATGACGGTATTTTCAATATGGAAATGCAGTATCTGGAAACAGAAGAAATGTGGTTTGCTAATTGGGATATGGGTGGTGCTTACTGGGAAAAACAGAATGCGACGGCACAACGTACATTTGCCAATTCCCCGCATTTGTTTGTCGATAAATGGGATACACCGATTCTCTGCATCCACGGTGAAAAAGATTATCGAATTTTGGCTAACCAGGGTATGGCGGCGTTTAATGCAGCCGTCCTTCGAGGTGTTCCGGCCGAGTTGTTGATCTATCCCGACGAAAACCATTGGGTGCTGAAACCTCAGAATGGCGTGCTTTGGCAGCGTACATTCTTCGAATGGCTGGATATGTGGTTGAAGAAATAAGGATTTATTCATAAAAGAGAAAACGCCGTTCCGAATTGTCTGGGACGGCGTTTCTTTATTTATACTAAGCAATTGTGATTCCTGGGTCCAGATATACATCCTGTATGGTGTGCAGCAGCTCTACACCGTCTTTCATCGGACGTTGGAACGCTTTTCGCCCGCTGATCAGTCCCATACCGCCTGCCCGCTTATTGACGACAGCCGTGTAGACCGCATCTTTCAAGTCGGAAGCTCCGTGAGATTCACCACCAGAGTTGATGAGGCCGACACGTCCCATGTAGTTGTTGGCAACCTGGTAGCGACAGAGGTCAATCGGGTGTTCTGTAGCTAGTTCGGTGTACATCTTTTGGTCGATCTTGCCAAATTTGACAGCTGTGAATCCTCCGTTGTTTTCCGGTAGCTTCTGCTTTATGATATCTGCTTTGATCGTAACACCCAAATGGTTGGCTTGGCCTGTCAGGTCGGCTGCGGCATGATAATCAACACCGTCTTTTTTGAATTCACTGTTGCGCAAGTAACACCATAAGATGGTGGCCATTCCTAGCTCGTGCGCATATTCAAAAGCCTCCGAAACTTCGACCAACTGTCTTCTACTTTCTTCCGAACCGAAGTAGATGGTAGCGCCTACGGCTGCTGCTCCCATGTCCCAGGCTTCTTTTACGGAGCCGAACATGATCTGGTTGTATGAATTGGGATAAGTCAGTAATTCGTTATGATTCAGTTTGACCACAAACGGTATCTTATGCGCATATTTACGTGCTATGGAACCTAAGATTCCGAACGTAGAGGCTACTCCGTTACATCCTCCTTCAATAGCCAACCTGACGATGTTTTCCGGATCGAAATAGATCGGGTTCGGAGCGAAGGAAGCTCCCGCCGTATGTTCGATATCTTGGTCCACAGGCAGTATTGAGACGTATCCCGTATTTGCCAACCGTCCGCTTCCTAACAGGCGTTGCAGGTTGTTTAATGTTTGGATATTTCTATCCGAGCCGATCCATATACTGTCGATGACAGACGGTGAAGGAATGTGTATAAGTGATTTATCGATCGTTTTACAAGTGTGTCCCAACAGGAATTCGCTTTGTTCGCCCAGTAGGCTGATAATCTTTGAAGTGTCCATATTTATGAAAGTTTTTTAATATAACATGGGCCGTAAAGGATAGGTTTCATAGTTTTTATCAATTAACAGATATGAGTTTTTGTAGGGCTTGTTTTAGAATGTTTCCCTACATTTGCAAAGAACAAATAACGAGTGTTACAACTATTTTAGATTATACAACCAATAAAAATTTACAAAGATGAAAAAGAAATGGATTTGCACAGTATGCGGTTATGTACACGAAGGTGATGAAGCTCCTGAATTCTGTCCTCAATGCAAGCAGCCGAAGAGTAAATTTAAAGAAATGGTAGAAACTACCGGTGCATTGACTTTTGCCGATGAACATGTGATCGGTGTTGCTAAAGGTTGTGATGAAGAAATGATTAAAGATTTGAACGCGCATTTCATGGGTGAATGTACTGAAGTCGGTATGTATCTGGCTATGAGTCGTCAAGCTGACCGTGAAGGTTATCCTGAAGTAGCAGAAGCATTCAAACGCTATGCTTGGGAAGAAGCTGAACACGCTGCTAAGTTTGCCGAACTGCTGGGTGATGTTGTTTGGGACACAAAAACAAACTTGGAGAAACGTAAAGACGCTGAATGCGGTGCTTGCGAAGATAAGAAACGTATTGCCACTCGTGCAAAACAATTAAACTTGGATGCTATCCACGACACAGTTCACGAAATGTGTAAGGACGAAGCTCGCCACGGTAAAGGATTTGAAGGTTTATACAACCGTTATTTCAAATAATTCGCAAATTTGTTAACAAAGGAAGGGCATTCTTTTAGGAGAGTGCCCTTTTTATTGGAAAAAAATGCTTTTGAGGGGACAACGAATTTAAATTTTCCCTACATTTGTACTCGCAAACGACGACCTAAGGAAAGCTGCCAGAGTGGTCGAATGGGCCGCACTCGAAATGCGGTGTACGGGTAACTGTACCGGGGGTTCGAATCCCTCGCTTTCCGCAGAAAAGAGGATGTGTCCACCAAATATCACGACACACCCTCTTTTTCTATGTCGTCACTGATTTAGTGCCGATATGGAACTGACAACTTCACACATACAGTTTATCAAAGACCATGCAACAGACGATTTAACCCGCCTGTTGCTTTCCGCTGCCAAGTATCCCGGAATGGATATTCCCTTTTTAGTCGATCAGATTGCTGTCCGAAGGCAGATCCGGGAGAAGTTGCCGTCGTGGTTTGAGAACGGACAATTGGTTTTTCCAGCTAAGATTGCGGCGGAACAGTGTTCATCTGAACAGACAGCAGCTTATAAACAGGAACTGATTGGTGAAAGTTGGACCATTTGCGACCTGACGGGAGGACTGGGAATCGATAGCTATTTTCTTTCCCGAAAGGCGAAACAATTGACTTATATAGAACGCTTTCCTGTTTATTGTGAAGCCGCGAAACATAATTTTTCTGTCTTGGAGGCCAACAATATAACGATCATAAATGCTGATGCCGCCCAAGTTGTTGATACCCTTCCGGAGGTCGATGCTTTCTATATCGATCCTGCACGCCGAGGAGAATCCAACAAGCGGGTTTTTGCTTTGCAGGATTGTGAACCTAACCTGCCCGGACTGTTGCCGGCGCTTCTGAAACGTTCCCCGCATGTCATTGCAAAGCTTTCGCCGATGGCAGATATACAAATGACTTTGGAGTTGTTGCCGGGGACGACATCCGTGCATGTCCTTTCGGTTAGGAACGAATGCAAGGAACTGCTTTTTGTGGTGGAACGAGAGGCGGATGGCAGAGAACCGTTAGTCCGGTGCATCAATTTCGGACTGGATGGAATGCAATCTTTCTCTTTTACATTAGAAGAGGAACGTAGCGCCGTATTGGTTCCTGCCGGTCAGGTAGGTACATATTTGTATGAACCGAATGCCTCGGTTTTAAAAGCCGGCGCATTTAAGCAGATTGCCGTCCGGACGGGAGTGAAGAAGTTGCAGGTGAACAGCCATCTATATACATCGGACCATTTAGTTTCCGACTTTCCCGGTCGCAGATTCCGAGTGGATGAAGTGCTGTCTTTTACCGGAAAACTCTGTAAAGGACTATCAAAGACAATCCCCCAAGCAAATATAACCGTGCGTAATTTTCCTCTCTCCGTAGAAGAACTGCGTAAGCGGACGAAGATCACCGACGGAGGCCACGTCTATCTCTTTGCAACCACCTTGGTGGATGGAGAAAAGGTGCTGGTCAAGTGTTCCAAAGCCTGATCGATCAGGTGAATAACATCAGCACCAATTGTGCTGAAATCACGCGGATAAACATTGAAAGCGGATAGACGGTGGCATAAGAAACGGAGGGTTCGTCGCCATCGACAGTCGTGTTGGCATAGCTCAGTGCCATCGGGTTTGCCATGCTCCCGCAGAGCATACCCACGTTGTGCGCATAATCGAGTTTGAAAAATTGCGAAGATATGAAACCGACGATCAGCACCGGCACGATCGTCAGCAGAAATCCAAGCCCGATCCAAAGCAATCCTTCTGCCCGAAAAACCGTTTCGAAGAAATGTACACCCGAATCGATCCCCAATCCCGCTAAATAAATAATGATCCCCAGTTGACGAAGCATCAGGTTGGCACTCATTGTCGTGTAGGTTGTCAGGTGGAAACGAGGGCCGAATGCGCCCATCAGGATTCCGACGATGATCGGGCCTCCGGCGATCCCTAATTTGACTGGCGTACTCATCCCCGGTAACGTGATCGGCAATGCTCCTAACAGCATCCCCAGCGATATACCAATGAAGACAGCCAAGAGGTTCGGATTGTTTAACCGCTTGATCTCATCCCCTAAAATCTTTCCGACTGTGTTTACCGAATTCGCTTCTCCCACGATAGTCAACCGGTCACCGATTTGCAGGCGCAGGTCGGGAGAGGCCAGCAGGTCTATACCGGCACGGTTCACACGCGTAATATTGATACCGTAGAGGTTGCGAAGGCGGAGAGAGCCTAATTTCACACCGTTCACCCGGTTGCGTGTCACCGCGATGCGGCGCGAGATCAGTTGGCTGTCAATAGCATTCCAGTCGATATCCGCCTTGTTCCAATCTACATTCTCCTGCTCGCCGAAAAGGACTTTAATATTTTCGACATCCGATTTAACGGAGATGATCAAAAGGTGGTCATGCTCGTGAAGTAAAGTGTCCGAAGTCGGAATGCTTACTTTACCGTTTCTCCATACACGTGAAATAACGAAATGCTTGTCCGTCAGCTTCATTACGTCCTTGATGCTCTTTTCGTAGATAGCCGGATTGCTTACATGAAACTCGGCGACATAGGTAGTCGTGTCGCGTTGTTCCTTTAAGTCTTTCTGTTTCTTGTCGGCAAACAAGGCTCTCAGGATAATAATCGCCAAGATCACGCCCACTACGCCGAGCGGATAAGCGACGGCACACGCCAAAGCCATGTCCGTCACCCCTTTGGTATTGGTCGGATCTATCTGCAACAAAGCCTGTTGGGCGGCTCCCAAAGCAGGCGTGTTGGTAACGGCCCCACAAAGCAAACCGACCATATTGGAAAGGGAAACTCCTGTTACCCAGTGCAGACCGACTGTCATAATGAGTCCGAGCAGGATAACGCCTAACCCCATCATGTTCATAGCTACCCCTCCCTTCTTCAGCGAAGAGAAGAAACCGGGACCAACCTGTAACCCTAATGCATAGACGAAAAGGATCAAGCCGAAACTTTGAGCAAAATACAGCATATCCTTATTCACGACGATCCCTAAATGCCCGGCCAAGATACCGGCAAAGAATACAAATGTGATACCCAGTGAGATCCCGAATATCTTGATCCGTCCTAAATACAATCCAAGTGCAGAGACCAGTGAAATAATGATGACTGCCTGCACCATCGTAGGCTCTAAAAAGGCCTCTTGTAACCAATTCATAAAGTTCCCCTGTTTATTGACGGCACAAAGATAGGACAATAATTTGATTCGTCATCTATTTCTCTCGTTCCCGCGCTTGACACAGGCTCCCCTTATTGTCTTTGTTCGTTTGTTTCATTACCTTTATCCCCAAAATAAGATCAGATTCATATTTGTTAAATCTGGAAAAACATGTCATTGAAAATAATCCATACTGCCGACTGGCATCTTGGGCAAACCTTTTTCGGGTATGACCGTGATGAGGAACATGAGGCATTTCTTTCGTGGTTGATCGATATATTGACGCTACGGCAGACTGATGTCTTGCTGATAGCAGGCGATGTTTTCGATGTTGCCAATCCGTCGGCAGCCGCCCAAGATCGGAAGAGCACACGTCTGAACTCCAGTCACATGTCAGAATCTCGTATGCCGTCTTCTGCTTGAAAAAA
>ENA-UPWN01001024-UPWN01001024.1-human-gut-metagenome-genome-assembly--contig:-NODE-1024-length-12062-cov-4.902128_pt1 | contig 12062 bp, 8 predicted proteins | sample MGYA00250050_ERZ773377 | MGnify/ENA primary metagenome ERZ773377 (study PRJEB29103, sample SAMN06112008) | human gut metagenome | biome: human gut; feature: ankylosing spondylitis patient; material...
CGTTGGACTGGCGTTCGTATATGTTGATGGCATCATTGTCACCGGTAGCATACCAGCGGTCCCACCTGGCTCATCTGGTTCACTTTTTCTTCCAGCGTCATGTCGGCCAGAAGCTCTTTTAATTTCTGCTCGGTCATTTTTCTCCTCCATACCTCGTTTTTGCTGTATCTGCTTCTTCAGAAACCCCTAAAATGTCAGAAAAATATCGTTTTTCCGTTTTTTCTGAATCTTATACTGAAATTTTACCACATCTGATCTGAAAAAAATATCCCCTGATCCGACCTTTTTCTTTCACTATTCCGACCTGTTTGCTGCTGTTCCGCTATTTTTCACTAAAGCTTCTTCGGTATTCCAGCGGTGCGTATCCCGTATTATCCTTAAACATCTTCGTAAAGTACGAGAAATTGCTGTACCCCACATACAGCGACACCGTATTGATCGGCAGCGTGCTCTGTGTCAGAAGCTTTTTTGCCTCCTCCACCCGCTTTTGGATGATATAATTACTGATCGAAATACCCTTTTCTTTTTTAAAAATCCGGGACAGATAATCCGTATTCAAAAAGACAAGCTCCCCAAGCTCCTCCCGGTGAATCTCCTCCCTGTAATGTGCATCGATATAAGCGCATACCTGACTCGTAACCGAATCTGATTTGTTGATGTACTGTCTGTACTGAACTGCTTTCCGAACCAGTACCCCGGCATATTCCATCATCTCTTCTCTGCCATAAAGGGAATTCCGATGCAGGTTTTCCATATCCGCATCTGCAAACAGTGCATACGCCTTGATCTCCCGTTCCGAAAGCCATGCATACACCACCTGCGTCAGATCGGTACGGAGTGCTACCAGAAGCTCCCTGGTAATCATTCCTTCCCGCTCCGTCCGGTCAAGGTATTTCTGCAGCCGCTCCAGCAGCTCCTCCGGTTTTTCCTCCGAAAGCAGAGCTTTCCACACATCCAGCTCCTTATTTTCGTAGCTGGTCTGCGGAGCCTGAAATTCGTTCAGAAACAGCACCTCGTTCCGCACGGAAAGGCTTCCCTCCCGCATTTTCTGAAGATTCCGGCTCTGCTTTTGCATCCCCCGCACAGATTCCCACTGTCCGGCACCACACCACAGCTCCGGATAGATTTTTTCATTCATCCACGCAACAAACTGCCGCAGAATTTCACAGTCCCGCTCACCGTCATGCGGGAATGCTTTTTCCTTTGACTGTGTAACAATCCAGTAGCTGCCCGGTTCCTGGTAAAAAACAGTATCTACCGCAATATCCGTTTCCTCATACAGTTCCGACAGCACATTTTCGATCACAAATTCCATGGTCGCGGTATCCCACATTTCCCGCTTATTGCTCTTTATTTCCGGCATCAGACAAATCAGCCGGAAATAGTGTCCCGGTCCGTATGGAAGCTGGCGCTGTGCTGCCGTTTCGCAGAACTTTTCCTCGGAGAAGCCGTTTTTCAGCACATTTTTCCAGATATCCTGCTGCAGAATTTTTCTGTTCTGGTTCCACTTGATGCTTTCCTGCCTGAGATCCTGTATTTTCTTTTCTTTCGCAACGGATTCCACCGCACGCTGTACGGCCTCCTTCAGCTTGTCAAAATCGATGGGCTTTAGCAGATAATCGACACTGTTCAGCTGAATCGCTCTTCTGGCATAGTCAAACTCCGCATAGCTTGTCAGGAATATGACCTGGACCTTCAGCTCCTCTTTTCTGACCCACTCCACAAAGTCGAATCCCGTTCCGCCCGGCATCACGATATCGCTGATCACGATATCAATGTCCACCATTCCCATGATGTTTTTCGCCTGCTGTACGGAAAACGCAGTGTACACCTCGCTCACCCCGGTCTCTGTAAGATCGAGGTTTCTTTTGATACTTTCAATCACGTACTCTTCATCATCCACGAGCAATAGTTTCATGTTCTTCTCCCCCTGTCTTGTATGGAATATGGATATCTACAATTGCTCCGCCGAGCGGGCTGTTATCGAAATGAATCTCTCCTGTATCACCATAATAATAACGGAATCGTTTCAGGCAGTTTTCAATCCCGATATGCTTTCCATGCTCGGAAATATCTTCCCCTGCTTTCAGCCTTTGCAGCGTCTCCTCCGGGAAGCCGTTTCCGGTGTCCGAAATATAAATGTTGACATACTTTTCTTCGCCGCGGTCCTCCGGGTAAACCGTCACGGAAATCAGCGGAACCGTCTCCAGCGTCAGGGCATGTTTTGCCGCATTCTCTACAAACACCTGAATCAGAAACGGGAAGATTACCGCGTCTTTCACTTCTTCATGGACTTCAAAATAATAGGTGAATTTTTCCGGATAGCGCAGCAGCAGAATTTTGAGGTAATTTTCACAGTGGTTCGTCTCCGCCGTCACCGGCACCATCTCGCTTGTATTGCGGAAAATATAGGCGAGATAATCGGACGTAATACGGCTCATCGACTTTGCATGGTCGTACTGTCCGAAGTCAATCATGCTGTAAATAAAGTTCAGACAGTTCATGTAAAAATGCGGACGAATCTGGATTTTCAGGTAATCCATCTCGATTTTCTGTTTTTCCAGCTCCTGCTCATACAGCGTGATCTTCAGACGTCGGATCTGATGAATCATGTTTCGGAATTTATCGTCAATCTGCTCCAGCTCTACCAGATTTCCTTCCGACATCTGATAGGTGAGATCCCCATTGTCATATTTTTGAAGATTTTCCGTAAACATAGCGACCGGCTTCAAGATTTTTGTTTTCAGATGGAACAGCAGCACGGAACCGGCAATCACCATCAGAAATGCAACGCCGAGAAGAGCAAACACACTTCCCGTCATCAGATTCAAAACACCGGTCCAGGAGATTTTAATCCGTATTTCAAACGGCGCCTGCGAAAGTTCCTGCCGGAAGGTGTAATTGTCGGTATTAATTTTCGAATTGTCCGTTACAATTCCTTTTTCCGTCAGTGTTCCGATGCTTTTCCCGTTCTGGTCAACGAGACTGACATAGCCGCTCTTTCCAAGAGACAGTTCAGAGAACGGTTCCAGAATTGTCTTCAGATTGACGTAGCAGCCGAGTCCAATGCCCTGACTCTGCGCTACCTTGAGCATATAAACATCGTCTCCCTGGCACATCACGGTCCATTTTTTCTTAACTGCATACGTCTGCTGCGACAGGCTTTTGATCCTACGCTTCAGCGCTTCCTGCAAATAGGGATCAACGGCGTAAAGCCCGTCGGAGGAAATGCTCAGCTGATATAAGCTGTCATCCTTCTGCGTATAGAGAAAAACATTGTAATCCGTTCCAAAATCCCACGCTGCAGATACATAATTCCTTCGCAGCTGCGTAATGACATATTCCTCATACTGATCCTTCTCCATCAGATCCATATATTTCCAGAACGCAGAATCCGGGTTGGAGCTGTCCATTACAGTCGAGAACAGGTTTCGGCTGATTCGAAAAAAACGGTTATCCAGCTCATCCGTATACAGCTTTGAAATCTCTTCCAGCTGCTCATATACCTGCCGCTGCGTCCGGTTCAGAATAAGCACGCTCCCAGCCAGAAAAAGCAGCAGCATACTCAGCAGGCAGATCAAAAGATAACGCCCCTGCTGCGCCAGTGTTGTTTTTTTCGTCTGTTTTGAAATACGCATGATATTTCCTCCTTTTTTCTGTTCCGGTACGCTCGAAATTTTTCCGTGTTTGATTTTACGAACTGATCTTTTTTTCTGAATATAATACAGCAGAAAAACAGTACACCTCATGTTTCCATGAGTCTGTACTGTTTTTCTGATTTATGTCGGAAACACCGAAATGTTTCTCTTTTTTATTCCTGCATGGAAAATCATCCCTTTACCGCGCCAAGTGTGATACCTTCTGCGAAGTATTTCTGAAGGAACGGATAGATGATAAACAGCGGCAGCATGGCGATAAATGCGATTGCCATACGGATCGAGGTTGTCGGCAGCTTTGCCACCTCCGCGCCGATATTTCCGGTTACTTTTCCACTTGCCAGGTACTGAATATCGGTGATCATCTGATTCAGCAGGTTCTGGATGCTGTAAAGCTTCTGGCCTTCATTTCCTGATAAATAGTATAAACCATTTGTCCAGTCATTCCAATAGCCAAGTGCGGAAAACAGTCCCATTGTTACCAGAATCGGTTTTCCAAGCGGCAGTGTGATGCTGGTGAAAATCTTCATGTGTCCGGCGCCATCGATTTTGGCTGCCTCGAACAGCGCGTCCGGGATACTGGTGTTAAAGTAGCTTCGGATCATCAGCACGTTGTTTGCGCTTAACAGGAAGCCTGGAACAATCAATGCCCAGATCGTGTTTTTGATGTGAAAATACTTTACATACATCAAGTAGGTCGGCACCAGTCCGCCGTTGAACAGCATCGTGAAGAATACGAAAAAGGTAATTGCTCTGCGGTACGGCAGCTTTTTAATCGAAAGCGGATATGCCAACAGAGCGGACATCGCAAGGTTTGCAGCGGTACCGACGATGGTTACAAAAATGGTAATTCCGTATGCTCTCAGGATTTTCTCGCCCTGGCGGATGATATAGGAGTAAGCATAGAAGCTGAATTTCTCCGGGAAGAACGAATATCCGTTGCGGATCAGTGTGTTTTCATCGGTCAGTGAGGAAATAAATACGAGTACAAACGGCAGTATAATGGATAACGTAATCAGAATGAGTACTACATTAATCCAGAACTGGAAACGTTTTGCTTTTTTTGAATTTGTCATACTTCCATCCTCCTAGAATAATGCCTGGTCTTTGTCTACTTTGCGGACAATCCAGTTGCTCAACATTACGACACAGAAGCCTACCAGAGACTGGTATACACCGGCTGCAGATGACATACTGATATTTCCCTGTTCAATCAGGGCACGGTATACGTAGGTATCGATAACGTTTGTGGTCGGGAACAGAACACCGGAGTTCATCGGCACCTGATAGAACAGACCGAAATCGGAATAGAAAATTCTTCCGATGCTGAGGAGCAGCAGGGTGATGATGGTCGGAACGAGGCTCGGCAGTGTGATTTTCGTAATCTCCTGCCATTTGCTTGCACCGTCCAGTCTTGCAGCCTCATAGAAGGAAGGATCGATACCGATCAGGGATGCGATGTAAATCAGGCATCCGTATCCTACGCCCTTCCAGCAGTTCGCGATAATCAGGATCGCCGGCCAGTATTTCGGTTTCTGGTACCACTGAATCGGGTCAATGTGGAACAACGGAAGGATGGAGTTGTTGACAAGACCATTTTCTGCACTCAGAAGCGCATATACGATGTAGCTTAAGATAACCATGGACATCAGGAACGGAAGAAGAATCGCACTCTGATATATCTTTTTGAGCTTTGTGTTTCTTATCTCCGTAATCAGAATCGCAATGGCAATTCCGACTACCATGTTTACAAGAATAAATGCAATGTTATACAACAGCGTATTTCTTGTAATAATCCATGCATCCTTGGAAGCAAACAGGAATTTGAAATTTTTAAGTCCTGCCCACGGGCTTGCCCAGATACCTTTTGCAAAGTTCAGTTTTTTAAACGCAATCACCATACCTGCCATTGGGATATAGTTGTTAATCAGCAGATACAGAAGTGCCGGAAGCATCATCAGATAAAGCGGCCAGTATTCCTTCAGCGCGTTTTTCTTTTTTCCTTTTTTAACCTCTGCTTTTTTCATAAAGCGTCTCTCCTTTTATGAGGGCTGTTTTTTTCAGGTTCTTTCACAGAGAAAGCTCCACATCTTTTCTGGTAAGAGTGGAGCCTTCGGTTACTGTATCACACCGGATTTTTTTCCGCCCCGGTCGTGCTCTTTTTACAAATTATGGTGCCTATTTCTCTGCAAGAAATGCATCCAGCTGCTCCTGCTTTGCAGCAATGACATCGTCGATTCCCGCATCGTCCAGCGCCTCAAGGAACTGTGGAAGCAGTTCTTCCGGATCTCCGGAGCCGCTGCTAAGTGCGCCGTTGTACTGGCTGATTACGTTGTTCAGGGCTGATACCTGATCCGCATATTCGCTGTTATCAAAGACAAATCCCAGTGCTTTCGACTCGATACCGGAAGCGTTGAACTCCTGCATTTTGTCCCAGAGCTGCGGGTCAGATCCATCCCATTTGTATGCGATGAACTGGTTCGGAAGCTCCCATCCACAGTTAAAGCTGTAGCCTGCATTGTCTGCTGTTACACCGTCCGGGTAGTTGATGATTCCGTTTTCTTCATCTTCTACTACGTAGTCGGTTCCCTCTTCGCCCCAGTTCAGAAGGTTCATGACCTCCGGGCTGCCATAGATATAATCGAGAACCTGCATTGCTTTTTCCGGATTTTCGGAGTTCTGTGCTACAGAGAAGATAATTCCGCCGTAAGAGGATGAGTTGATGATCGGCTGATCATAGAACGGTACGATTTCAAACTCATATCCTGTGGAGCTCTGGAACTCAACCGGGGTACCTGGATGATAAGCAAAGAACAAGGAGAAGAGATTTCCTGCTTTGCATACGGTTCTCCAGTTTTCTGTGTTTGTTCCGGCATCCTTGCTGATGTAGCCTTTCTGATACCAGTCATGCAGCATAGTTGCAGTCTCCTTGTACCAGTCGCTTGCAAAGTAGTTTTCTACGGTTGTGCTGTTGGTCTGATCCATCAGAGCGCCCGTGTTGGCATCGCCAAGTCCATCAGCGCGGGACAGACGGCTCAGAGGCGTATCACTGTTGTTGCTGGAGAACAGCATTGTCATATCAGGCTCGCCTGCCTGTACGGTCTCAAATACTTTCTCCATATCCTTCGGCTCTTTGATTTCATCGGTATTGATATTATACTTTTCTACCAGATCTTTTCTCATGAAGATGGCTGGAATGCTGCCTCGTTCGATCTGGTTCGGAACGCCATAGACAAACCCATCAATCTGATTTGTTTTTGCAATATCCTCGCCATAGATATCTTTCAGGTTTGTGCCGTATTTGTCAATCAGTTCAGACATATCCATGATCTGGCCGGAATGCATATACTGTACAGCTGTTGTTGCATTTGTGTACAGAAGATCGATTTTCTCATCGCCGGAAAGCATCAGCTGTAACTGCTGAGATGCGCTTGCCCACGGAAGAACAACGATATCGAGCTTTGCATTCAGCTCCGGCTCCAGAATCTCGTTGATTTTTTCTTCGATTCTCTCTTCATCCTGCTGCTGGCTGCCCTGCAGTACCATAGTTACAGTGTACGGCTCGCCTTTTTCCTCTGTCTTTGCTGTGCTTCCGGAAGCTGCGGAGGAACCGGAATCAGAACTGGATCCTGTGCTTCCGCATGCTGCCATGGAAAATGCCATGGTTGCTGCAAGAATGCCTGCTAACACTTTTTTCTTCATACTTTTTCTCCCTTTCACGTATCGTGTTGTGTGACCTTTGATGGTTGTATTATAGCAGGATTTTGACTTACAACTCTATAACTGATTTGACTTTGAAGTATCACTCTTCCGACCTTTGTGTCTTTTTTGTGTCTTTTTTCTGTCAAAAATCTTCCACCATCTTTGCCCCTTCTGCCCCATCGAGTTCGGCCACGGTTCCATTCATGACACGGTAGACTCTCTGGCAGAGGCCGAGGACACTCGGACGGTGCGTCGTAACGATACAGGTTTTGTTGGGACGCTGACGGATGATGTTTCGAAGAACGTTTCGTTCCGTTGTGACATCCAGTGCCGAGGTGGCTTCATCGAGAAGCAGCACCGGAGCATCACGGAGAACGGCGCGGGCGATAGCAAGCCGCTGGGACTGACCTTCGGAGAAACCGCGGCCACGTTCCCCGACACGGCTGTTGATGGTATCCGGCAGATGCTGAACAAAATCCCAGGCGCAGGAGATTTTGAGTGCCTCAATGATCTCCCCGTCGGTCGCATCCTCTTTTACCATACGCATATTTTCGGCGATTGTGCCGGAAAGGATCGTATTTCCCTGCGGCACATAGGCGAAGAGATGACGCGTTTCGGCGTTCATGGGAACCGTTTTTCCGTTTGAGGCAATGATCACGATTTCCCCCTCCTGCGGGCGGATAAGGCCGAGAATCAGGCGGATCATCGTTGTTTTTCCCTCGCCGGACGGGCCAACCAACGCTACAATCTCGCCGGGGGCGGCCTGAAACTCCGATCTGGTGATTACTTTGTTTCCTTCTATATAAGAAAATTCTACCCCATGCATCTGTACCCGGAAGCCATCCTTGGCCAGTGGATCAAGCGCGGCGCTATCCGGGATATGGACCTCTTTTGGCAGCTCTACGAGCTCACGGATCCGGTGCGCCGAGACGGAGCTGTTGAGGAAGGACGGAATAATTGAAATCACGTTTCCAAACGCGCCGGAAAGGTTACTCCGCTGCTGCAGGAACAGCGTCATGGTTCCATAGGTAATGTCGTGCGTCCACAGACGGAACAGGCAGTATCCGAACGCCGTAAACTCCACCGCACTCCCGAGAATAGACATTACGATATTGGTTTTAATCGTAAACAGATTATATTTCAGGCTGATGTCTTTGAAAAGTCCCTGCCACCAGCGCATCTTTTTGCTGTAATACGGTGCGATGCCAAACGACTTGATCGTATCGAAATTGTAGAATGCTTCTACCTCAAAGCTCATCAGGTTGCTGCTCATCTCGCGCACTTTTTTGCTGTATTCCCGCTGACGGCGGATCATAAAACGGGACATCAGAAGCAGAAACGGTGCGCTTAAAAAAGCAATCAGTGCCATAACCCAGTCATAATGCAGGATTACGAAAAAGGTGGCAATAAACCGATACACGGCAATGATAATCGTCGGGAGCCAGCTGATTGCGTTGCCGCTGACCGTTCCAATGTCGCCGTTGAAACGGTTGAGTACGTCACCGTTTGCGTATTTGCTGATTTCCAGCCAGTCCGCATCAACGATTTTGTCAAAAATATCCGCCTGGATGTCGTTGTTGATGGCGATACCAAGCTTCGTTGAAATGCGGTTGATGACACTCTCAAACCCAAGGCTGAACACGGTGCTTCCGATCATGATGCAAAGCAGCAGCGGGAGCTTCTGTATCTGGTATCCGGTGATGATATCGATCAGGTATTTTCCTGCCACGCTGCCGACAAGCCCAAGCGAAGTGCTTAAGATACCGAGAATCGTATAAAAAACAATCGCACCCTTATAGCGCGCGCTGTAGCCAAAAATCCATTTCCAGTCATCGATGATTTCCGAGAACGTTCCGTTTTTCCATCGCTCCGACAGGATGCGGAGAGACTCGAAGGGAGCGTCTTTACTTTTCTCTTTGGATTCTTCCTGCATGCGCGTCTCCTCTCTTTTTCCCGTCTGCGGTACGGATCATATCGTATTTTTTCAGCAGCTCGACACGTCCCGCACCCACTTCAATGCTCAATTTCTGTCCTTTTTCTCCCTGCCCCAGCCATTTCAGGACTCGCTCCACGTATGCAGCCGGGAGCAAAAACGGATACCTCGCCGCATAGGGATACTTGTTTTTCATATAGGAAGCTTCCGGAACCAGCGATTTCCAGATTCCCCCGGCTGTGTGCTTTTCCATTCCGGTTTCTGCCGCATACAGGGTAATGTTTGCACTGTGGATCCGTCCCGCGCTCGATTTTCCGAACGAACCGGCATCGAGAATATCGATCAGAAGCGCTTCGGAATCCGAGTGAAGCTTCTTTGCGGCACGGACTGCCCCACTTGCTTCATAGGAAAAGCCCAGATACCGCTCGCCGATATCCAGCAGATTGATACAGAAGCACGTCATATGATACTCTTTGCACAGCTGCCAGAACATTTCCCAGTCTATTTTTCTTCCATATATACGAATCATCTGTACCATATCACAGATCTGACGGATCCCGACGCCGCCGTGAAGAAAGTGCTTGAAGCTGTGACAGAGAAGATAGAAAAGATGATGCGTTTCTTCTAAGGTAAAGATACTCTGACCCTGCACTTCCACCCTGGATGGATGCGCAAAAACATCGGAAAATGCACGGTTCAGATAACCATAGGCAGAGGATTCTGTACTGAACAGCCTGGTATGTATTTCATAAAAGGCTCCTGTTTTCGGATGAATATAGCCCATCTCTTCCGGGACATCACCGTCTTTTGTGCCATCCGGCATTGCGGCTTCTTTGTCCCGCACAAAGCCCTTTTGCATAAAATAGGCATCCACTGCCGAAAAATCCTTTTCCGGAATCAACAGATCATCATCCCCGGACGGGCGCAGATCCGGCTTCGGATAGAGATTTCTGCACACAATTCCTTTCATCACCAGCGGCTGCACGCCCAGCTGCGCCAGCTCCTTTTCATCGGAAAGAAACAGCGCTGTGCGCGAAACTTGCTGAAAAATACTCTGCATCGCCTGTGTTTTTACCTGTCCGCGCAGTTCCCACGGAAGTCCCGCAAATTCCGGTGTTTTACCCACAACATCGTAGACCGCTGACAGCAGCGAATGCTGTGCTGCCATGACAAACAGATGATTCCATTGTTTTTCTGTCAGCGCCGCAAGTTCTTCCAAAGCTGCTTTTTCTTCTGTCAAAAACGCACGAACCACCGCAAGGAATGCGGTTTCTGTTTCTGTAATCATCTTTTTTTCCTTTCATTTTCTCTGCACGCATCATTTTTCTTTTTATCCACACCGAATAACCAGGCATATCCATGCATCAGAATCGGACGAAGCGGGATAATGCGAATCCAGACCTGTGCAAAAAACTCCCACCAGAACGTTCCCGGTACAAGTATTTTTCCTTTTCGTTCCACTTTTGTCACCCGTGCAAAGATCTGCTTCCGTTGCACATGATGCTCGATTTCCGTCTGTGCATCCCCGATTATGTCATAACCGTCTGCATGAACGCGGCAGATCCGATGCACGACAAACTGTCCGCCCGGCCGCTCATAAAATACGATATCACCTCTCCGAAGTTCCCGCTCCGGCGCTCGGAAGAAAATACTGTCGCGTCCATGAATCAGAAACGGCGCCATGCTGCTCCCGGAAATCACCATACGCACTTCTCTGCCCTGCTCTACAAGTTCTTTCAGCATTCCGACATAGGCACGTGTATCCATCATTTTCATGCATGTTTCTCCCTTTTCTGAATCATGTTTTTGTGCAGTGCAGCTGCATATGTTTCACTTTCGAACGAACCGGCCCCGATCTCCTGCTCCAGCGTTTTCACCGCATCTTCTGAAATGTCGCACGCCAGATGATACACCGGAACTTTTCCAGCAAGCTGTTCGAGAAGGTCGAGACTGTGCACCATTCCCTCCCTGTCCCAGCGGTTCATGGTGATCTGTCCGTACAGACTCGTAAATGCCTCTGCCGGACGCAGCCGCCACGCCTGATTCGTCTTTGCCTGGCTCAGCATTACAATGCATCCGACCGGGAGCTTTTTGTTTTCGCAGACTCCTGAGGTTCCGCAGACCGGCCAGCCGTTTGCTGTCCACGCTGTGCCGTCATATTCCAGCAATGCCTTATCCCCATTTACGGTACGGCTTCCCCGGTACTGTTCCCAGAGTCCCGCCTGTGTGGTTTTGCCCGTTCCCGATGGTGCAGAAAAGAGCATTGCTTTCCCCTGATACTCCGTGTATGCACAGTGCAGAATCAGGCACGGCTGCTCTGCCAGACGGCGCTCCAGGGCAAGGAGGGAAAGAAAAACAACTTCATACTTTTCAACTTCTGCCAGATACCACCTGCCGACGAAAACCTCTGCACGATTTTGCGCAGTCTCACGGTAGAATGCATAAGGACGCGCTTCTCCTTTCACACCGATCCGGCGGCTCTCCAATCCTTCTTTTGTATGAAACACCTGCAGATCGACCCGATCCACAATCAGCTCTCCCTCCGCTTCCGGCAATATGTCGACGGCCGTAATGATATATGTATAATCCGCAGAATCCGTTTCCACCAAAAATTTTTCCATATCCACCGGAAGTACCAGCTCTTCCGGAAACTTCAGCCGGAAGGAAAAACTCCCTGTCTGAAATGTTTTTTCCATCAAAAACTTCTCTTTCTCCCCATGATCTTCCCTTCTCTCCACAGAAGCAATAAAACTATTGTCTGAAATAAATGA
>ENA-UPWN01001043-UPWN01001043.1-human-gut-metagenome-genome-assembly--contig:-NODE-1043-length-11896-cov-4.875709_pt1 | contig 11896 bp, 12 predicted proteins | sample MGYA00250050_ERZ773377 | MGnify/ENA primary metagenome ERZ773377 (study PRJEB29103, sample SAMN06112008) | human gut metagenome | biome: human gut; feature: ankylosing spondylitis patient; material...
GGTTCTCTCGGGGAGAAAAAGGTACTCTACTTCTAAATTTATGTTGCAAAACAGTTAATTTTTTATCGATGTGTGCGCTAAAACATATAAAAAAGCTTGCTAATTTGCAGGAAATCGCTATATAATTTGGTAGAAAGAAGTATTTGGTTTTATATTTGCACCCGTTAAAGGCAAGTTAGTGTCTCTTTAGCGAAAGAAACATGCTTGTTTACGATCCTGAAAATCAGGAGTCGGGAGTTTATCCCCCGGGAGATTCCCCCGATTAAGTTTAACGTAAAATTGAAAATATGAAGGTAAGAGCTTATGTTCTCATCGCATCGGTAGCGTTATTAGGAATGTCTGCCGGTTCGAAAAAGGCGAAACTTACCGAGGGTGTGAACCCCGGTGATCTAGCTCCGAGAATAGAGTTTTTGGGAAACGACGCTAAAGCCAGTTTCCACAACCAATTAGGACGTTATACATTGCTCAACTTTTGGGCGGCTTACGATGCGGAATCGCGGGCTCGTAACGTGCAATTGGCGAATGAGGTTAACAAGTTTGGTCCGGACAAAATTGCGATGTGTTCGATCTCTATGGATGAGAAAGAATCTATTTTTACCGAGACGGTAAAGATTGACAAGTTGGATCTGTCAACGCAATTTCACGAAGGACTGGGTAAAGAGTCAGAGTTGTACAAGAAGTATGATTTAAGAAAAGCTGTTCCACTTCAAGATGGGACAGCCTTTTTTTATCGATTCACAAGTTTTCGTTTCGAGATGATGAAATAGCATGTATAGTCTGAGAAGGAAATGTACGCTTTCTTTTTAAGTCCGTGTTTATTATTAACTCTTTTTGATTTATTAACCCTAATGGATAGGGTGATTGAGAAGGTCCTCTGTCTTTACTGTAAATGAACAACTAACATCCTATAAATAATGAGATCTATACTTTTCTTTATTTGTTTGATCTTTACCTTTGAGGGACAGGCGCAAGAGGTAGAAAAATCCCATATGTGGAAAGTAGAACTCTCCGGTGCCTTGAATAATAATTCAGCATGGGAGGTAGAGCCATCTGTTACTTATCTACCGATTCCTTATGTGGGAATTACTATGGGGTTGCTTTTCTGTAATACGATTGAGAAAGATAGTTATACGGGGTTTTCAAGAGATAATCAGTGGTTCTGGGATTCAGATGAGAGTAATCCGGGCTGTCATTTCTTTGCGTTACGTCCGGCCATCCAGTTAGTAACTCCCGCTTTTAAATTCGGGAAAGACAAGGATACGGGACTCTCTTTGGTCGTTTCACCCGGATTAACCATTCCTTTGCCTATCAATCAAGAGTTTAATATAAGCTATGTTCCAAACACTCCCGGGGTATGGATACCTCAAAAATTCGATCATATAAAGAACAAGGGAGGTAAATTGTTATTTTATCATATTAAAAGTATGTTGAGCCTCGATATAGACCAGCGGTATATATTCTCTTTGGGGTATATATTTTCGAATTTTGATTTATATAGTGGAGGGCGAAACTTCATTGTAGAGGGGAAAAGGCTTAGTATGCCTCGGATTCGTTTTATGCATTCATTCTTTCTAAGTATCGGATATCGGTTTTAAATCGTTTCATACATTGTCTTTCTCGTTTAGCCCAAAAAGGGAGAGCTGTTTTTAAGGCTCCCCCTTTTGCATAAGCTTATATATAATAATGTATAGGATTTATCGAATAGCTTCCACTTCTTCCGTACGCAAAGGGATCTTCTTTCCTAATAGACGAGCGCCGTTCTCGGTAATCAGATAGTCTTCCTCGTTACGTATGCCACTGAAATCCTTATATGTAAACAACTTCTCGTAATTGATGAATTCGGTGAACTTGTTCTGGCCTCTCCATAAATCCATTAATTCAGGGATGAAGTATACACCCGGCTCGATGGTCAAGACAAAACCCGGTTCCAGCTTACGTCCCAAGCGCAATGACTTACGTCCGAATTCCGTACTCTTCGGCTGTCCGTCATAACCAACGTATACCTCTCCCAGATTCTCCATATCATGTACATCCAATCCCATCATATGGCCTAAGCCACAAGGCATAAACATGGCGTGAGCACCGGCTTTTACGGCCTCCATCGGATCTCCTTTCACGAAACCAAGGTCCTTTAAACCCTCCATGATCACTTTACAAGACAACTCATATACATCCACGAAAGGAATACCCGGGCGCAAAGCCGCTACGGCAGCTTCATGGGCGGCTACTTGAATATCATAGATGTCTTTTTGACGGGTCGTGAACTTAGAGTCGGCCGGGATGGTGGATGACATATCTCCGGCATATCCCATCTCAGTCTCGGCACCGGCGTCCAATAACAGCATATCGCCGCTCTTAATCATATGACTATGATCATGGTTGTGCAAGGTCTGCCCATTGATCGTGGCGATGATAGGGAAGGAGAGCTGGTAATTGTTGGCGAAAGCGACTTCCGCAACGGCAGCCGCTACATCCGACTCCCGGATTCCCGGACGTACGGTACGCATGGCAGTCAGGTGCATATCAGCGGTTACGATACAAGCTTTCTCGATCTCGGCGATTTCTTCCTCGCTCTTGTAATTCCGTTGGTTTACGACACCCATGATGAAAGGCACGGAAGGTTTCTCCGCGCCGGGTACGATACCCAACCATTGGAATAACTTGATCTGGTGTTCCGCACGATACGTCGGCAGATAATGGATTGGCTGGCCTTTTTGCTGGGCATTCTTCAAGTAAGTCTCGATCTCCTTGAAAGGACGGACTTCCTTGATACCTGCGGCCTCGCTCTTCTCTTTTAGGGTGGGCTGCGTACCCATCCATACAATCGCGTCTATAGTCAACTCATCGCCAAAGATGATCTCCTTATCGTTATCGATATCGATGATAGCGGATAACCCGGCGTATGGCAATCCGAAGAAATACAAGAAGGTAGAGTCTTGACGGAAGTGATACGTATTATCGGCGTAGTTCATCCCACTCTCGTCGTTTCCAAGGAATAGCAACAAACCGGAACCTATGGTTTGTTTCAGCTTAGCCCGGCGGGCCATATAAGTTTCTTTACTGAACATAAGGATTATTTTTTGTTAGTGTACCAAAGATAGTAATTAATGTAATATACTAGGCTGACATTCGAAATTATTTCTTACATTAGCCCATGTAAAATGTAACCTCTGGTACCTTATGAAGATTCAAAGAATTCAAGAACTTACCGATGCCTCCATCGTCTGTGGCTCAGAGAAACGGGAGAATGATGTGCAGTGCGCTTTTGCCAGCGATCTGATGAGTGACGTGCTTACGCTGGATTGTGGTGATGTGCTGTTGGTGACAGGACTTTGTAATTTGCAAACGATCCGTACCGCGGAGATGGCGGAAGTTTCTTATATACTTTTCGTGCGGGGGAAGAAAGTAACCCCGGATATGCTGGAGCTGGCTCGTGAGAACAATATGGTTCTTCTGGAGACGGATCATTCTATGTATCATACGGTCGGAGAGCTTTATAGCGCGGGGCTCCTTCCTATATATTGAGAAAGGAGGTCGTGAGATATGCTATTTAAGTTTGAGTTGGAGGGCGGTAATTTCTCGAAGGCGGGTTATGCGTCTAGCCAGATAAAGAAGGTCTTGAAGCAATTGGCTATCGATCCCCGGATCATTAAGCGGGTGGTCGTGGCGCTTTATGAGGCGGAGGTAAATATCGTGGCTCACGCTTGGAGAGGAACGGTTGTCGCTGAATTGGACGCTGATAAAATATCTTTGGAACTGAAGGATGAAGGGCCCGGAATCCCGGATATATCGCTAGCTATGCGTGAAGGGTATTCGACGGCATCCGAGGCCGTGCGTGAGATGGGATTTGGTGCCGGAATGGGACTTCCAAATATGAAGAAGAACGTAGATGAATTAACGATCGAGAGCCAAGTAGATGTAGGTACCACGGTACGTATGGTCACATGGTTTAATAAAGAAGGAGCGTAGACCATGGAGGAAGCTAATTTTTATCATGCCTTGAAGATTGACAATGACCGCTGTATAGGCTGTACGCATTGCATGAAAGAGTGCCCTACGGGAGCGATCCGTATCCGGGATGGTAAGGCTTTGATCCATAAGGATTGGTGCGTGGATTGCGGCGAGTGCTTGAAATCGTGCCCGACAGAGGCTATCTATGTGGAGCAGGATGACTTCCAGCGTATATTTGATTATAGATGCAGGGTAGCGTTGATGCCCACGGTATTTATCGGGCAGTTCTCAAAGTACACGACCGAGAAGGAAATTATCAGTGCCGTTATGGAACTGGGCTTTACCCATGTTTTCCAAGTAGAGTTTACCGCCGATATGATCCATAAGGAAATGGTACGGCAGATGGAAAACGCCGAGGAAAAACCGGTGATCAGTTCTTTTTGCCCCGCTATCGTCCGGTTGATACAAGTCCGTTTCCCTGCGCTGGTGGATAATATCTTATTGGTGAAAGCGCCGGTAAACGCCTCGGCCACTTATTATCATAAGATATTGGAAGGGCAAGGTGTTCCCTCGGAAGAGATCGGTATCTTTTATGTTACGCCTTGCGCGGCGAAAATCGCGGCGTTGAAGGGAGCGGAAGGTTATTCATCTACGATCAAAGGCGTGATAAATATGGATACCCTATATAATAAGGTATACCATATTCTTAAGAATCGCCCGAGAGGATATGAGCCGGAATGTGAGCTTCCTCCGCCATTAACGAAAAAAGAGATGCGATGGAGCCAGACAGGAGGGGAGGCCAAACATTTCTCCGGTCGTTGCCTCGCGATCGATGAGATCCATAATGTGATCGATTTCTTGGAACGAATGGAAACGACCAGCGAGGTACGTAACGTAGACTTTCTGGAACTGAGGGCTTGCGACCGTAGCTGTGCCGGAGGTGTATTAGCCGTAGCGAACCGTTTCCTCACGGCCGAGCGTATCATGAAGCGATCCATGAACCGGGATAAAGTACCGATGATATACGCCGCCGATAATTTCGAGGCTTTATCCTATTTGAGGCAGCATATTACGATCCGTCCGGTGCAACCGAATCCCAAACGGTTGTACGATGGAACGATCGATGAGATGCTGAAGAAAATGGAGCAAGTGCGGAAATTGATGTGCTACCTACCGGGAATCGATTGTGGCGCTTGCGGCAGCCCGAACTGTCAAAGCTTGGCCGAGGATATCGTACGCCACGAGGCTCAATTCAGTGATTGCGTATTTATGCAACGTAATATGGAGAAGCACGGTAAACTAGACCAAGAGCATGCCTTCCGTATCGTTGAGAAGACATGGGGGAAAGATCGTTTAAATAAGGATTGTTATAAGAAAGGAGCTAAATATGAAGGTTTGTGATTTAGTGAAGATGTTGAATCTTACTGTATTTTGTGGAGAAGAGGGCCTTGATACAGAGATAACCGGAGGCTATACGAGCGATTTACTAAGTGATGTCATGGGACATATCGAGGAGGGTATGCTATGGATTACCATGCAAACGCATCAGAATATACTGGCCGTGGCTACTTTAAAAGACGCCTCCGCAGTATTGATCGTGAACGGAACCTCTCCGGATGATGAGACCTTACAAAAAGGTAAGGAAGAGGCTGTCCCTCTTTTAGGAACTACACGCTCCGCGTTCGAGGCTTCCGGTATGATTTACCGCTTATTACAGAATGAGAATGGATGAAACAGTATTTAGCTGATTTACATATCCATACTTGCCTGTCACCATGCGGCAGTCTGGAAATGAGTCCATCGGAGATCGTGCGTCGTTCCTTAGCGAAAGGTTTGGATGCTATTGCCATTACGGACCATAATACGACCTTACAATGCCGGGAGATTCAATCCCTTGGCGAGAGATTCGGACTAAGGGTCTTTGCGGGCGTAGAAGTTACGACCCGTGAGGAGGCGCATTGTCTGGTTTATTTCCCGACCGATGAATCCCGTAAGCGATTCCAACGATATTTAGAAGAGCATCTCCCTCCAATTCCAAATGATCCGGAACGTTTTGGCGATCAAGTTTGGGTGAATGCGGAGAATGAGATTCTAGGAGAAGTACCCTATCTTTTGCTCTCCGCCTTGGATCAAAGCGTAAACCAAATAGCCGCTCAAGCACGTAAGGTGGATGCTCTATTTGTAGCCGCCCATGTAGAACGTCCGTCATTCAGCCTGATCAGTCAATTAGGTTTTATAGCCCCTTGCTTATCTTTAGATGCTATTGAATATAATAATCAGCAAAGATACAGTAAGTTATTGTCTATTCACGGGTATTTGAAAGAGCAGACTCAATACTCAGCCTCGGATGCTCATTACCCCGAACAAATAGGTACTCAGCCCTCCATTTGGCAAACGGAGGAATTAACCTTCGATGGCTTACGAAAGGCTTTTGATCAAAAAGACAATCACTTAATTTTCGCCTCTCATGGATAATCTCTCGTTTCATATCACGGATATAACCGCTAATAGTATTAGAGCAAAAGCTTCTGATATAGAGATAGATATACAGATAAAGGACACATCCATATGTATTCGTATCGCGGATAATGGCTGTGGTATGGATCCGGAAACAGTCTCTCTGATCCGTAATCCGTTTTATACGACTCGCACGACACGAAAAGTGGGTCTAGGCTTACCTTTCTTGATACAAAACGCGGAGCAAACAGGCGGGAATGTGGAAATATCTTCCATACAGGGAAAAGGTACGGTAGTTGTTGCTTGTTTTGTCTCATCTCATATTGATTGTCCGCCTTTGGGAGATTTGGCGGGTACAATGGCTATGCTTATAGGCAGTAATCCGGACATAAACATTCATTTCTCATATCATTCAGATCTGGTTTCATTTGATATCAGTACGCGAGAGCTTAAAGAAATCCTAGAGGACATGCCATTAAGTCATCCGAAAGTCATGCTTTATTTGAAGGAGTTAATAGCGAATCAAATAGTTGCGTCAAGCTGAATTAATCTTTTCATATAGGTGATCTGATCTTTTCACAGCTGTGATACGATCTTTTCACATCCATGAAACAAACGTTTCACAGCCGTGAAAAGATCTGTGTCTTTACTCAAAGCAGCTACAAGCTTTGCTTGAATGCACTAATTTATCCTTATCTTGCTATTAATTTTATAATTCCCATTATGTTTAATAGTATTATGAACGATCAAAAAATGACTACTCCGATACATGATACACAAATAAAAAACCGCCTAGTAACCTTATATTACTAGACGGTTCCATTTATTCTGAAAGAAGAAATTACTTATTCATCTCTGCTTCAATAGCATCGAATTTATCACCCATATTCAAGTTGTAGTAAATACCTCTTAAAGCAGTCATATATTCTCTTTCTTCTGGTTTCATTTGGTGAGCTTTCTCAAAGTAAGGAAGAGCTTGCTTAAAAAATTCCTTAGCTTTGCCTAATTCCTCTTGATATTGTTTTGCGTCGTTGATCATATTAGCCTCACCTTGCTTGTTTACACCTTGGTTGTAATATACACGACCTAAGTTAGAGAGAGATTCGATATAGTCCGGATTGATCGCCAATGCTTTCTTGAAATACTCTTCAGCTTTAGCGTAATCTTTCAAACCAGTCTCATAAACACGGCCCATTACATCGTAAAGCTGTGGATTGTTGGAATCCTTAGCGATAGCTGTGTTCAAATATTCAATAGCTTTCTCATTTCTATTAGAATAGATGTAATTGTTTATAAGGCTCATTAAGAAATACTGTTCCTCGGGGAATTTATTCAAACCTTCTTCCAAAGTCTTCTCTAAATTCACGGTATCCTTAGCTTGCTCATACTCATAGCATAAGTATTGATATACCTCGCTTGCTCTATAATCCGTATTTTTAGCACGCTCTAACGCTGCGATAGCTTTTTGAGAATCGCCAAGTTTTCATGTGTCTGAACATCCTCTGTAGTCGGGTAAGCAGAAAAAAATGCAATATTCATAACTATAAGCGAAATGGGTAGACGAGGTGACAAACGGTGATACGGAACTTGCGTCCATGATACAGCAGGGCGTGGACAAAATAACGGATACGGTTGAGACCTTTTTTGAAGATGATATTTTTTCAAAGGTACAGACTTATCTTACATCGATCACAAGCGGTGTGATCTATGGTGTCAAATTCGTTTTAAATGTGATCGTCGGTCTGATCATTTCAGTCTATGTGATGGCAGACCAGGAACATTTTGCAGGACAGGCGAAAAAGATCGTATATGCGATGTTTAAACCGGTGCGGGCAAATGTTATCGTTGATACTGTCCGTAAGAGCAATGAGATTTTCAGTGGATTTATCAGTGGTAAAATATTAGATTCGGCGATCATTGGTGTGCTCGCCTATATCGTGCTTGCAATCATGAAGATGCCGGATACGGTGTTAGTCGCCGTGATCATCGGTGTCACCAATGTTATACCGTTTTTCGGCCCATTTATCGGCGCGGTGCCGTCCTTTATCATTATCGTGCTTCAGAATCCGATACAGGGATTATATTTCCTGATCTTTATCGTTGTGTTACAGCAGATCGACGGAAATATCATTGGACCGAAGATCCTTGGAAGTTCTACCGGATTATCGGCATTCTGGGTTGTATTTGCAATTCTGGTATTTGGCGGATTATGGGGATTCCCGGGAATGCTGCTCGGTGTGCCGCTTATGGCAGTGATCTATTATGTTGCACAGAAAACGGTATCTTATTTCTTAAAGAAGCGTGGACTTACAACAGATACACTGGCATATGTATATCTGACTAAAGTTGACAAGGAGAGTAATCAGCCTGTTTATGATAAAAATCCGTCAAAAAAAGAGTTGAAAAAACATCATGGAAAACATATCGAGGAATCCATAGAAGAGAGTAAAAAAGAAGAATAAGATCAATGACAGAAAAGAGGGTATGGCAGACTGCAAACCCTCTTTTTTTGCCTGTATCATGGCTTTTTTTTCTAAGATTAAATTTTGACATCTATATGTGCGTATGATAAACTAAGAACAAAAGAAGCAGCAAAAGAATAGCGCGTTCTGAGGTGGCATAATTTGGATAAATATGAATATAAATTAAAGCTGGATCAGATGAAATCTCTGACGGCCGAACATAATTATGAAAAGGCAGCAGAGATAGCTGATACGATTAACTGGAATAAAATAAAAAATGTAAATGCACTTGTAAAAGTTGGAGAGATTTATGAGAATACCGGTCGTTTAGAAGACAGCCGTGAGGTTTTGCTTATGGCATATGACCGGTCTCCAATTGGAAGAATGATCATTTATCGCCTGGCAAAAGTTGCCATTAAAATGAAAAATTTTGATGAGGCGAAAGATTATTATCAGGAATTTGTGGAGATCGCACCACATGATAATTTGAAATATGTGTTGAAATACGAGATCTGCAAAGCCCAGGGTGCAAATATAGAAACTCTGATCGGAATTTTAGAGGAGTTAAAAGAGCAGGAATATACCGAAGAATGGGCATTTGAACTTGCATGTCTGTATCATAAAGCAGGTATGGCAGATAAGTGTGTGGAGGCATGTGATGAACTGGTACTGTGGTTTGGTGACGGTCCATATGTAGAGCGTGCCTTAGAACTGAAGATGATCTATCAGCCGTTAAATAAACAGCAGGAAGAAAAGTATCGCAGATTTTGTCAGAAACGCGAAGGTGTTGTTGAGGTCAGACCGGAGGAGGAGCTTGACTCCGGTGAGATCGTGAATGAAACCGTACAGATACCGGATGTGAAGCTTTCACCGGAACGGTTTAATACACAGAATCTGCAGGAAGAGCTGCAAAAGAGCATGCAGCAGATCATGCAGGCGACGGAAAAAGAAACTGTTACAGACAGTATGGACAACATCAAAAAGCTTGTGGAGGAGATTCCATATCTGCAGCTTCCGAAAGAAGAATATGATCCATCTGAGGAAGAGGAAGATACGCTGGAACATATAGAGACGGATCACGAGATCGATGATTCGTTAAAGATCAATTTCAAAGAGCTGCTTGCAGAAGAACATGATGGACAGATTGGGATGTATATGCCGGAGAAAACGGCATTAGAGCACCAGATCACAGGTCAGATGAGCATTGAAGAAGTGCTTGCTGAGTGGGAAAAGACGAAATATGCCGCAGAAGTTGCATTAGAAGATGCAAAGCAGCGCAGACTTGAATCTGCAAAGGCGCGTGCGCTGCAGGAAGCAGAAGAAATTATGGGACGTCTTGCAGACATTATTCCAAAGCTTGATGCAGGTGTTGCTCCAAAAGATATACTGCAGGATCAGTACATAGAAGGCAAGCCGTTAGAAAATGACAGGGCAGCAGCTATGGTTGCAAACATGAATCAGATCTTACAGGAAGAGATTGACCGGATATCGACAGAGACGGCGGATATCGATAAACAGCTGGCAGAGGCAGCCGGAACAGCAGCGTCAATGGGAGAGATATCTGGGCCAGGAGTGAATGCAGCGGAGCTTGCAGAAGAAGTATCCGGGATGATGCAGGAGACAGAAGATGTGGAAATATCCGGACAGGAGCAGATACCGGGATCTCAGCCGGATGAGGAAATCGCAGATCTCTCCGCAGAAGAAACGGATGAGGAAACTGTAGATCTCAGTACAGAGGAGAAGGCGGCAGAAGAAGTTTCAGATATTAGTGAAGAGAAAACATCTGAAGCAGATGATTTTGATATAGTTACCGCAGACACGATCGATCTTGGCAAAGTGGTAACGGAACAGGCATTAGCCGAAGCGGTAGAGCATATTACCGATACGGAAAGCGCGACGGATGATATCACACAGAAAGAGCTGGCTGACAACACGGCAGTTGAGGTAACGAAAGAGGTTCTTAAGAAAGAGGACCGGGTGGAAAGAGTCCTTCCGGAGATCACAGAGCCTGAGGATGAGACCGGTTTTGAGGCAGTTACATCACTGGGTGAAGAACTTCGGGGGATATTTACCTATTTTGTTTCGATCAAGGGAATGGAAGAACAGATTTGTCAGGCACTTACAGGTGCGGCAAGACATCTGATAACAGGAAAGGATGCTTCTACCGGAAATATGGTGATCCAGGGTGGCAGCGGAAGTGGCAAAACAGTCCTTGCAACGGCTATGGTGAAAGCACTTCAGAAAGAAACCGGAAAACCAAAAGGAAAGGTTGGAAAGATTGAAGCTTCCGCACTGAATAAAAAGGATGTAGCATCACTGTTAAAGAAAATTTCCGGGGGCTGTCTGATCATAGAGAAAGCCGGAGATATTTCCAAAGAAACGGCAGTCCGGCTGGCACTTCTTCTGAAAAGTGATACAAGCGGATTATTTGTCATTATGGAAGATACACACCGTGGAATTGAGAAGGCACTCGGCAGAGATGAAGGATTTGCTTCCCGTTTCTCTGAGAAGATCAATATTCCGATATTTACCAGTGATGAGCTTGTTTCATTTGCGAAAGCGTATGCAAACGAACTTGGCTATACAATAGATGAGATGGGTATTCTGGCACTTTACAACAGTATCAGCAATATTCAGAAATATGACAAGGCAACAACGCTTACAGAGGTAAAAGAGATTGTGGACGATGCGATTCATAAATCTGAGAAGGGCGGTTTACGAAAAGCATTTAGCATTATTACGTCCAGAAGATATGATGATGAAGATTATGTGATTCTTCGCGAAAAAGATTTTGGAATCTAAAATATACAGGCTATAATCATGACATAAAAATAAAGGGGTGTAAGGGTATGGCTAATTTTTCAGAGTTGGATCGCTATTTATTTGGACAGGCGACGCATTACGAGATTTACCGGAAACTGGGGGCTCATTTTACGGATCAATATGGAAGAGGTAGCCGCCGAAAGTGATGGCGTACCCTGTCACAAACATAGGGATACCGATAGCCAGGGTTTTTCTCCAACTCC
>ENA-UPWN01001065-UPWN01001065.1-human-gut-metagenome-genome-assembly--contig:-NODE-1065-length-11723-cov-14.313412_pt1 | contig 11723 bp, 7 predicted proteins | sample MGYA00250050_ERZ773377 | MGnify/ENA primary metagenome ERZ773377 (study PRJEB29103, sample SAMN06112008) | human gut metagenome | biome: human gut; feature: ankylosing spondylitis patient; material...
AAAGCGGCCCGCGCTGCCCTGCACTTCTGGGAGGAGCCCTGCATCAGCGGCACCCGGGGCAGCGGCACGGTGTTCTTCTCCGGCTGCACCCTCAAGTGCTGCTTCTGCCAGAACTACCCCATCAGCGCCGAGGGGCTGGGCAAGGAGATCACCGTGGAGCGCCTGGCCGAGATCTTTCTGGACCTGCAGGCGCAGGGAGCCCACAACATCAATCTTGTCACACCCGGGCAGTGGCGGCCCTGGATCATCGCTGCCCTCGACCTGGCCCGGGCGCAGGGGCTGCATCTGCCCATCGTCTGCAACACCGGCGGCTACGAGACTGTGGAGAGCGTGCACGCCTGGCGCGGTTTCATCGACATCTGGCTGGCCGACCTGAAGTATGTTTCCCCTGCCCTTTCGGCAGAGCTTTCCGCTGCGCCGGACTACTTTGCGCAGGCCAGGCCCGCCATTGAAGCCATGATGGCTCAGGCCGGGCACCCTGTTTTTGACAGCGAGGGCATCCTGCAGCGGGGCGTGATCCTGCGCCACCTTGCCCTGCCCGGCCATGTGGACGACAGCTTTGCCGTGCTCGATCAGATGGCGGCTTGGAACAAGGCCGACCCCGGGTGCTTCCTGCCCAGCGTGATGAGCCAGTACACCCCCTTCTATCAGGCGGCAGACCACGGCATCGGGCGGCGCATCACCACCTACGAATACCGCCGGGTGGTCAACTACGCCATGGATCTGGGCCTCAGCTCTGGCTATATGCAGCAGAAGAGCAGTGCAAAGGAAGAGTATACGCCCAGCTTTGACCTGACGGGGGTGTGAACCCCACCGTCATCTCTGCGGGATGCCACCGCCCCTAGTAGGGGCGGCCTTGGCAAAACCATAAGGCTTTACGCAATGCCAAGGGCCCCACTATTAGGGGGGCTGTCACCGCAGGTGACTGAGGGTTTTTTTCGTCAAAACAACCAAAATTTCTTTTTCTTTTTCTCTCGGCCGAAACAGCATTTGCTTGCTATCCGGTGCGCAGTGCGGTATAATGGATACAACAATGTGTTCTCACATAAAATGGATCCCAGAAACGACTTTTTAGGAGGAGCGTTATGGAACACTACAATCCCATCCTCGGCAGTGAGCCCAACGGCCAGAAATTTATCACCTGCGGCGAGATCATGCTCCGTCTGACCCCGCCGAACTACGAAAAGATCCGCATGGCATCCAGCTTTGAAGCCAGCTACGGCGGCAGCGAGGCCAACATTGCACTGGCCCTGGCCAACCTGGGTGTGGACAGCACCTTCTTCAGTGTAGTGCCCAACAACAGCCTGGGCAAGAGCGCGGTGCGCTGGCTGCGCTCCAACGATGTGCATTGCACCCCCATGATCCTGACCGAGCCCAACGAGACCCCTTCCAACCGGCTGGGTACTTATTATCTGGAGACCGGCTACGGCATCCGCGCTTCCAAGGTCATCTACGACCGCAAGCACAGTGCCATTACCGAGTATGACTTCTCCCAAGTCGATCTGGACGCTCTGCTGGACGGCTACGACTGGCTGCACCTGAGCGGCATTACCCCGGCACTGGGCCCCAACTGCCGCGGCCTCATCATCGATATGCTCAAGGTGGCCAAAAAGAAGGGCCTGACCGTCAGCTTTGACGGCAACTTCCGCTCTACCCTGTGGAGCTGGGAGGAAGCCCGCGATTTCTGCACCGAGTGCCTGCCTTACGTTGACGTTCTGCTGGGCATTGAGCCCTACCACCTGTGGAAGGACGACAACGATCACAGCAAGGGCGACTGGAAGGACGGCGTGCCCCTGCAGCCCAGCTATGAGCAGCAGGACGAGATCTTCCAGCACTTCATTGCCCGCTACCCCAACCTCAAGTGCATTGCCCGCCATGTGCGCTATGCCCACAGCGGCAGCGAGAACAGCCTCAAGGCCTTTATGTGGTACGACGGCCACACCTTTGAGAGCAAGCTCTACACCTTTAATATTCTGGACCGCGTGGGCGGCGGCGATGCCTTTGCCAGCGGCCTGATCTACGCCATGCTGCACAACTATAAGGCTATGGACATGATCAACTTTGCCGTGGCAAGCAGCGCCATCAAGCACACCATCCACGGCGATGCCAACATCACCGACGATGTCAGCTCCATCCGCAACCTGATGAACATGAACTACGACATCAAGCGGTAACATTCCTTTATACGCAAAGATCCCCTCCGGTACGCGCACACCGGAGGGGATCTTCTTATTATGCTTCAATCTTACAGAAACACATCCAGCATCTTTTCCAGCGGGGTGCGGGTGTCAAGCTCCAACCCGGCTTTCTGTTTCAGCATCAGGATGCGGCGGACGCTCTCGTTGAGGCGTTCCTCGCTGATGGTTCCATTCTGCACAGCCTCCAGTACACCGTCAAAGGCTTCCGGCAGGTCGGGCGGCATCAGCAGAAGATCTGCCCCGGCGTTCAGCGCCGCTACAGCCGCTTCTGCTGCAGAATAGTGGTCACGAATGGCTTGCATGGACAGCGAATCGGTGCAGATGACCCCAGTAAAGCCCAGCTCCCCCCGCAGACGCTCGGTCAGCATCGTGTAGGAGAGCGACACAGGCAGGCCGTCCTGCGTTGCATTGGGGGTGGTGATGTGGGCGGTCATTACTACGTCGGCCCCAGCTGCGATTCCAGCCGCAAAAGGCTTCAGCTCCGTCTCCCGCATCTCTGCCCAAGTCTTGGTGCTGCTGGCCGTGCCGTAGTGGCTGTCCTCTGCGGTATCTCCGTGGCCCGGGAAATGCTTGAGTGTGCAGAGTATGCCCGCATCGTGAAACCCTTGTACAGCGGAGGCCACCATCTGTGCCGCCACTGCCGGATCCGACGAAAATGCTCGGTTCCCGATCACGGTATTGGCCGGATTGGTGTTCACATCTGCCACTGGAGCAAAGTCAAGATTCAGGCCGTAGGTTTTGAGGTAGCCTCCGATGATCTGCCCCATGGCACGGGCATTGGCCGGGTCCCCTGTTGTACCTACTGCCTGGGCACTCTGGTATTGGGGCAGATCAAAGCCGGAAGCATTGGCCAACCGGGCCACGCTGCCGCCCTCCTCGTCCACAGCGGTCAACAGACCGGTCCCGGATGCTGCCTGAAAATCTGCCAGAAGCTTTTTCAACTGCTCCGGGCTTTTCACATTCTGCCGAAACACCACAATGCCACCCACCGGATACTTTTTCAGCCCCTGCCGTTCTGCCCAGGTCAGCCTTGTGCTATCAGACTGTCCACTGGGGTCCAGTGCCTCGACCCGCACCACGAACAGCTGCCCCACCTTTTCCCGCAGAGACATGGCAGCAAGCCGTTCCTCAACCGGGTCAATCTGGGCTGCTGCCGAAGCCGTTCCCGTCAGCAGCAGAGCCGCAGACAACAGCACAGCAGCTGCCTGCCGGATGATTTTTTGCACGAGAGACACCTCCTCTTTCTCTCAGTGTAGCACACCCTGCAAAGGTGCACAAGATGCAAAGATCCCCTCCGATACTCACACACCGGAGGGGATTTTCCATATCAGAAATGCATCAGGAAAGGATCATGCGGTCGTTGGCGAACTCGCCGCCGGACGCGATCTGGAACTTGGCCAGCAGATCGGAGACGTGCAGGTTCTTCTTCTCTTCCCCGGAGACATCATAGATGATGTGGCCCTCGTGCATCATGATCAGGCGGTTGCCGTACCTGATGGCATCCTTCATGTTGTGGGTGATCATCATGGTGGTCAGGTGGTTCTCCTCCACGATCTTGGCCGAGAGGGTCAGCACCTTGAGCGCCGTCTTGGGGTCCAGAGCGGCGGTGTGCTCATCCAGCAGCAGGAGCTTGGGCTTGTTCATGGTAGCCATAAGCAGGGTCAGTGCCTGACGCTGACCGCCGGACAGCAGGCCCACGCGGGCGGTCAGGCGGTCCTCCAGGCCCAGGTCCAGGCTCTTGAGCAGTTCACGGTAGCGCTCCCGTTCGGCCTTGGTGATGCCGATCCTCAGGCCGCGCCGCTTGCCGCGCCGGGCGGCCAGGGCAAGGTTCTCCTCGATCTGCATGGTGGCGGCGGTGCCGGTCATGGGGTCCTGGAACACGCGGCCGATGTAGGCGGCGCGCTGGTGCTCCCCCAGTTTGGTCACGTCGGTGCCGTCAATGATGATCTTGCCGCTGTCCACAGGCCACACACCGGCCACAGCGTTCAGCATGGTGGATTTGCCCGCACCGTTGCCGCCGATGACGGTGACAAAATCACCTTCGTTCAATTTCAGGTTCAGACCGTTCAGGGCCGTTTTCTCGTTGACGGTACCGGCGTTGAAGGTCTTGGAAACATTCTGGATCTCAAGCATTTTTTGCATCCTCCTTCTGTGCCTTCTTTGCCGCAGGCTTTGCGAAGTACTTGCTCTTCCAATAGGGCACGGCCAGGAACACCGCCACCACGGAGGCGCTCAGCAGCTTGAGCAGGTTTGCGTCAAAGCCGAGGGTCAGCACCAGCTGGATGACGATGTAGTAGATGATGGCACCCAGCGAGACGGACACCAGCTTGAGGGCAAAGTTGTGGAAGATGCGGCTGAACAGGGCTTCGCCGATGATGACAGCGGCCAGGCCGATGACGATGGCACCACGGCCCATGCTGACATCGGCAAAACCCTGATACTGGCTCAGCAGTGCGCCGGACAGGGCCACCAGACCGTTGGAGACCGCCAGACCCAGCACCACATTGAAGCTGGTGTTGATGCCCTGGGCGCGGCTCATGGCGGGGTTGGAACCGGTGGCGCGGATGCCGCAGCCCAGCTCGGTGCCAAAGAACCAATACAACACGCCGATGACTACGGCGCTGACCAGAATGACCATGATGATGGGGTTGTGCAGGGCAAGCTCCTTGACCCAGCGCAGGGAGATGAGCAGGTCGTACTTGTCCACGTTGATGGACTGGTTGGCCTTGCCCATGATCTTCAGGTTGATGGAGTAGAGGGCCAGCTGGGTCAGAATGCCAGCCAGAATGGCCGGGATGCCCATAAAGGTGTGGAGCAGGCCGGTGACAAGGCCGGTGGCCAGACCGGCCAGCAGGGCGATGAAAAGCGCTGCCCAGACGTTCATGCCGGAGAGCAGGCACATAACGCAGACCGCGCCGCCGGTGCCAAAGGAACCGTCCACGGTCAGGTCAGCCACATCCAGGATGCGGTAGGTCAGATACACACCAATGGCCATGATGCCCCAGATGAGGCCCTGCGCACAGGCACCGGGCAAGGCACCGGGCAGGTTGGCAAGTCTTGCAAGAATATCCAAAACGTTTTCCTCCTGTAACTACACTTTTTTCTGATACGGGAAAGCGGAGAAGAGCAAAAATTCTCTCTTCTCCGCTGATTTTATTGTAAAGCCTCTCCGTCACTGCAACGTGAACTCTGCGCCCCTATCAGGGGAGCTTTCTGCAAAACAGACTGAGCGCCTGTTATTCCTCAATGGCCTCGTAACCCTCGGGAACGGTCATGCCCAGGTCATCGCAGATCGTCTTGTTGTACTTCTTGGTCACATTGGTGTACTCGACGGGCATGGTGGAGATATCGGCCTCACCGGTCAGGACCTTGGCAGCCATCTCACCGGTGGTGTAGCCCAGATCATAGTAGCTGATGGACAGGGTCGCCACGCCGCAGCCGGAGCAGATGCCCTCCTCACCGGCGAACACGGGCTTCTTGGCCGGGCGGCAGATGCCATCGATGATGCCGGTGTTGGCGGCGCAGGTGTTGTCGGTGGGGACATACACCGCGTCGTTCTCGTCGGCAGCCTTCTGGCAGACAGAGGCCAAATCGTTGGAATCAGAGAAAGCGTACTGGGTGGCGGTAACGCCCTTGGCCTCCAGGTACTTCTGGACCTCGTCTACCTGATACTGGCTGTTTGCCTCGGCAGAGCAGTAGAGCAGGCCCACCTTGGTGGCCTCGGGCAGCCACTCGGTGATCATATCCGCCTGCTGATCCAGCGGAGCCAGATCAGAGGTGCCGGAGACATTGCCGCCCACGGTGCCATCGAAATCGGTCAGGCCCAGAGCAACACCGTACTCGGTGACGGAGGTGCCCAGAATGGGGATGCTGTCGGTGGCAGCCTGTGCGGCCTGCAGGGCGGGGGTAGCGTTTGCCATGATCAGGTCAACGCCTGCGGAAACAAAGCCGTTGGCGATGGTGGCGCAGGTTGCGGAATCGTTCTGGGCGTTCTGGAAGTCAAAGGTGACATTCTCGCCGAACTGTGCGGTCAGAGCATCCTCAAAGCCCTGGGTGGCAGCGTCCAGAGCGGCGTGCTCCACCAGCTGGCAGATGCCAACGGTATACTTCTGGCCGTCAGCCGCTGCGGAAGAGGCCGCAGCAGAGGAAGCGGTGGAAGAAGCAGCCGTGGAGCTGGAGGAACCGCCGCAGGCAGTCAAGGCAGCAGCTGCGCCGCAGACAGCGGCGGCAGACAGGAACGAACGACGAGAAATTTTACGCATGATATTACTCCCTCAATTCTACTTTCGCGGCAACAGGACACCGCATGAAAGTCAGTATTCAAGCGGCCTGTCGCATCGCGCTACCGCTTTACACTCGTGAAGTATATCACACTTTCCGCTCCAAAACAACCGGGGAACAGCCCGAATTATCAATCAAAGTAATTTTATCCATCACTTTTTTCGATTGTTCTGTGCCGCATCTGCATCCCTTCGAGCTTTTTCAGCTCACCGTCCAGCCAGAGCAGATTTTCTTCCAGCTGGGGGCGGTACTCTTTTGCAAAGTCGTACCGATAATACAGCGCCTGCCACAGCTTTTCCTGCATCCGCCGGGCAAACACCGGCTCAAACAGAGCGTCCAGCCGCTCCACGGTATCCTCCAGCTCCATGCACACCTGCGCCCAGCGCACATCGGTGGCCTCCCGGGCGGGCACATCGTAACGGGCCAGATAATCCCCCACCCTTGCCGCAATGACCTGCCCGCCGCACTGGGTGGGCTGCAAAAAGTAGGATACCTGCCCCTCCTTCGTGATCTCCTGCGCCAGCGGGTAAAGGGCGCAGACCAGCGGCTCGGCATCGTGGATGGCGCAGTGGTTCCCGGTGAGGAAGGGGCAGTTGCCGCGCTCCTCCTTCAGCGGGGCCAGCCGCAGCACCGGCAGGCGGCTGACCCGCCCAATGCTTCCCCGGCAGAACGCCCGGGCCACGGTGCGGGGCGGCAGGCGCAGGCGGGCCGCGATGCGCCACAGGTCAAAGCCCGACAGCACGATATCCTCCCGCCCCCGGCAGCAGCCGCCGCAGCCCGCGCAGGCAAACGAAAACGCCTCGTCCCGGGCAAGCAGGGGCGCGGTGCGGGTAAAATCGGTGCGGCCGCAGAGATCGACCTGTGAATCCTTGAGCATGATGGTTCTCCTGTTCTGTGAATGGTTTTGTTCCATTGTACCACAAAGCCGGGCACAGAAAAAGGGAGCGCATCCGCTCCCCTGTTCAGGCCCCCCGGCTCACACGGCGGTAGACCGTTACAGCATCCTCAATGTGGTAGGGCGCGGTGCTGTGGTCTCCCCCTGCCCCGGCCGTGACCAGAATGTATTCCCTGCCCTTCACCTCGGCCAGACTGGCAAGGCAGAGCCCTGCCTCCCCGGTGTAGCCGGTCTTACCGCCCAGAATCCGGCCACGGTGCAGCTCTGTGCCGTCCAGCTGGCTCAGCAGGGTGCTGTGCATCGTGAACCCCTGCGGGTGGCAGTTGGTGGCCGGAACGGTATACCGTTCCGTGGTAAACAGCTCGCGGAAGGTCTCGTTCTGCAGGGCGGCTTTCGTCAGCCGGGCCATGTCCCGCACGGTGGAAACATGTTCCGGGGCGTGCAGGCCCGTGGGGTTGCAGAAATGCGTGCCGGTCATCCCCAGCTCTGCCGCTTTCTGGTTCATCCGGGCCACAAAGGCTTCCTCGCTGCCGCTCACCTCCCGGGCCAGCGCCTCGCAGCACTCGGCCCCCGAGGGCAGCATGGCCCCGTACAGCAGATCCCGCACCGTGGCCGTTTCCCCGGCCTGAAACCCCGCCAGCGAGGCATTCTGGGCCTGCAGAGCCGGAAAGATCTCCTCCGGCAGGGTCACGGGCGTGTCGAGGTCCGGGTTTGCTTCTATGGCCAGCAGCGCCGTCATCATCTTGGTCATGGAAGCCGGATAGATCGTGCTGTCGGCATCCTTTTCGGCCAGCACCTCCCCGCTGTCGGCCTGCAGTAAAATGGCATGGGGACTGTTCAGCCCATCCAGCGTGAGCCGCCGGGGCCACAGCAGCAGAAGCAGGGTTGCCAGCACCAGCAGCCAGAACAGCCGCCGGAAGGGTCTGCGCCGGTGCTTCCGGCGGCGCGGTGAATCTTTCATTCTCGTTCTCATCCCTTTTTGCAAAATCAAAAGCGCTTTCATCCCTTAATACGGGACGAGAGCGCCTTTTTCTGCAAAAAGTGGGGCCGCCCCACAAAAAATTGTGCAGCGGCCCCAAGCCAGTTTAATATTTTACCTTTTTACGTCATTTACAAGAACGTGTTCAGTGCTGTGCCTTATGGAACATGCTCTTGCGCTTACGCTCCAACAGATAACCGGCAGCCAGCAGGACACCGCCTGCACGCACCAGAACATCTGCCATCCAGTTGGTGGTACCGGTCTGGATCAGCTTGCCGCTCTCCGGGGCGGGCGTGGTCTTAGCGACTGCCTGCTCCACGGTGGGAGTGGTGGGCCGTGCATCCTGCACTGCCGGGGTAGTCGGCGTAGTGGGAGCCGGAGGAGTAGGATCGGAGTCCTCGGGCGTTTCCGGTTTCGGGTTCGTGGGGATCACAGGGTCGGTCACTTCCCGCAGAGCGCCGTAAATGGTCACGGTGTACTGTGCGGAGTCGGTGCCGTCGATGTCGCCGGTGACCTTCACGTTGGAATCCGGGCCAAAGGCATCCAGTACACCCGCTGCTGCGGTGGTGTTGGGGTTGTTCTGGCTCTCATAGCCCCAGACGATGGTATAGGTCTTGCCCTCATACTCGTACTCGGTGCCATAGACCATATCATAAGCGCTGGGAGCACCCTCTGCCTGCTTTTCGTAGTTGCCCCAGATGAGCTTGGTGTTGCCCTCTGCATCGGTGGTCTTGGTGAAGTTCAGGCTCTTACCGTTCACCACCATATCCCGCAGAATAACGACCTGATCGCCATTCTCAGTGGTCTGGTAGGCAGTGTCGAAATTGTATCCGGCCTGCTTCAGCTCTTCCAGTGCCTTGCCGATGATCTCCGGATCATGGGAACCGTCCACATCCAGCATATAGTTCAGTGCGGCGGCGGGCACCCACACGGAGAGATACTGCTTCCCGGTCTCCTTGTTCAGATCAGAGAGGTAGGTATAGGTCTGGCCTTTATAGGAAAGGGCATCGAAGTTTGCGTGGGCATCATCCTTGGTCAGCAGGAAATTGGTCAGCTTGTCGCCCTGCTTGTTCACCGGCCACAGGGTGTTGTCGGCGCTATAATCATAGGTCAGCGTGCCGCCGGTAACGACGAGCTTCTGACCGGGGTAGTACGTGTTCCCTACAATGGTGGGAGCTTCCACATGGGCGTTATTCTTGATAGAAATCTTGGAGTAGGGGCCGTCGATGTAGATGCCGCTGTGGTTATAATCGCCCTTTACAAGGACGGTGCCGTCATCCACAGTCAGGGTGCAACGCATGCCCAGACTGATGCCGGAATACGAATTGTGCAGGTCCATGGACAGAACGCCGCCCTTGTCCACCAGAATATCGTGGTAGGCATAATAAGCAAGAAGGTTATAGTTATCGTGAGAACCATCGGTCATGTTGTAGACGCTGCCATCCGTGATATGCAGCTTGGTTCCCTTGCTGTTGCGGAGCTGGATGGCCATATCCCGCGTGGTGGAATCGACCGTGCTGTTGCCCGAAATGAGTACATTCCGGTAACCGGCAACGATGCCGTAGTTCGCCTGTAGTTTGAGCTTGCTGCCATTTTTGACGATCAGGCTGCCGTTTTCACCCGAATCCTCGCAGTAAATGGCATATCTTCCGACGTTCTCCTCCTTGGTCAGTTCTGCCGAAACGGCGGCAGTGGTATGATCAAACGTGACGGTCGTATTGCTGTTGTTGCCGGTCTCAATGCCTAAGCTCTTGCCCTCGATGGTAACGTCCGAATCCTTGAAGGTGATGTCACCGGCGGCTTCCAGCTTGGAGCCATCCTTAGCCGTACCGCTGCCTTCGTAGCGGATGCCGGCATCGCTGTTGGTGATGTTGAGGGTGCTGTCCTCGGTGGTCAGGCTGGCACCCTGATGGCCGTAAATACCGGTCGCAGCACCACTGATATCCAGTGTACTGCCATCCTCGACTGTGATATCATCCCAGCTGGCAATACCAATACCGGTATGCGGCGCTTTATTGTCCTTCCCACCGTCTATCGTTAGGGAAGAGCCGCCGGAGAGGGTCAGATCACCGTGCTGGGTAACAGCGCGGCCTGCCTGAGTGGAACTGGAGGTCTTAGTATCCTCAATGGTCACATCAGCGCCGTCCGTGATTTCCACGTCCGAGCCATCTGCCATTACCAGACCGCCTGTGGTCTTACTGATGGTCAGTGAGCCGCCAGCGGGGCTTTCCGTTTCTTCTGTGTCTGCTTCCGCAGTTTCGGTCTTTTCTACACCGCCGCTGATAGTCAGGTGCGTTTTTGCACCCTCGCTGGCGCCCGAACCGTCACCTGCGCCGCCACCGCCCACACGGATACCCTCGACATTGACATTCTTTTTAAGGTCCTCGTTTTCAATTGCCTTGGAGCCATCAATGGCATTCTCGCCCTTCAGGGTAAGATCCACATTAGAATTGTCCTGTACGTTGATACCCACCTTTCCGTTTTGTGTCAGGTTGACTTTGGTATTATCCAGCGTCAGGTCAACATCGGCTCCCTTGTTTTCATCTTTATCTTCCAGATTCACACCAATATCAATGCCATGGCCGCCGGTGGTCAGGTTGGAATTCTTGACTGTCAGGTCAACATCTGCACCCTCGCCCACCTTGATGATGGTTTTATCCCCTGTGCTCCCGGTATCTGGGAGTGCTTCAGTCTGGGTGCTGGTATCCACATTCACACCGTCAAGAATGATATCCACATCACGTTTGCCCTTCTCGTTCGTGACATCTTCTTCCACAGTGACGGTATTATCCGTTTTTGTACCTTCTGCCTGCGTGATGATGATTTGGCCATTGTTTTGGGTATCCTGATCCACATAGACATTATCCGTTTTACCATCAGTCTGGTTCTGATAACTGTACGCACCAGTACCATCTTGACCAACAGTCACATCACCTTTTTCCAGTTGATACGTCACCGCAGAAGCACTGGGGCCAACTGCGCTCACTGCAACCGCAGTGGCCAGCGACATTGCTGCCAACTTGAATTTCTTGTTTGTCATTTTTCTTCTGCTCCTTTCCAGTTCATGCTCACATGATTGAAAAGTGGTGGTCAAACAGCAGGCCGATCCTTTGTCAACTGTTTTTTGCATGGGAACGCGTTTCTCCCAAAAGCGTTTCCAGCCTTATGATAGCACACCGTACGAAAAAATCAGGCAGAAATAGAAACCTTTGGCAATTTCTTTGCTAGTGAAAGAAAATGCCGCACAAAAACAACAAACCCCCAAGGAATTTCTTCCTCAGGGGTTTCATGCAAGTCGGCGACTACCTATTTTCACGCGCCGTTTCCAGCGAACTATCTTGGGCACGAGTGAGCTTAACTTCTGTGTTCG
>ENA-UPWN01001078-UPWN01001078.1-human-gut-metagenome-genome-assembly--contig:-NODE-1078-length-11596-cov-4.768296_pt1 | contig 11596 bp, 6 predicted proteins | sample MGYA00250050_ERZ773377 | MGnify/ENA primary metagenome ERZ773377 (study PRJEB29103, sample SAMN06112008) | human gut metagenome | biome: human gut; feature: ankylosing spondylitis patient; material...
CGAGATCTACACTCTTTCCCTACACGACGCTCTTCCGATCTCTGTCCTTTATATTTTACAGCTACCCAGCCATCTTCTGCCTCAGCATCTGTATCGACCGTCAATGTCGTTCCTTCGGAAACTGCAGTGATAACGGACGCATCCTCGGACGCTTCATTTCTGACACGAAGTCCATTCGTATTGACCTGTGCCTCTGTTTCAACATTTTCCTGTGCATAGGCAAGTGCGTCCTCACCGGATACACAATAATCATTGTTGACATATCCGTCTACATCACCGGATACCACATGAGTCCATGTATCTCCGCTCTCGACAACGTCTGCCACATCACCTTTATATAATTTACCGATAATCTCTGCATCCGCATCGTCAGATGCCCTGACATATAAAAACTCATCAACATCTGCCATCAGACGGTTCTGCCACTCAGCATCTTCTGTATTCTCCGTATTCCCGGCATCCTCAGCATTCTCGATGTTTTCTGTCTCTTCTGTATTCTCAGTCTCAGTGTTTTCTGTATTTTCTATATCTGTTGCGTTTTCTTCAACTGTTTCCTGTATATCTTCTGTAGTACCCGCATCCTGTGCCGTGCCATCTTCCTCTGATTCAATCTGTGCAGATTCCTCTATGGATGCTGCTTCATTCTGTACTACAGATGCATTTTCCAATGTATCTGTATCTTCCACTGCCTGCGCTTCCTCATCTGCTGAAGCAACAAGTATGGTCTGGGAGTGTTCAATCCCTGCTGCTGCCATCTCCACTATATCTGTGTTTATCTGGTTTAACTGTGCAACAACACCTGCTGTCCCATCTGTAGCTAAGTCCGTCCTTGTGTCTGCTACAACCGCTACTGCCTCTGCTGAAACTGTACTGGCTGCATCTGCAATCGCGCACATCACTACCATAGAACCGGCAAGCATGATTCCGCTGATTGCTCTTTTTCTTAAATTCATAGAAAACCTCCATCAGTGTTTACCATCTTATGTAAATAGTATTACACCTTTGTTTCGTTTTATTCATCTTTGTTACAATTATTACGGATTTATTACAATGAGGATTATAGCACTGAAAATATCCGGGACTTTTTTGGATGAGATATCCCATGATATCCCACATCAGAATTGGGGGGAAAAGGAATGGGATCGGGATTTTGCTTATATGAAAGCGATCGGGATCGATACGGTAATCGTGATTCGGAGCGGTTATCGCAAGTTTATCACCTATCCTTCGGAGTATCTGATGAAAACATTCGGCTGCTATATGCCTTCGGTCGATCTGATTGACATGTACCTGCGTCTGTCGGATAAATACGGGATGAAGTTCTTTTTCGGACTATACGATTCCGGCAAATACTGGGATACGGGCAACCTGACCTGGGAAATCGAATCCAACAAATATGTGATCGAGGAGGTCTGGAAGAAATACGGGCATCATAAAAGTTTCCAAGGATGGTATCTCTGCCAGGAGATCAGCCGTGCGACCAAGGGGGCGATCGCGGCATTCAGCAGTTTAGGCAAGCAGTGCAAGGAGGTCTCAGGCGGTCTGCCGACTCTCATCTCTCCTTGGATTGACGGAAAGAAAGCTGTCGCTGCTGCTGGAGGAGACCTGACAAAAGCCGAAGCGGTCTCTGTGGAACAGCATGAAAAGGAATGGTCTGAAATATTCGACGGGATCAAGGGAAACGTGGATGCCTGCGCTTTCCAGGACGGTCATATCGATTACGATGAATTGGATGCCTTTTTCAGTGTCAATAAGAAGATGGCGGATAAGTACGGTATCGAGTGCTGGACGAATGCCGAATCGTTTGACCGGGACATGCCGATCAAGTTCCTCCCGATCAAGTTCGACAAGCTGCGCATGAAGCTCGAAGCGGCCGCCCGTCAAAAGTACGACAAGGCGATCACTTTCGAGTTCTCCCATTTCATGAGTCCTCAGTCCGCCTATTTGCAGGCAGGGCATCTGTATGACCGTTATAAGGAGTATTTTGAAATTGGATAAATAGGTGATTGCAAAAAGTAGTACGAAGACATGAACATCTCGCCATTCAGGGTTTCGAATTGGTTTTCACCTTGAATGGCGGGATGTTTATTTTTTTGTGCAAGATGTTTATTGTGCCAACAGATAGCTTTTGAAAGTCTCGAAGTCCTTTTCCATCCCTACGCTTTGCTTTTCTCCTTGCATGAAGGCTTTTAGTTTGGCGGGGATTTCGATGTCGGCATCCAGTATTTTGTCTACCGTCCCTTTGAACTTGGCGGGATGGGCGGTTTCGAGGAACAGGCCGGTTTCGTTCGGAGCCAGTTTGTTATCGATTAAAGCCTGGTAACCGCAAGCACCGTGAGGGTCTAACACGTAGCCCGTTTCGTTGTAAACTTGCTTCATGGTAGCCCCGATCTCTTCGTCTGTGAAACGGTAACCGCTGATCAGCTGGCTGATTTCCGCGTGCGGGTTGCCGTTCTTGCCGTACAAGTCCAGGATGCGGGCGAAGTTGCTCGGATCACCGACATCCATCGCATTGGCGATGGTCGGAACGGAGGGACGCGGCGTGTAAACCCCCGTGTGCAGGTATTCCAGGAACACGTCGTTGCGGTTGTTGGCAGCCACAAAACGTTTGATCGGCAACCCCATCCGATGTGCAAACAAACCAGCTGTGATATTGCCGAAGTTTCCACTGGGGACGGATACTACCAGTTGGTCCGCTTTGCCTATTTTATCCAGTTGCGCATACGCGTTGAAGTAGTAGAAAGATTGCGGAAGGAAACGTGCCACATTGATGGAGTTGGCTGATGTCAGCTTCATGTGGCGGTTCAACTCTTCATCCATAAAGGCGGACTTGACCAATGCCTGACAGTCGTCGAACGTCCCGTCTACTTCCAGTGCCGTGATGTTTTGTCCAAGCGTAGTGAATTGGCATTCCTGGATCGGGCTTACTTTTCCCTTCGGATAGAGCACGTACACATGAATACCCGGTACGCCGAGAAAACCGTTTGCAACAGCGCTTCCCGTATCACCGGAGGTGGCCACCAACACGTTCACCTGCTTCAATCCTTCTTTTTTAATGAAATAGCCTAACAGGCGGGCCATGAAACGTCCCCCTACGTCCTTGAAAGCCAAAGTCGGGCCGTGGAATAGTTCGAGGCTGTAGATATTGTCGCGTACAGGGACGACCGGCGTCTCGAACGACAGCGTGTCCCGGACGATTGTATCGAGCGTTTCCGGTTCTATATCTTCCCCGAAGAAAGCCTGTGCTGCCGTACAGGCGATTTCATGGAATGATTTGTTTTTGAGACCGGAGATCGTATCCTTGTCCAAAGGCCGGATATGTTCCGGCATATATAAACCTTTGTCACCGGCAAGGCCTTTTACGACGGCTTCTTCCAGTGAGGCAAGCGGAGCTTGTTTGTTCGTGCTGTAATATTTCATAATAATTCTTTTATAAATTCGTCTTTCTCTAATATGCCATATTTCCCTTCCAGTACGGAGAACTCGTCGAAACGCGTCACGCTGTCGGGCTCCTGTCCCGGTTTATAGATAAGGAAAGGGACGGGAGTGTTCGTATGTGTACGGATGGCACAAGGAGTCGGATGGTCGGGCAGGACGGCAATCGCTACCGGTTCATCCCATTTCTGCAATTCCTCGAAGAGGATACCGATGGCTCGTTTGTCCAGGTTTTCGATGGTCCGGATTTTCAGATCTACATCTCCTTCGTGTCCGGCTTCGTCGCTGGCTTCGACATGAAGATAAACGAAATCGTTTGTTTTCAGTGCTTCGAGGGCGGCATGCGCTTTTCCTTCGTAGTTCGTGTCGTAGAGTCCGGTGGCACCTTCCACGTCGATTACTTCCAGGCCGGCATAAACGCCTATGCCCCGTATCAGATCGACGGCCGAGATGACGGAACCCTGCTTGAAGCCATACATTTCCTGCATGGTTTGCATAGCCGGACGATATCCCGGCGACCAGGGCCATATGCTGTTTGCCGGGTCTTTCCCGGCAGCGATGCGCCGGAGGTTGACGGGGTGGTCTTTCAGTATCTCCTGCGATTGCAGGATCAGGTTGTTCAGCAGATCGGCCGTCTCTTGTGCTTCGGGTGCTTCCGGTTTGATCATCAGGGGACGGAAGGGATGTAGGGGCACATCGTGTGGCGGAGTGCAGTCCAGGCGCTTATCGCCTCCTTTCACAACCAACAGGTGGCGGTAAGACACACCGGTATAGAAATGTATGTGGTCGGACCCTAATTTCTCATTTAGAAAGCGGATCAGCTCGTCCGCTTCCTCTGTGGTGATATGGCCGGATGAATGATTCTTCAGGATATCGCCCTCCACGCAGATCAGGTTGCAGCGCATGGCCATTTCACCTGGTTTCAGGTCATATCCGATACTGGCCGCTTCCAGCACGCCCCGTCCTTCGTAGACGGTCGGGAGGTCGTAGCCCAGCACTGCCATGTTCGCCACTTCGCTTCCCGGATGGAAACCGTCGGCAACGGTCTTCATTCGTCCGGTAACGCCCATTTCGGCCAGTTTGTCCATATAGGGAGTGTCCGCATACTGCATTGGTGTCTTGCCGCCCAAGGCCTCTATCGGCTCATCGGCCATACCGTCTCCCAAGATGATGATACTTTTCATAATTCTCTTCTAATAATTGTCAATTGTCAATTATCAATTGTTTAACGGATGTTAGCGATCGAAATAATATCGGCGAAGACTCCAGCCGCCGTGACATCGGCTCCGGCTCCATAGCCTTTGATGATCATAGGATACTCGTGGTATCGTTCGGTAGAGATCATGATGATGTTGTTGCTGCCCTCCAGTTCGTAGAACGGGTGGTGGGCATCCACTTCCTGCAAACCGACTTCGCATGCCCCGTTTTCCATCTTGGCGACGAAGCGGAAACGCTTGTCTTCCGCTTCCAACTGCTGGCGCTTCTCTTCGAACCGGGCATCTAGGCCCTGTATGTTACGCCAAAAATCGTTCAACGAGCCTTCAAAATAGCTTTCGGGAATGAAAAGGTTGCGTTTCACATCTTCCTGTTCTACCTTGTATCCGGCTTCACGTGCCAGGATTACCAGCTTGCGGATCACGTCTTTCCCGCTCAGGTCGATGCGGGGGTCCGGTTCGGAATATCCTTCTTCTTTAGCCATCATGATCGCTTTGCTGAAAGGAATGTCCGCACTCAACGTATTGAAGATATAGTTGAGCGTTCCGGAAAGGACAGCCTCCAGTTTCAGGATATGGTCGCCGCTGTTGATCAGGTCGTTCATCGTGTTGATGATCGGCAGTCCGGCCCCTACGTTCGTTTCGAACAGGAACTTGATGCCGCGGTGACGGGCTGTTTCTTTCAGTTTGATATAGTTTTCGTATGAAGAGGATGCAGCGATCTTGTTTGCCGCAACGACCGATACGTTATTGTTCAGCAATTCTTCGTACAGATCGGAGACCGCCTGGTTGGCCGTGCAGTCCACGAACACCGAGTTAAAGATATTCATCTTCAGGATTTCTTCTTTCAGATGTTCGGGCGAACTTTCCTGTCCGTTCTTTTTCAGTTCGTCAATACAGGTTTCCAGGTTCAACCCTTCGCGGCAGAAAATGGCATGCTTGCTGTTAGCTATGCCGACCACATTCAGTTTCAGCCCGTTCTGCTGCATCAGTTTCGGTTGCTGGATGCGGATCTGTTCCAACAGGTTGCCTCCGACCGTACCGACACCCGCTATGAAAAGGTTTAACACTTTGTATTGGGAAAGAAAAAAAGAGTCGTGGATCGAGTTCAATGCCTTGCGCAGGTATTTCAGCTTGATGACGAAAGAAATGTTCGTTTCGGAAGCCCCCTGTGCGCAGGCGATTACGCTGATACCTGCGCTGCCCAGTGTTCCGAACAACTTGCCGGCGATACCCGGAGTGCGTTTCATGTTTTCGCCTACGATAGCGACAGTGGCCAGATCCTTTTCTGCTACCGTGTCGCTCATATCACCCTGGGCGCGTTCGAGTGCGAATTCTTCGTCCAATACTCTAACTGCCAGGTCTGCATCTGCATTCCGGACGGCAAATGTCGTATTGTTTTCCGAGCTGGCCTGTGATACCATAAACACGCTGATGCCATTCTTTGCCAATGTCTTGAAAATACGATAGTTGACGCCGATAACACCCACCATGCCCAGACCTTGCACCGTGATCAGGCACGTGTCGTTGATGGAGGAAATACCTTTGATCATCGCCTTGCTGTCATCCTGCACCCGTTCTTTGGAGATATAAGTACCCCTTGCAGTCGGGTTGAAGGTATTCAGGATGCGGATCGGTATGTTTTTGTGATAAACCGGATAGATCGTCGGGGGATAAATCACTTTCGCTCCGAAGTTGCATAATTCCATCGCTTCCGTGAATGTCAGCCGGTCGATGACATAAGCCGAACTGATCACGCGCGGATCGGCCGTCATGAAGCCGTCCACATCCGTCCAGATCTCCAGCCTGCGGGCATTAAGTGCTGTTGCCAGGATAGAGGCCGTATAGTCGGAGCCTCCGCGTCCGAGGTTAGTCACTTCTCCTTCCTTGCTGGAAGATATAAAGCCGGGAACCAGCGATACTTTAGGCAGCGGGTCGAATGTTTCTTCGATCAGGCGGTTTGTCAATTCGAAATCGACGATATGCTTGTTGAACTGTTTGACCGTTTTGATGAATTTGCGCGAGTCGAACAGTTTGGCCTCGTTTATCACGTTCGAAACGATCAGAGAGGAGATACGTTCGCCGTAGCTGACGATCGTGTCGGAAGTTTTGGCCGACAAGTCGTTGATGAGGTACACACCTTTGTAAATATTACCCAGTTCGTCGAGCAAAGCCATCACTTGCTTCTGCACTTCGATCCGTTTTGTTTTGTCGGGGATAACACCTTGTATGACGTCGAGATGGCGAGCTACGATTTCGGAAAACTCTCTTTCATAAGCTACGTCTCCGTTTGTCGCCATCGAGGCTGTCTTCAGCAGTTTGTCCGTGATCCCTCCTAAGGCGGATACTACGACGATTACAGGCTCTTCAATGGCCTCTACTATCTTCTTTACACTCAGGATGCTATCCACGGAACCTACGGATGTTCCGCCGAATTTCAATACTTTCATCGATATGTATTTATTTAGTTGACAATCGGTAATCGACAATCGGCAGTTTAAAAACAAAACTGCATGCCGGTTTGAGAATGTCAGTTATTTACTGATTATTGATTGATTTGAAAAAAAAGAAACGCAAGTGCAATGTGAGAATTGCAACAAAGCGGGACGTGGTCTCCGCATTTGTCTATTTGTATATGCTAAACCCCCCAAGGGGTCATTGTCAGTGCCCAGGTATGATATGTGAAACCTGTTAATGTCATTTGCGATTTTCCTTGTGTTTATATTTACGTCGGCAATATTACGCATTATTTTTCAAATGCAAGCATTTTTTTGCCTGAAAGTTGAAATTTGACAGAAAAAAGTTCGATATCACGCCAAAAAGAAGGACGTAGTTCTAACAGGACTTGGCGGGACGATGTTTTAGCTGGTTTTCCTGGCCATCGGAACGGAAGATTATAAAATCATCCTACTTGCATGGGGGTATAGACTCGGTAGAAAAAAAGCCTGGAAAAAGCTTTCCTGATGGTCTTGTTATTTTACAATCTGAATATTTTTTAGCCTTTTCGATTAAAAAAAATATTATTTTAGTTTGATTAATTATAAATTTAATATATTTGCGTCTATTAGTGTGTCGAATACAATGTCCTGTTAGAACTACGTCCTTTGATTGAGGATCATTATGCTTTCTATACCTTAAATTAAAAGGAAACGTTTTTATAGGCCAATGTGGTTATACTTGAATGTATCATTTAAATCTATTGATTATGAAAAGGTTCTTTTGGGTTCTTTTTGTGATGTCCTTATGGGGGCATTTGCTGATGGCGCAGGAAAAGGCTGTGTCAGGTATCGTAGTTTCTACCGAAGACGGCTTGCCGATGATCGGGGTGGCTGTCGTAGACAAGCAGACGATGAATGGCGTAACCACCAACGAAAAAGGAGAGTTTTCGATGACCGTTTCTCCTCGTACGAAAACACTGCATCTCTCTTACTTGGGATATAAGACAAAGGAAGTCACCATTTCCGGCCGTAGCATGAAGATCGAAATGGAGCCGGACATGGTAGCTATCGACGAGGTGATGGTTGTTGCTTATGGTACAGGAAAGAAGTCGACCTTTACAGGATCGGCCAGCGTGGTCAAAAAAGAATCGCTGGAGAAGATCAAAGCATCCAATGTAACCCAGGCTTTGCAAGGGCAAAGCAGCGGTGTGCAGGTGTTGAACAATTCCGGTGAGCCGGGCGAAGATGCGACGATCATGATCCGTGGTATCGGTTCCATGAACGCATCCAGTTCCCCGCTTTATGTGGTCGACGGAACGGCTTATGACGGATACCTGAATGCTATCAACCCGAACGACATCGAGTCCATGACTATTCTGAAAGATGCCTCGGCCACCGCTTTGTACGGCTCTCGCGCAGCCAATGGGGTCGTGATGATCACAACGCGTAAGGGCGCAAGCGAGAAAGGGCAGATCAATTTCCGTTCAACTTGGGGATTCTCCAGTTTGGCTGTGGGGCTGCCGGATCAACTGTCACCAGATCAACTATCGCAATTGACTTGGCGTGCTTTGTATAATGGCTATCTGGATTCAGGTTATCGGGACGAAGATTCCCGTTCCTATGCGTCTTATTATGTGATGGGTGAGTTCGGTAATAACCCTTATAACATTGATATGCCGGTCGGGACAGATGGGAAGATGGATCCCGATGCCAAGTTGAATTATTGGGGAGATTGGAGAAACGCTTTGTTGAAATCCCGTCTGCGTCAGGAATATACGATAGACTTCAGTGGTAAGAATAAAAAAGCCGACTACTTTATATCAGCCGGTTACCTGAACGATAAAGGTGTATTTTCTATCCAGCGTTTCGAACGCTATTCAACACGGGCAAACTTGAACTATAATGTAAACAAATGGTTGAAGGTCGGAACCAACATCAGTTTGTCTCATAGCGTGCGCGAAGGGTCTGCCAGTGATCAGACTGTATGGCTTTTACGTACGATGCCGACAGTGTATCCTATTTATGAATGGGACAGTGCGACGAATGCCTACAGATTGGACAAGAACGGCAATCGTATTTTTGACTACGGAAACTACCGTACATCCTGGAGTGGGACTAACCCGTTGGCTGATGATACCTATAACAAGTCTCCTTGGACACATGACGATGTTTCCAATCGTACCTATTTTGAAATAACATTCATCCCGGGATTGAAGTGGCGTACCAATTTCAGCGTGGATTTTTATCAGTATAATTATGATGGCTATGTAAACAGCGAATATGGCTTTGCTGCCGGTTATAAAGGTTCAGCCTATAAGGAAAGTGACCGGAATCTTTCTTATACGATCAACAACCTGGTGACTTATGAGAAATCTTTCGGGGATCATTCTTTGTCCGTTTTATTGGGACAGGAAGCCTATGCTTTGGAATATAAGTTGTTATCTGCCGAAAAGCAGGGATTCCCTTTTCCAGGTGTTACGGAGATCGGTTCGGCAGCCGTGATGAGCAGCATGAATTCTTACACCGACAAATACCGTCTGTTAAGCTGGTTGAGCCGTGTCGAATATGATTATAAAGACCGTTATTACATTTCCGGCAGCTTCCGTACGGACGGCTCTTCCCGTTTTCATCCCGATAATCGTTGGGGGCAATTCTGGTCTTTAGGTGGTTCATGGAGAATATCCAATGAAGAATTTATGAAACCTTATAGTTCCTGGTTGGATAATTTGAAACTGAAAGCCAGCTATGGTGCTGTCGGTAATGATAACTTGGGGACTTATTATGCTTATCAAGGTTTGTATGCGACAGGCATGAACAACTACCGGGATCCGGGTGTTATGGTCAGCCGTTTGTCAAACAAGGATTTGAAATGGGAGACGAATTTGCAGTTCAATGTCGGGTTGGATTTTGCCGTGTTCAATAAGCTGAGCGGTAGTGTCGAGTGGTTCAGCCGTAAGTCTAAAGACCTGTTGTTTACATTGCCGATGGCTCCGTCTACCGGCATGAGCGGTATTGACCGTAATATCGGTGACGTTAAGAACCAGGGTGTCGAATTCTCTTTGAATTATGCTGCCATATCCAATAAAGATTTTAAATGGACCATCGATTTGAACGGGACATCTTATAAGAACCGTATAACCAAGTTGCCGCAGGCCGAAGTCAATGCCGGTGTCTTCAAATGGCGTGAAGGTGAATCCCGCTATAATTTCTGGGGAATCGAGTATGCAGGTGTGAACCCTGAAACCGGAAACGACCAATATTGGAAAACGATTTACGAAACAAACGACAAAGGAGAAAAAGTCGTGAAGGAACGGGTAAAGACCGAAAATTATAATGAGGTGACAAGCGACAGCCAGCAGAAATATCTGGGCGATGCCATTCCAAAATTGTTTGGAGGCTTTACCAATAACTTCTCATATAAAGGCATCGACCTTTCTTTCATGATCTATTACAGTATCGGCGGCAAGCTGTATGACAGCGACTATGCGCAATCCATGTATTACCGGAGAGGCTATAGCATGCACCCGGATATGTTGGATTCTTGGACTCCTGAAAATCCGAATGCCGAGTTCCCTCGCTTGACCACCTACTATAATTATGCGAATTATATGAGTTCCTATACTTCCAAATTTATTTTCAACAACTCTTTTGCGAGGTTGAGGAATATGACGTTGGGATACACGTTGCCTAAAAATTTCACGAAGAAGTTCCAGGTCAATTCATTACGCTTGTTCGTCCAGGGGGATAACTTGGTTACGATTGGTAGTGCAGCCCGTCGTGGTACGGACCCGGAACAAAGCATATCCGGAACGACCGCCAACCGGTTCCCGGTGACGAAGTCCGTTTCATTCGGTCTGCAACTTAATTTGTAAGAAGTCTAATTAAATAAATGATGAAGAATATGAAATCAAAGAACTATATATTGTCGGTTTTGGCTATAGGTCTCATGACGGGAAGTATGGTTTCCTGTAGTGATTTTTTGGATACGAAACCATCGACATCTGTCGATGATACGGATGTCTTTCAAACAACTTCCGGCGCACAGTCTGCTTTGAATGGTTGTTACTATCAAATGCGTGCCTATGGTAGCGGGGGAGCTAACCGGGGTGACGACTACGGTATACCTTCTATCCAGATGATTTCGGACATGTGCGGTGAAGATGTGATGAATAATGGTAGTGGATGGTATTTATATAACTATAATTATTGGGGAGAAACTCAAGCTAATATATTCCGTACAGATCAGTTGTGGACCTTCCATTACCGGTTGGTCAATAACTTGAATTCCGTAATCACTTATGTCGATGATTCGGAAGGCGAAGATATGGATAAGCAATATATCAAAGGGCAGGCTTTGGCTTTGCGCGGATGGGCCTATTTCGATTTGGCCCGCTTGTATCAGCAGACTTATGCTATCGCAAAGGACATGCCGGGAGTTCCTATTTATACGGAACCAATATCCTAACAATAGCATCCGAAAGTTCAGCCAAATTATTGGCAGTATACCAC
>ENA-UPWN01001090-UPWN01001090.1-human-gut-metagenome-genome-assembly--contig:-NODE-1090-length-11504-cov-6.089437_pt1 | contig 11504 bp, 20 predicted proteins | sample MGYA00250050_ERZ773377 | MGnify/ENA primary metagenome ERZ773377 (study PRJEB29103, sample SAMN06112008) | human gut metagenome | biome: human gut; feature: ankylosing spondylitis patient; material...
ATAATCACTTTCATGCAATACCAGATAAGCTATTTTTAAACAGACACTTACCGCACAACAAACTAATTAAATACAAATCATGAGAAGAAAAATTGAACTGGCAGACGGTATAGCTCGTAAGGAGATTTGCAGGGTATTGGGAATCACCGGTCCCGCACTTTCAATGGCACTCAGTTTCAAACGTAACAGCCCATCGGCCCAAAAAGCACGGACGATGGCTTTGGAACGGGGTGGAATCCTAATGGAGGAGAAACCGATGTCTCGTACCGTCCGTATCCTGAATGCGAAGGGAGAGACAGAACGGACGATTGAGGGATAAATATAATCTAACTTTCTAAAACATATGGGAATGAAAAATCAAACATCCGCTATTATCAGGATTATGACTCCTGTTCAAATACGCTCCTTTCGTAACGGACTTCGTAGTCTGGTAACTCAAACTCTATCAACCGGGCAATTGACTCGTATAGATAAAGTAAAGCTCCGCCACGAATCTTGCCGACAGAGATTAGCACAATCCCTCTCGCTGACCAACCTTCGTTTTTTTCATCTCGTACGCATGGAGGATAATAGACTATTTTGCAAGGAGAACGGTCAAATGCTCCCTTTAACGAATCAAGGTGGGATAGACTTGGATCGACTCGCTCTCGAAATTGCTCTTCGGAAATGGTGATATCTTTTGCTATGATATCGACTATAAGAACAAATATATGTGACATGACGTATGAATTGTATGTTTGATTCCTACAAATGTAGGCAATTTAACCGAGACCTTTGACTATTCCCGCCAAGAAAGTTAACGACTTGCAGGTGTCGGAGCGAGACCGGCGGCGGGAACGAAATAAAAGAATAAGAATATGAAAGCGAAGGTGATTTTATATGGTTGGTGCATCAGTTGGTTCTTTCTGTTTGTCGGAGCCGGAGCAATGGACAACGGGAAACTGGCAGAGGGAAGCCTGCTCTGTTCAGTCTGGTTTTTGTTCAGTTTTCTTTTGATGGTGAACGAGAAAGAATGCAGCAAGGAGGCCGACCGGTTTGAGTCATGGTTTACACGTCTGCTTGGTGGCAGCGATAAGGGATAAACAATCAGTTTAGGTTTCAAGTAAGATTGGTTTAGCATGAGCGGTACGCGACCCGCGGAACGAGGGTGGTATCCCGGATAGTTCAGTCAGGTAGAACAATCGAAACTGGTAATTCAGGCGATATGGTCAGCGGTTCGAATCCGTTTCCGGGAACATTTTGATAATGAATAAAACAAAAAACGATATGCCTCACGAATGGAATAACATGATAGTGGTGACGAAGGAAGAACTGATACCGGACTTCTTCCCTTCGTGGGAAGCGTTGAAAAAGAAACTGGCGCGAGACAAAAAGAAAACATACGGCATTCATCGTGCCCGTGAAGGGAAAGGGCAAGGCAACAAAGTTCTGATTGCCTATGATACCTTGCCCAAAGACTGGCGTAAACAGTTGGGGGATCCTCGAAAAAAGGATTGTTCCCTGGAACGCTTCTTTTGGGAGGATCTGGAAGCCGTTTCCTATTTCCGTGATGTATGTCCGGGTAAATATGGTACAATTGATCCGGAACGGCAAAAGGAATACGTCCTTGATGCCAGTGTACTGAAAGCAGCCATCCGATGGCGTTCTGAACATTATGAAGAATGTGTCAAGCATAACCAGCCGGTGAAGAATACTTATAAGGTACTTTCCACGGTTGTCAACAATTTCAATGCCTGGCGCGGTATCAATAAACTGCCGCAATTCAAGCTACCGACCAACCCCATTTCATTAAAGAGGAAAATCGAACGTTTCGAGGCGGAAGGCTATTCTTCCCTGTTGAAAGGCTACGACAACAACAATCGAGGCAAGGCCGTGGAACGTACGCTCGACTTGCTGGACAGCATGTTTGCCCACCAGACGTTCAAGCCTTCACCTGCCGAAGTCTACCGTCAACTGTCCGCATTCCTGTCCGGTTATGTGGAAATCATCAGCAACGAGACGGGAGAAGTGTTTGATCCGAAGTCGTTCAACAAGGTAAGCCAGCGTACTGTCACCATGTTCTTGAATTCATGGGGCAGCTCAGTGGCCACATCCCGCAAGCGTACTGGAAACCGTCAGATCCGTCTGGGACAGTATGTACCATTTGAACAGCTGGAGCATCCGAAATTTGCAGGATCGATCATTTCAGTGGATGACCGCCAACCGCCTTTCGAGTATAAAAAAGGAACTCGCATGTGGTTTTATCTGGGAATCGATTTGGGAAGCGAAGCAATTACGACATGGGTATACGGCACATCAAAAGAGGGTATTATCCTTGACTTTTACCGCCAGATGGTGCGCAATTATGCAGAATGGGGATTGCCGCTACCAGACGAGATTGAGTGCGAAAGCAACCTGAATGCGGCTTATCGGGAAGGTTTCCTAAAATCCGGCAACATGTTCCAGAATGTCCGTATCGAAGCAAACAGCGCACGGAGTAAACGATGCGAAGGTTACTGGAGGCCGCTTCGTTACCAGGTGGAAAAGAAGCATACGGGATGGATCGCCCGTCCTTTCGCTCGGAACGAGTCCAATCAGGTAGGAACAAAGGAAAAAGAGATAGTGCCGTATGACAAACTGGTAGAACAAAGTCTTCGTGACATTGAAGACTGGAACAATATGGAATGCAGTATTTATGAAGGTAAAACCCGTTGGGAAATACTTTTTGAGAAGCAAAATCCGAAAAACAACCGTCCGATCCCGTATCGTTCCATCCTCTTGACATTGGGATATAGGACGAAAAGCAGCGTCAGCATGTCGGGGCAAGTCCGATTTAGAAGTTCCATCTTCCTGTTGGCCGATGGCGGGGAATTGGCTACCGGAGACAAGTTGATCGGATATATGCAGGTTCTGGCCGGTAAAAACGTTGACATCTACTGGCTGGACGGCAACAACGGCGAATGCCTGGCCGCCATAGTCTGTCTGCGTGACACGACACGAGTGGTCTGTGAATTAGTAGAACAGCCCCGGACAGCCCGTGCCAAGATCGAAGAAACGGAGGAACAGGCCAGAAATCGTGAATTGTTTGCCCGGTACCGCAATACGCTGGAGGGGTACAGCAAACGGCGTTACCACAGCATCGAAAAAGTGACCGTCATCGATCATCGGGAAACGACCTTGAACCGAAAGTTCCGGATGCCTGGTCTCACACGATATGAAGCGGTAGAAGAACCCGAAGAAATCGAAATACTGGAAATAGACAATAGAAATCAGGAAATGGAAATCGAACAGGATTCGAACAGTGTTCGAAAATCGTTTGCCCCAAGTTTAAAAGATAGATTTTGACAACGTTAAAAATAGCACGATATGATTGAGTTAACAGAAGAATATAAGGTAAAAGTCCTTTCCGCCCTTGCGGATGCCCGCGAACGCTATGACGGTAGCGATTCGAATTTTGCAAAAAAATATGGGATCAACAAAAGCGTATATAGCGGTTTGAAGAAAGGCGATATCGACAGGAAGATATCTCCGGGTAAATGGTTGGAGTTAGGAAGGCAGCTTGGCGTTTCCCTAAACGAACGCAATTGGAACATGGCCCGTACCGACGTTTTCAACATGATCGAGGAAGATGTCCTGTTCTGCAAGGAATTCAGTAAATCGATGATGTTTGTGGATGAATGTGCAATCGGTAAAACCTATTCCGCCCGCTATCTTTCACGGACCTTGAAGAATTGCTTCTATATCGATGCGACGCAATGCCGGCAGGAACGTTCTATGATCCGCGCCATCGCAAAAGCCGTGGGTGGGGAACTGGACGGGACATTGGAAGAGATCAAGGAATCCGCCAAATACATACTGAACATCCTGCCCCATCCGATCGTAATCATAGACGAAGCCGGCGCATTGTCCTATTCATCCCTTTTGTTGCTGCATGAATTCTGGAACGGGACACAAGACTGTTGCGGATGGTATCTGATGGGTTCTGACGGACTACGGACCAAATTGCAGAAAGGGAAAGGGACATCAAAGAAGCAGTCCTACAAGGAACTCTTCTCCCGCTTCTCTTCGAAATACAACCACATCGTTCCCGATGCACCGGATGATCGTGCGGTGTTCTTCCGGACGCTGATAGAAACGGTATTATCCGTCAACATCAAAGACAAACGCAAAATCAACAAAATCGTGAACATGTGTCTGGCGACTGACAGCCAGGAAGCAGAAACCGGCCTCCGTCGTGCAGAAACATTGCTCATCTTAAATGAGGAATAGTATCATCATGAGAAGATTATCAGTAAGTAACCTGAATGCCCAACGGTTTAAATTCATGCCGTTCTTGGGAGAATGGAAAAGGATATTGGGAGACCAGGAACGGAAGGGTTGTTGGCTCATATATGGCAAGGAAAAAAATGGTAAATCCACATTTGCCCTTAATCTTGCCAATGACCTTTCCAAGATTGAACCGGTGTTATATATATCTGCGGAGGAAGGCACCGGATCCTCATATACGAAGGCAGTCAATCGTGTCGGAATTCAGGACACCAATCGGAATTTTCATTCATGGCCATTCGTCTCTATCGATGATTTGCGTGAGGAGATAAAAAACAACCGGAAATGTGAGAAAATCATCTTTATAGATAATCTGACAGTCTATACGGACTTAAAGAAGGATGACATCATCACGCTCCTGCAAGATTTTCCGAAGGTCCTTTTTGTTTTCCTTGCTCATGAGGATGAACGGGGAGAGCCACTGGGAGCACCGGCCACGATAGCCAAACAAATGGCTTATGCCTATTTTCACGTAAAGGGAAAAGCAGCCTATGCCACTGTCCGCGGAGGTAAGAATGAACGTATCGATATTGATGAAGAGACGGCATCCCTCATTCACGGAGACAAGACGGATTTTTCCAGACAAACATTACAAAATTCAGAGATATGACAACTCAAAAACGTACCTACAAGAAACGTAACACCGGCCTGTTCTACGGTTATCTGAGACGTATACCGGGCTATGATCCCTCAGAAGTGGAGACGATCAAGGGTGGTGTGATAGAGAGCTTCCTGATTGGCAAATACGGAGCGGATCATGGACGAAGGATCAGCCTGTCGGAACTTTCCAACAAGGAATATGACGAACTGGTCATCGATTTAAAAAGGCAGGTTAACATCGCGACAGACATGAACAGTCTGAAGGCTGAACTTAACGAGAAAGCTATCCGTAAAGGCTGGTATCATCGTATTTTCAAGCAACTTGCCCGAATTGGCATCTATACAATTGATGGATATGAAGAAGCCAATCGCCATATCCGGAGTCTTCCTATCAGTCGCGGACGAATTCTGCCGGCCATTCCTATCTGTGAACTTCCGGATTTGTTCAAGGCCGTCTGTTCGTATTGCGACAACCGGTTAAAGCAGCAACGAAAAGAACAGGCTACAGCCTCAAAGAATTAGTGTTATGCCAAGAGTAAAACAAGATCCGGCAAAAACTCTTTCCCGCGAAGAACAGAAGCTGTTGGAAACTTTGGAAAGGGAATACGATAAAGAACTGGATCACCTTTTTGATCATCCAGACGACCGAAAGGCTCTCGAACGAATCGGATGGATAGAAAAAAAGATTCTCGACATCAAAGGTGAAAAGCCTCTGGAAGTAAATGACGATTTTAGATAACAATTGAATATCAACATATTAAAATACAAAATTATGAACTTGGATAATTTGACAAAAGAACAGAAAGCCGAATTACGTCGGCAGTTGGAAGCAGAAGACAAGGCTGAAAGAGCCCGTGTACAGCAAGAACGTGAAAATTATAAAGCGATCGTGGATTCATGGGTTGAAGAGACAATGAAAAAATTGCAGAATGTTTCTTCTATTCTAATGGATACAAAATCTGATATTTTTTCAAGCAGTTCAACCATCATTCAAATGAAAAACGAATTGTTCAATGTAAAAAGTGATCGTAAAAGCGATACGCTCTCAACATCTGATGGCAGCAAAACTATCCGTATAGGAAACCGGATCAATGAAGGATGGGACGATACTGTAAATGTTGGAGTAGACAAAGTAAAGGCTTATTTGCGAACTCTTGCAAAAGATGAAAATAGTGCTTCATTGGTCGATACGGTTATGGGCCTTCTTGCCAAGGACCGAAAAGGTAATTTAAAAGCTCAGAAGGTGCTGGAACTTGAAAAACTCGCGATAAAATCAGGAGATGAAGATTTCATGGACGGAATTAAAATCATAAAGGAAGCTTACCGTCCTGTTCCGACCTGCCAGTTTATTGAAGCGACTTTTCGGGATGAGAACGGAAAAGAACATAACATTCCTTTGTCCATGAGTGCAATTGATTAATGTCCGTAAAAGTCAAATCAACCACTCTGACTCCTGGCCGCTGGATATATGTTTGCCCTTGCGGGTTTCGATATACAGTGTGCCGGGTGGATAAAAAAGATAACAGATGGATGATATATTGTTTTAAATGTAAGCAGTCAAATGGTAAATATTATAAAGTCATGGATGAACGATTGGAATTTGAAGATAACTTCAACAACAAACTGAACTGCCAGTGCTTCACAACGATCCGGATCCACCAGCCGGTGAGGAATGCCATTGGCGCAGTGAAGCAGGTCTATCTGAAAGGTGTGTGGAAAGGCAACGCCCGGATCATACACGCCACCACAATCACGATGGATCGCATCAATCTCCCGATGGCGAAGCTCGACACCGGCCTGTCGCTCGAAGAATGCCAGCGGCTGATCAAGTCGCTTTACAAGAACCGACCTGGCATCAACTGGAAAACGCAACCACTGGACTATATGGTACTGGAGTATGTAAAGGAATCGAAAGAACCGAGTTTATTTTAAAAGAGAAAGGAGAATAGAATGAGTGAATTAAAATATACATTGGATATCGAACCGGATAAGTACGGTACAAATCCTGAAAAAAAGTACATACGCAATGTCCCTTGTCCTCGTTGTAACGGTCAAGGAGGTTCTTTAGTTGAAACAGGACACAATGAATCAAGATGGATTCCTTGCAAATTCTGTGACGCCACCAAAAAAGTGAAAGCGACCATTTCAATAGAGTGGAATCCGGATTATGATTCATAAAAGGGACTCATATAAGAATTAAATGCTAACATGATAAAGAAATACGAAATTACATGGCTTGACGAGAACGGTTATATTCATGTTCTCAATCATATCACGACAGACAAGCCAAGTAATGCGCTTTTCAATGAGATTTGCAAGCTGCTTGTATTATATCCGACCATCTTCCAAAGATTTGAGGGGATGCCGGACAATATCCACAAATGGATAAAGAAAGGCAATACATTGCGGGAGCATTATTTTGCTAACATTGGCGAGCAAAGCGTTTCTTGTATGGCAGAATCATAAGAGATAAGGATAAATGATAAAGTATAACTTCTAAAAAAATGATATGGAAAAACACACTTTTTCAGATGATGACAGGCTATATCTACAAATGATGCAAGACAACATTACACGTATGGCCATCAATAGTACCAATTGCAAGTCGTGGATGGTGATGTTGATGTCGGGCTTTTTGGCATTGGGATGTAGTATTAATGATTTGAATGGGTGGATATGGATTGCTATAATTCCTGTGATAATCTTTTGGTATCTGGATTCTTATTATTTGGAGATGGAACGAAAAATGCGAAATCGGGAACTTGACTTCATTATAAAAGCAAAGGGAAAAGATGATATTGAAGCATACAATAAGGCTTTATACAACTTTAAACCACTTAGCATGAATAGTATATCTCATGAACAGGAGATTCAGGGGTTTGTGATAACTAACAACAGATGGTACACATCTTCTATAATCCCACTGTATGGAGGAACTATAATGATTATTATTGTGTTGACTGTTATTATCAACTTTGACTCGATATTGAAACTGTTAAATATCCATTAACGGCACGAATTATATATGGCAGAAAAGAAACATAATATTTTTATCAGTCACTACGGTGAGGACGAAAGACAATTGGACTCATTGAAGCAAAGGCTAAGAGATCATGGTTGTGATATACGCAACAGTTCGGTTGAAAAAAAGAAATATCGTCCATATAAAGTGACTAATGCCACAATAGCCCGATATCTTAGGATTTGTATCAGATGGGCTAAAACATTTATTGTAATGATAGGTGAACATACGCATAAACGCCCTTGGGTGAATTACGAAATACGTAATGCAGCAAGGCAGGGAAAAGTAATAATAGGAAAAAATGAACATTAACATCAAAAATTTAAACCTGTCGGTAATCATGCCGGTGATCACCAAGAGTGGCCAACCCGTATGTAACGACCGCGTACCATCTAAAGAGGACAAAGTAGAGCACGCCAGCGGACTGTATCTAATCTACGAAGACGGACACGTAGAGCCGTTTACCGGCGATAACTCCAAAGATTGTGTACGATACATCGGGTTGAAGCACGGATACATGTCATTTGCAATCTCACTGACGGAGCATGATAGCGTACAATTGCTTGACGATGATAGCCTCGAAGTATCTGTAAGTGAAACATATTACGAACGTGAATGTGATGCGCTGTTTGACATTGACGGACGCGGCAATACGGAACGTCTTGTAGCCAGAAATCCAAAGTTGAAAAATCTGCTGGAAGATGGCGAGTATATACCATCTCTTGGTCAATTAAATTTAATGGCCCATCATATGGACGAACTAAACAAAGCATTCGCTTATGTTTCGGCATCTCCCCTCTCCTCGGCGTGGTATTGGTCCAGTACCGAGAGCAGCCAGAGCAACGCATGGTACGTGTACTTCTCCAATGGCAGCACGAGCAGCAACTTCAGCAAGTTCATCAGTGGCAGGGTTCGGGCGGTGGCAGCATTCACTTTTAAACTTTAATCTTTTGGTGCGCTCCTTTTGGAGCGTGCCTTTAAAAATCAACATTACACAGAGAAGGCAATAAAAAAGGAATCAAGATGGGACAAGTTAAAAGTTTTAATGACATAATTGCACATGAATATAAGGTCAATGCCACCAAAGTAGCATTGCATCTGCTACGAGAGCCCGACATATTCGAAACGAATATGAAATTGTTTTGCGCTAAAGATCTTGAAGATGCTTTTATAGCTGGTGCAGAGTGGCAATCAAGGCAAATGGCATGGATAAGTGTGAACGATAAACTGCCCGAATACGGACATATCATTGACGATCTCACTATTTATTCTCACACAAAAAATGTGATTGTGCTTTATAAAAATGGATGTATTGGGAAAGGGAAACGCATTTATGTGAATGAGATAAATAAGAAAGGCTGGCAATGGTCTTGCTTAAAAGGTGAAGATATTACCCATTGGATGTATTTCCCGGATTAACGAACAATTAAAAAGAGATGAGTCATGAGCGAACAAAATAAGCAATGTCCTGAATTTCCATTTTTTGGTGCATCTTATCCAGATGCTCGTTGTATCAATGGATATCTATGGGATTTGGATAAATGTGACGAAAACGGGAATTTATATGGAGTGGGCGATATTCCTTGCCCATTCTGCAATACCGAGAAATTTATTGAGTATGATCCGTTTTCAAAAGAAAATGAATTTTATGAAGGTATTGAGAATGAAGAAAAAGCTAAAGAGATGTCTAGAGAGTGGTATTTGAATTGGATTAATTCTAAAAACAAGTGAATCATGATATACAAAAGTCACAATCACGCCTATTATAAAATAGAAGATGGATTGCTTTATGAAGCATACACCACTATACGCGGTCCGAGATTTAGAACTATTGGACGGTTAAAGTATCCTGACAGGAAAAGGGTACCACCTGAAGAGATAAGTTTGGTTGAGCAGGCTTTACGAGAATGGGGTAATGTTTAACGTATATATTAAATAGAAATGAAGATAATTAAAGAAGTGAATCATGAAATGTCGAGAAGTTTGGAACCGTAGAGATGAACATTTTACTCTCACAGAAGATGAAGAACGATATCTCCGAGCCTTAGAGCGGTTAAGCAAAATGAATCCTGGCCGTATATGTCTGATGGCCAACGGGAGGGTGAGTGTACGGATAAACGAACAATGGCATGATGATAATATAGATGCGTATTGCAGTGTTGACATTCCATGTGAAGGTGGAGAACAGTTATTAAAGCTGACTCAGTTCATGTTACTCCGATGGTCAGAAGAAGGCATTCGGATAAATGCCGGCGAAATTGCTTTAGCCCAGGTGATCAACCATGAAGGAGAACAATACAGTACCCGTATGGCTATTCAGTACTCAAAAGTTGGCGAGAAGACTTTGGAAGAACGGGCATATGAGATAGCAGACCGAATGATTTCTTCAGGATCATATAATTGTGATATCCGAGAGGAATTGAAGAAGGCTATATTAGCAGGATACAATTTGCATCAGGAGGATTTCGATGATGAATGACCTAAAACAATTCAGATATTGGCTAAGGATAAACAGTTTCCGTCCGGAGCAGTTCGGAACCGGCACAAAGTGGAATCCGATTAGGTTCAAATCACGAAAAAGTTTGGCAATTAAATGTGGCTTAGTCATAAGTATACTGATAGGAATATGGATCGCAAAACGGATTACGCATAAAACATGATTACAGAATAATGAACTCGAATAGTATTACCATCTTTTGTTTGTGCAATAAGGATTTTGGGATTAATCCATGACCACTCAATAGCGGTAATATTATTATGTCCTCCCACTATTCCATATAACCTTCCAGGTTTGATTATATCATGATACATTTTCAGTTTCGGATCTTTAAACAGCAGTAGCCATCTTACAAAGAATACTGAAGCTATAGAAAGTACAACAATTAAAGGAAACGCCCATAATGGAACAACGACTTTATGTAGAAGTATTTCCATTATCGACTCCTTAAAAACAAAAGAAAGTACGGATATAACAAGAGTGAATAAGCCCGCTATAACCTTGTTTTTGATAGAAATGTCTGTAACCATAAGTAAATTTTGAACAAAGGTAAGCAATCCCATCAAGGTATCCAAGCCTTACGACCGGTGTAAGTTCTAAGGCGGGAACAAATTAAATAAATCGAGTGATGGAATATTAGATAACGAAAGTAGTAAACATTATTAGTTGAATAGAACGGCAACTCCGCCCGGATGCCACCGGGCAGAGTCTGTAAACTCTCGACAGCGAGTTATCGCTATCTCTGATAAAAACACTACAAAAGTAGTGCTATTCTATGAAAGAAACAAAATTACCATTATGGAAGCACTTCAAATTAGCCTTTCAAGTTGTAACGCTGCACGTTTGCAAAGCGAGTATTTCAGGAACCTGCCATCATGTGATTTTTTGGAATTCGCGACTCTTTTCGCCCAAATACACAAGCGAGGCAGCATGTTCCATCTTTACAGGAACCTTCTCACGCATTTTCAAAATTATCAACACGTCATTGGCCGTACTTTTACAACGAGTCAGATCGGTCGTGAAGAACTGGATGATTTCATCCAATATTTGCACATTGACAAAGGGCTGAAACTTTCCACG
>ENA-UPWN01001096-UPWN01001096.1-human-gut-metagenome-genome-assembly--contig:-NODE-1096-length-11462-cov-7.499868_pt1 | contig 11462 bp, 6 predicted proteins | sample MGYA00250050_ERZ773377 | MGnify/ENA primary metagenome ERZ773377 (study PRJEB29103, sample SAMN06112008) | human gut metagenome | biome: human gut; feature: ankylosing spondylitis patient; material...
CCTACTATTATATTGATCATTCCATAAAAAGATAGGCCATGAAGAAGATTCTGTTCATTCTGTTGTTTTATTTAAAATTATTTTCATCCAATAATAAGCATCAAAAGTAATTGCCGTATGCGAAACAAAATTTAGCCCTTTAGAGACTCCTCCTAATACTAATGAATCGTATGTTATCTCCAAAAGTGATTTATGTTTTCCTCCATCAACTCTTTCTAAAGATTCTCCGACCGCTGTACCAATTGCACCACCCAAAAATGAACTGCACATCGAATTTCCAATTGCCCCACCTACAAAAGCTCCGACATAAGATTCTACCGGAGAAGCTTTTCCATTTATGATATCTGATACTAACTGCGCTGCACCACCACAAAATCCTCCGACCGCATTAACAGCCATTGACATTCCTATCAGTGTTCCACTTAATCCCCCTTTTACAATACCATCCACCATATCAGTTCCGTTAATTGAACTCAATGCTCCTCCTGATATAGCCCCAACTCCTGCAAATGCCGCCACCATAACTCCAGATGCCGTACCGAATGTTACAGCTGTTACCCCAACTGCTGCAGCCACTGCAACTGTAGTTATTGCAACTTTAGCAATATCCTCTTTATGCTCTCCTATCCATTTACCAGCCGTTTCCATAAATTCCGGCCACATTCCATTCAAATCTACCAAGCCCAATGGATTATTCCAACAATAAGTATAGTTATTGAGTGTAAATGGTGCTTCTAATATGCCTTTCATAAAGTCTTCACTTACAAATCGTCCGGTTCCTGCATCATATCTTCTGGTCTGTGCAAAATATAAACCATCTGTCTCATCCATTTGATATCCTGTAAAGCCAAACGGCTGTAATGAATTTTTAAAAATGTCCTTTGTCCGATAAATTGATGCCCCAAACTCATCATACGCATAACTTTCTGCAATTCGTCCATCCTCTTCTAAAAGTTCCATCGGACTTCCAAGATCATCTAGCAGATAAAAATTTTTACTTCTATCTTTTTCCAATCCAACAACATTTCTATCCCAGATAAATTTCTGATATACTGGCTCTGCATTCTGATAATCCCATGTTGTCATTTGCAAAAGATTATGATACTGACGTGTCATATCAGTTATATATTCTATCCGCTTCTGTGGTGTCTCTGCATTATTTTCTGTCAAACAATTTATCTCTTGCGACGTTCGGTATCCTAATCCATTGTACTCAAATACCACACTTTTTCGCATACTTCCCTGTGTTTCAATAGTTTTCGTCATTTGATTTGCTGCATCAAACGTAAACTGTTTGGAAACTTCATCTCCACTTTTTAATTTTGTCAGATTACCTCTGCGATCATAACTATACTGCACTACTTTACCATCTGTAGATTCCGTCAAAAGTTGATTTCTTTCATTATATGTGTAAGATGTCTGTTCTTCTTGTCCTTCTATATACTCTATTTTTTTTATTCTATTTCCAAATGCATCATATTCATACTCTCTTAAGATATTTCCACCTTGTACAACACATTTTAAGCGATTTAATGCATCATATTGATAATCCAATCTTCCATTGTCTTCTTCTATTGAAGAACGCTTTTTCTTTTGTGATATTTTATTTCCTAACACATCATACTTATAAGTATATATTTCTCCCAATTCTGCTCCATGATAGGAAATTTCTTCCAATCTCCCTAAGGCATTATAACGATAGTTTGTTTTTAGATTCCCTGATGTTTTCTTTTCCACTAACTGCCCAAACATATCATATTCATAATGGACAATATCATCCCCAGCAATGAGCTCTGTCAACTGTAAAGCCTTATTGTACTTATAATCCACATGTTTTCCATCAGGATAAATAATAGATTTACGTTCTCCCATTACACCCCATTCATACCCAGTTGTCCCACCTGCGGAATCCGTTACCGATAGCGGTCTGCCAACCATATCCAGTAAAAATGTTGTCGTTCCCAACCAATCTTTTACTTCTTCCAGCTGTCTGAGTGCATTATAAAAAAATTTTACATTTCTTCCATCTCCATAAAATATTTCTTTTAATTGTCCTGTCTGATTATAGCTAATTTGGGTCGCATAACCATCCTTATCAACTTTAGAATGTATTCTTCCTATCTTATCATATGTATATATCTCTCTATTTCCTAACGGATCCGTCACAGAGACAATTCTTCCTTCTCTGTTCCACGCATAACTTGTAAGCTGTGCAGTTTCATCTTTCATTCCTGCACACACTGTTTGTATCAATCTCCCCATGCAATCATAAACATAATCTGTTGTATTTCCCAATGCATCTATTACTTTTGTAAGATTTCCGTTTGGTGAATATGTATAATGTGTCTCATTTTCATTTTCATCCCTTATACATATAATGTTTCCTACCGAATCATAACTATACTTTCTCACACCTCCAACTGGATTAATAATTTGTGTTATTCTGTCCATTTGGTCATAATAAAATGTCAGTCGATTTCCTAAACCATTTTCCCGAAAAATAAGATTCCCTTTTTTATCATATCCATATGTTTCACTCTCACCATCTGGATAAATGACTTTTTTTAATCTACCTCCAATCTCATACTCAAATACCTTACTGCTTCCATTCGGATAACAGACTCTCTCTATCTTACCCAATGCATTATAAAACATGCTGGTAGTATTTCCAGAAACGTCTGTGACACTAGTTCTTCTTCCTACTTCATCATATGTATAGGTAGTAATTCCTCCCAATGCATTTGTCACACTAATAATATTTCCATCTCTATCATAGCCAAAACATGTTTTTGCTCCATCTGCCTCTGTCATTTGTATTATATGGTCTGTTTTATCATAAACAAATGTAGTTATATTTCCTTCCGCATCTATGATTCCAGTTCGATTTCCAACTACATCATAAATATATTTTTCAGTACCACCTTCCGGGAAAGTTGTTTGTACCAGACGATTCTCCATGTCAAATACCGATTTTGTAATACCTCCATCTGGTGCTGTCATTGCAGAAATATTCCACATACTGTCATATTCATAATTCGTTACATTTCCTTCTTTATCAGTAAAACGCACCATACGACCAATCTCATTATAATCAACAGAAATCTTATTACCATCAAAATCAGTCACTGAAATTACTTTTCCACCAGCATTATAAACGTATGACCGGGTATTTCCCTCTGCATTTTTGACTTGGATAATATGTCCGTCTGGATCGTATTCATAACTTGTTTTATTACCATTAGCATCTACAGACGCTATAATACGATTCAATTCATCATACTGATATTTTGTCTCACCTCTAACTGCATCTTGATAGCGCTCTATATTCCCTTTTTCATCATAAGCCAGTACAATCTGGCTTCCATCCACCTGCACTATATTTACTGGTCTTCCAAACTCATCATTTTGAATTTTTACCCCTGCCGCATCGCAATTTTCACTGCAAATCAAATTTCCCTTTACATCATAATAATTTCTCAGCCTTTCTTTTCCATTTACGCTGACATTCAAAAGATGGTTATCTGCATCATAAGTCATATTAATTCTTCGCTTTGCAGCATCCACTGTCTGTGTCAAATTTCCCCGACGATCGTATGCCATTCGCGTTGTTCTACCAAGTCGGTCTGTCTTACTGATACATAAATTTTTATCATTATAAAGAAACTTTTCTCTCGTTCCATCTTCATAAATGGTCTCTACATTTCTTCCTTTATCGTCGTGCACATAAGTAATTTTTCTACCATTACGTTCTGTAAATATCACTTTTTTATCTGCATCCAGATATGTAAATTCCATCTCACCGCCATCTGCAAATTTCTGACGGACAACACGGAATTTTTTATCATATTCATTGCATACTGCATGCACTTCTCTTGCATTTACAAGTTCTTTTATTCTTCCATTTTCACTGTATTGATAACTATAGACAGAGCCTGAAGGTACCGTAACTTTGACAAGTTTTCTTTCCTCATAGACCAAAGCAACTTTCCTTCCAGTATGGTCTGTGACAAGAACCAGCCTCCCATTATCATTATACTGATAACGAAGTCTATTGCCATTGTCAGAAACAACCTCTGTCAATTGCTTCTTTTCATTATAGAAAAAAGAAATGCCACGCCGATTACAATTCTCCATGCGTTCCACATGACCAGATTTATCAAACAGAACCCATATATTATCAGGCTGCCTTAACACATATCCATCCTCAGTTTCTTTTAGCATATCAAGTGTTGTATTTTGTCCCTGATATATTCCTTCTGCTGTTCTAATGAAATGTACTCTCTGCCCATCCGTTTTACTGATAGTCACTTTACCATTTTCATTTTCAAGAAGTATCTCATAGTTGTGACGGTAGCACACTCCCATACTTGTGTCTGATAAGTCTCTGGAATTATAATATCTGTGAAATACTAATGGTATCTCTCCCCCAATATACATGTCCTCATGTTCATATACAAAGTTTCCGGTACTCATATTTACCGGATCTCCTCCCATCTTATTGGCTTTCGGATTCGTTCCCAGCAATTCTTCCTGAATTTCTTTTTCTACCGTTGCCCGAGCATCTTTCAGATCTGCAACTGCGGCATCAAGAACATCTTTTTGTGAAGCCATATCAAGGTTACCTCCGGCAGGATCTATCGTCTGTGCCAGAGTATTCATTAACTTAATGATTTTTTCTGCACATACATTCATCTCTGCTCCGTGCTTGAGATAGGCTGTATCTACATGTTCTACGGCTGTAAAAATCTGTTCGATCTGTTCAATGGTTGTATCATGCTTATTTAGAACAGTCTGGTAATAACCATCCATTTGAGATAAATAAGCATAACTGTCTAACGTATGCAGCCAGTTTTTAATTTTTACATCCATGTAATCAATACTATTCTTTATAATCTGCCAGATACCATCGGAAGATGTATCATTCACATAACTTATCAGCTTTTCTTTTGCTTCCTGTGAAAAATCCCTGAACATTTTCTTATCCCCATGCTTTCTTTTTCTTCCTATGAAGAAAATGTTTCTGAATGTGTCTTTTCTTTCGTCTCAACCGAGCTTTTTCTCTGTTCCATGTAGGAAATCGTATTTTCCAACAATAAAACAAATGCCTCCTGCATTTTCTGATACTGTTTTCCCATTTCCTCAATCTGAATAATCGTACTGCCTCCACATTCTCCTACATCCGGCATAACAACGTTCTTTGCTGCCCACTCTGTATGCAGATTTTTTAACTCCACAATATAACTGCCTAATTTCTCTGTATCTATAACATTTGTCATCATCTGCCCCTCCTAGAATAAATACTGATCATTTTCATCTATTTCAGCTTTAAATTTTTGACACGTTTTATTTACATTCACACCATGTTCTGTGATCACATTTTTTAATTCCCCAGCATAAGTAATAAATGTATCCAATGCCTGTGCGGTTTCCCCTTCCTTAATAGCATCTTCCCTGATTTTTTTCATAATTTCCAAATACTTGTCTACACCTGACTGTAACTCCGTCTCATTATCTGAAAGAGTTGTTCCCATATCTAAAACATAATCATCATCTATTTTAAGTGCCGTTCCTGCCATGCTAAGCTTCCTTCCTTTGAATTGCTTTACTTATTTCTTCTTTGACGTATTCACGGCTGCCGTTCTCGCTGCCTCACGGGCTGCTGCCTCTCTCGCCGCTGCTTCTCTTGCTTCCTGTTCTGCTCTCTCAATGCTGGCTATTTCTGAATGAAGCTGACTAATTCTGTTGTTGCAATCCTGTATTGCCTGATTATATCGGGCTATTTCATTTTGTTTCTTTGTAATTTCCAACATAACACGCTCAATTGCCTTATCAAGCCCACCGAAAACATTCTGAAAAGATGCGCCATTATATAAATCATTCATTCCTTCATAGAATTTAGAAGTAAATTTGCTGTTAATTTTCTGAATATCCCCAGTATTTCCCAATCTGGATGTTCCTGAATTTTTACATTCTGAAAATGATCCCTGAAGCGAACTAATCCTGCTTTTCACCTGATTTAATTCCGATATTTCACTGTTAAGCTTTTGGATTTTTGCATTGTAATCTGCAATCTCCCTTTGTTTCTGTGCAATCTCCGCATAGCACTGCGATTTTGTCATGCCTTCTCCTCCACTGCATATCTCTATTTATCTTAAACATTTTCATGCTCATATTCAATTATTTTTTTCTTATTTTTCAAGATTTTCCTATGCAGATTCCTGTTATATAAGAATCTGCATAGGAACCAGAATTAGCCTCGTACTGCTGCTGCACCCTGTGCATCATCATCCTGTCTGTTCTGCATGTAATTCTGAATGAAATCAGAAATGCTTTGAATCGCATCCCTTGCATTTTCCAATGCTGGTTTGTACTCACTCTCAAAACGTTCAATGAATGCATCTGCTGTCTGGTTTGTCCATCCATCCTGTAACTGACCATTCATCTGAACCAGGGAATTGATCACATCGTCAAGTGCTCCTGCCTGATTTGAGTACACACTTACTCCACTTGTAAGCACCTCATAATCCACTTTGTTTACTGCCATCTTTTTGTTCCTCCTTAAAATTTTTATTATATGGTAAATCTGCATATACAGAATTCCATCATGATAATTTTACTGTTTTAATTTTTGTCAGCTCATTCTCATTCACATAGAATGCATCGCAAAATTCTATTGGTTTTGCATATTTTTTTGCAATGCTCACTGACAGATCACACAGTTTAATATTGGATATATCATCAAAAATAATATATCTCCGGTTATCTTTTACAATTTTCATTAAATCTGGTGCACTGAATGGAATTGCCGCATTTTCCACATTGGTCATAAGTATGAGCACTTTCATCATGCGGTATTTGCCGAGCATTCCTTTTATAGTTCCAATTATTTTTTTGTCTGCACTGATTTCTGCAACTGCATCGGAACTTTCAATGACAATTACAATCCATGGCTCGGATTTCAATGCCTCTTCCTGTCTCTGGGCAAAATCTTCATATCTGCTCTGAACACGCTGGTCAACTTCATCAAAAATGGTCTGAACAGATGCAGTCGTATTGTCATATACTGCTGTGTCTGGATGATATTCATAATCAGACCATCTCCGCGTCATATCATCCAAAATATACAGTTCTGTATTGCCAAATGTCGGAAGCAGCATTGCTTCAAGCAGGTATTTTACAAAGATATCTTTTCCTTTTTCCTTTTTACCTGAAATCGTAAACATTCCTCCCTGCGCAATTTCTAACATCATTGGAGAAACCGTATTATAATCAAGTCCCAGCATTACTTTTCCTTCCTCTAAATAATCCGGGTAAGTTTTCTGGATGTAGGATAGTGTCAGTTCTTTTGGGATTTCCGGTATTATCGCAGCTTTCATTCCGGTGTATTTTTCATTCTGTTTCTTCACAAAATCCTGTATCTTCTGTACACGTTCGAATTCTTTTTCGCCTTCAAATGACAAATACATCTGGCTTTCATAAGTGTGCTTGTTCAACTGGATCAAACATCTTCCCGGAATATTTGGCAGCTTCATTCTGCAGCCCTCAAACAACATTCCATACTCTGATGTTTCATTACAAAACAATGCAATTCGTCCTTCAAAATTATTCAGATAGCGATAGCCAATACCGGAAGTCTGAACATTTGCCACAACAAATGAAATACCAACTGCTATTCCATCTCTGCACAATGGCAGCAGATAATCCTGATCCTGCAGATACATTTCTTTCAATGCCGTCAGATTATCAATCACTACAACAATCTGTGGCAGGTCACGGTACCCGGCTTCTTTATAGGCAACAAAAGAACTTACCCCAGACTGTGCCAGTATTTCTTTTCGTTTTACCATCTCTGTTTGCAGCAATTTAAACAGATTTTTTAATTTTTCATCATCTGATACGCACACGACACCACCACAATGATGAAGCTCTGCAAAATTGCGCAAAATCATGGAGCCAAAATCGATAATGTAAAGATTTACCTCCTCCGGTGTATAGTTTTCTGCAAGACTTCGGATAATCGTCTGTAATACATTTGTCTTTCCGCACTGTGCAGAACCGATCAGTATATAGTTCTGTGCCGTAATGTTAATTTTCAGTTTTTCCTGACTTTGTCTGTCCGGATCATCCAGAAGACCTATATATGCATAAATTTCTTCTGAATCCAGCCTCTCCCCATTCTCATAGGTTAATAATTCCGGCAATGGCGGCATGCAAATATTCGAAAGTCTTCTGATTCCTTTTTCTTCGCAATATTCTGCTATATAATCTACAATTGCCTCCAGCTGGTTCTTCGTATGGGAATCCTTCTTTTTTATTTTCTTTTTCTGGTAAACCACTTTTTTTATTCCAGCAAAATTCAGTTCGGAAACACTAAATTCTTTATTTCCCTCACTCTCATCAAGCGTTGCAGGTGCCCCGCTGAATGCCGACTGAAACAATTCAAATATCTCATTGTTACCAACCTGCAGATATGCCCGTCCGGGTTCTTTAATCTCCGCTGCAAGCGGTGTTTTTAAAACTTCATTACTGTCCTCTTTAGACTGTACTTTCAGACAAAGTTTAAATTTTGAATTTGACCAGATCTGCCCATCTACCACACCGCTTGGTTTCTGTGTTGCAAGAATCAGATGTACTCCAAGACTTCGTCCAATACGAGCTGCAGATATCAGCTCTTTCATAAAATCTGGCTGTTCTGCCTTCAGCTCTGCAAATTCATCTACAATAATTACCAGATGTGGTAATGCTGTCTGCACTTTTTTCTCTTTATAAAGTTCAATATATTTATCAATATGGTTCACACCAGCCTGCGCGAAAAGATTCTGACGCTTCATCAATTCTGCCTTTATTGACTTTAATGATCTCTGTACCTCATTTCCGTCAATATTGGTGATTGCACCGATCAGATGTGGCAGATTCCGAAACTGGTTTACCATTCCTCCGCCCTTGAAATCGATAATTACAAATCCAATTTCATAAGGATGAAATATCGTTGCAGCCGATAATATGTAACTTTGCAGTATCTCACTCTTGCCCGATCCCGTTGTTCCCGCTACCAGTCCATGTGGTCCGTGAAACTTCTCATGCAGGTTTAAAGTAACTACTTCATCTTTTGCATTTACTCCAAGAGGTACTGCCATTGTCTTGTAAATCTGTGACTCACCCCATCTTTTTCCAAGGTTCAGATCTTCTGCTGCAAATATATGAAGTAATTCAAATAACGTAATATTTTTTCTGAGAGAATTTTCAAGTCCGATTTCTTCACAATAAACAGGTGCCAGCATTTGTACCACTGCTCCTGCCTGCATGTCTGATATTGCCTGATACTCAAATTCCTGCACCTTATTGCCATTTTCAGAAAGACAGATATTTCCCTCATGCCCGGAAGTCAGTGTAACTATTTGGTTGCAATGCAATGGCAGTTTTTCTGCACTTGTCTCGAAAAATACAAAAACCATTCCAAGTTCTGCTGCCCTCTCGATGTATCTTGAAATTGGATGATTTTTGATACCAAATTCATTTTCAACAAGAATGACACAGTAATAGGGAATATTTTTTGTCTGCTCCCTATAATTTAATTCACGGAACAAATTTTCAAAAAGATTATTTTTGCTCTCATTATTGCATACGATATTACGTGTTCCCTTCTCATTTCCAAGATGCGGAAGCATACGGACCCACTCATATTGCTTTTCATCATCCACCAGCAGAAAAAGTCTGACATCACCGTAATAATGTCTGACTGAGATATCAATCGCAATATTTTTGAACATTGCATACAATGCCTTTTTTTCTCCGACAACTCCAACTGCATTTGCATTTTTCAAATCTGCATAAACAGGGGCATGATCAATCTTTGCATACATCTCACAGATTTTTTCAGGCAGATCTGTAAGTTCATCGCCTACTTCCATCCGTTCCTGCTTCCTATAATCAATCTGCCGCTCGGATTCCACGCTTCCCTTTCCAAGATATACACACAGGAAATCTGCATCCTCTCTTGTTCTTTCAAATAATCGGCGATCAAAATTCATTGCTGTGTCAACATCACTCGCTACATCACAGTATGTATCTCTTAAACTTTCCTCTTCTTCCTCACGTTTTATTTCGATTTCGTGTTTCTTCTTGTCAATATAGCTGTTGTATTTTGTAATACGTTCCTCGCAGTCCTTTTTATATTTTTTATTTCCCGACAGAAACCCTAATATGGTAGTCACCACACCAAGTGCCATAGAACATACGCTCAAAATCACATACGAACCAGATGAACCGGAAGTGTTCATAATACCACGAAACACAACAACAAGCCCCAGCATTGTAATGGAAGGCATCAGATTCATAACGATATTGTTTTCCGGTTTTTTCGGAATCTCCGGTGCATCCAAAATTTCTATTTTATCATCTGGAAGTTGTTTTTTGATTCTGGTATTCCGATTAAACAATGGATATTTCAACCCATTCACACGATGCCTGATCTCATGCACCGGTATATTTTTCACCTGTAGTCCTGCCTGATCAAAATAGATTTTTCCTTCTTTAAAATAGAACTGATACTCATCTACCGAAAAGAAATCACAGTCATGAAGTTCCACACTTTCCTCTATTCTCTGTCCATTTCTGAGTACTCCAAACGCAGACTTAATTGCATCAAGATAATAGCACGTTCCTTTTTTTTGTATAACCAGCCACATATTTTTCTCAAACTGGCTTTTTAAAAGAATCGCCGCTCCCGGCTCCGAAGAAATCTCTATCTGCCCCGGAAGATCAATGTACCAGTTATAATTTGGCACCTTTGCCTCAAAATCAATCATAAAACGCAGTTCAAACGCTTCATTTCCTGTATTGGAATAACAAACTGCTATGATATCCCCATGACTGATCTCCATGGAATATAATTTTCGCATATCGCCTTTGCTGAAATACAGCTGATCTGCACAGTCAATATTCCATTCATCGCTGCATGCTGTAAACTCTATCTCAATCTCTGAAAAGAAAGTCTCCGGGTTAAGTCGAAATTCACAGGATGATGTTGTTCCAAGTTTCACATTCTCCACACCTGCTGCAATTTCAAACTCTTTATACACCGTTCTGTTACTGACAATTACTTTATACTGATAATCCATGCTTATGCCCTCCGGTAGATAATATAGGAACCATTTCTGATGCCAAATTCTTTTAATGTTTTATTTCCTCTTAAAAAAGCGATTGGATTCTCAGCAACCAGATAGCAACTGAAAATATTATCCGTATCCATCCCTAATCCATATGCCTCATTCAGTGCAAGCACAAGATCATTTGCTGTTATTTCCAATGGTATTTCCAGATCTACATGTGTCTGTTTCATATCATTGATAAATTCAACTACAACTTTTTCTTCCATTCCTTCTCCTTTATGTTTATTAATCACACTATTTTTTGTTCGTCCATTTCCATTAACATTATAGTTATATGCCATTACTATACCC
>ENA-UPWN01001104-UPWN01001104.1-human-gut-metagenome-genome-assembly--contig:-NODE-1104-length-11426-cov-7.524099_pt1 | contig 11426 bp, 10 predicted proteins | sample MGYA00250050_ERZ773377 | MGnify/ENA primary metagenome ERZ773377 (study PRJEB29103, sample SAMN06112008) | human gut metagenome | biome: human gut; feature: ankylosing spondylitis patient; material...
AAATGGATGTGGTCAGGCTGAATCTCTTTGGTGAGCACGGCATAGCCGCGCTCGGCGCAGATCTCCGCGAGAAGAGAGCCCAACGTTTGGGCGACATCTCCCGTCAATATGCGTCTTCGATACTTTGGGCACCACACCACATGGTAAGCGGTCTGATACACGCAGTTTCTTGAAAATACGACTTCGACCATGTATTTGATTCTAGCGCATGGTTTCATTTCAGTAAAAGGCGCGCGATTCCTCTCGCGACTGAAGTCGCAAGTTTCCTCGCGCGTTTTCTATGAAGGACTTCGCCCGGCGGTACTTCCCGTCGAAGCAGCACTACTTCAGCTTCGAAGCTCAGCCGCGTCTGCGGGAGGTCTTCAGCGACGACCTCTCGCCCGACCAGATCCTCCGGCAGCTGAGCCTGCGCGCCCGCGAGACCATCCAGCCCGGCGCCTTGGTGCTCTTCGACGACGCGCACCACTGCCCCAACGCGATCCGCGCGCTGAAGTACTTCCACGAGCTCCGGCCGGACCTGCGCGTCATCGCCGCGGGCGCTTTACTGGGCCTACCGGATGCGCAGCCGGCATCCTTCCCGGTCGGGAAGGTCAGCTTCATGACGCTGGAACCGCTCAGCTTCACCGAGTTTCTCCGTGCCCAAGGCGAGGATGGACTGGTGCGGTGCGTCGAAACCTGGTCGACGTTGGAGCCCCTCCCCGAGTTGCTGCTGTCGCCGCTCACGCAAAAGCTTCACGAGTACGTCCTTGTCGGCGGGATGCCCGAGCCCGCCCGGGTCTGGTGTGAGAACGCCGACATCGAAGGCGCCTTCAGGGCCCTGAAGGCCATTCTGGAGCGCTTCCAGGGCGACGTTCGGGCGCACGCCGGGCGCATCGACGCCGCCAAGATCACGCGGGTCTGGGCGTCTCTCCCGAAGCAGCTCTCCCGCGAGAACACGCGGTTCAGGTACGGCGACGTCGAACCCCGCTCGAACGCCCGCAAGTACGGCGGCGCGCTCGCCTGGTTGACGGACGCCCAGATGGTGCGCATCGTCCGCCGCGTATCGATGCCCTGCCTGCCGCTCAAGGCCTACTGCGACGAGAGCGCCTTCAAGGTTTTCGTCGTGGACGCGGGGCTTCTGGCAAGCCTCTCGGCGCTGACGATTGAGGACATCGCCGACGGTCTTCAAGGGCGCCGCGAGGCGAAGGTGGCTTTTGCGGAGAACCTCGTCCTCCAAAGCCTGGTCCGGCAATTCGACGCCAGCCCCTGCTGTTGGGCGGCGTCGGGGCCGCGCCGAGCGGAAGTCGACTTCCTGATTTCGCATCGGGGGTACGTGATCCCGATCGAGGTCGCACCGGGAGCGAACGCCCGCGCTCCGGGTCTTCGCGCCTACAAGGCACGGTTTGAGCGCCAAACGCCTCTTCGGGTCCGGCTTTCGATGCGCAACCTCAGTCTTGACGGGGACATCCTCACCATCCCGCTGCCGATGCTTGACGCCACGCGACGCCTCATCGACATCGCTCTTGACCGGTTGATGGGAAACCCAAGACAAGCATCTTCACCTGACGGAGAAGGTCACGCGGTCTTTCGACGGGCATACGGCATCCCGTACTCCCGGCTTCCAACCGGCCCAAATGTAAACTAAGTCAATGCCTGGTTAATATTCAGGCTAGTCAGCCAGGGTTCGGTTTTGTCGCTTTTCCGATGGATCGCCGTGAACGTATACTCTGTTTTGCGTATAGTGGGATTGGGCCTATCGCAGTTCATTACGAATTTTGGAACCCTTCCCAGTCGAAAACCAAGCACGGTGATTTTCATGAACTTTCAAACCATAGCTCTTGCCGATCTTTCTGACACCCGTAGCGAATGGAAAGACGTTATTGCTGGTGTAGCTCGGCCCGAAGGCTCCCCTGTCATGATCACCATTGACGGGAAACCTGCTGTCGCCATGATTTCTGCGGAAGAGTTTGACCAATACCGCAAAGAGAAGGTTCGCGAACGACTCACGGATGTCTTCAAAGAACTCGACGAAGTCAATAAAGCGCTAGTCAACAAATGATCCATCTCACAGCATTTGACATCATCGCAACCCACGATGAAACCATCAAACGCTACGGAGGGTTGTCGGGCGCCGTAGATCCCTTGAAAGCTGATGTACTTATCGAGCGTGTTCGCAACCATGAACACTATCAAGGCTTGACGGATGTCTTTGCCCTAGCTGCTTTGTATTGCGTGGCGATCGCCCGTGGTCACATTTTTCTGGATGGGAACAAGCGTACAGCAATCAACTGTACTTGGGACTTTCTCAAGCTGAACGGCGTACAAACTTACGCTCCTCGCGACCTTGAGGAAACAGTAATCAAGGTTGCCACCGGGGAGATGAAGGCGGACGCATTCGCTGACTATCTGCGGATGGCATTCAGCTCCAATGAGCCCCGAATGCGAGCCAAATGAGGCCCTCAAGAGGGCCTCATTTGGCTCAGAAGACCCATCCGGCCCTCACGCCCACCCCAATCCCGAGCCCCTCCTGAACGCAAGCCCGCAAGCCCAGAACCCTCGGCGGAGACAAAGAACCCATTCTTGTTCTGAAAGCCTGCCTTCAGAACAACGTTCACGACCGCCAGTTCCCGATCAGCGCGACCAAGAGCTGCGCGTAGGTGTCGTAGAGCGTCAAAAGGTACTTCTCGTCGAAGTCGATCGTCGCGTGGGAATGGTCTTCCGACAACGCCGCCCCGACCATGAAGTACCCGGCGCGGCCGCCCCGCTCCTGCACGCGCTTGATCATGAGCGTGCCGTCGTCGGAGCCGTTGTAGGGGTGCGTGGGGATGACCTTGTCGCAGTAGCGCGCGCGGTGCGCGCAGACGGTGATGAGCTGCGCGATCGAGTCGTCCGGCACGAAGTCCGTCGCCTCGCCCGCGATCGAGTGGCGGCACTCCACCCCGAAGCTCATCGCGGCGCCTTCGGCGCGAAGGATGGCTTCGTGGACGAGTTCGCGGTTGATCAACCCGTTTTCGCCTCGGACTTCCACTTCCATCGACGCGTGCGAGGGCACGACGTTGCGGCCTTCGCCGGCGTGCAAGGTGCCGACGTTGACGCGCGTCATGCCTTCACCGTGACGCGGGAGCGCCATCATGTTGATGGCGGCGTTGGCGGCCGCAAGAAGCGCGTTGCGGCCCAACTGCGGCTGCATGCCGGCGTGAGAGGGTTTGCCTCGGAATTCGAAGTCGATCTTCGTCGTCGAGAGGAACTTCTCCGGCGCCGCGACCACCGTGCCCGGCGCCAGATCGACGCCGATGTGGGCGCAGAGAATCACGTCGACGTCGTCGAAGATCCCCGCCTGCACCATCGGAAACGCCCCGCGGGAGCCTTCTTCGGCCGGCTGAAAGACGAACCGCACGCGCCCCGAGAGGTGCGACTTGTTCTCGACGATGAAGCGCCCGAGTTCCGCCGCCACCGCCTGGTGCCCGTCGTGTCCGCACGCGTGCATGAAGCCGTGGTGCTTCGAGAGGAAGTCCTCCCGCGCAGGGATGTGTTCGGGGTCGTCGGGCTCTTCAATGGCGAGCGCGTCCAGTTCTACGCGGATCGCGACGGTCTTCCCCGGGCGCCCCGTGTCCCACTCGGCCGTCAACGCCGGGTAGCCCTCCATCGCCTTCAGAAGGACCTTCGAGACCCCCTGCGTCATGGCGCGCTTCAGAGCGGCCTTCGCGAGTTCGGCGTCGCGCCCGCGGACGTACTCGGGGCGGATCACCTCGTGCCCGGCCTTCACCTTGAACCCGATCGACTCGAAGAACGCGCCCCAGTGCGCGGCCGTGCGGAATTCGCACCAACCCGCTTCCGGGAAACGGTGCGCATGCCGCCGCATCGCCTGCAGGTGCTGAAGACTCGAAGGGTCCGTCCAACCTGCGGGGAGATTGAGACGCTGGCGGGTGTCGGTGGTCATGTCGGGATCCGGGAGAGTTGTGGGAAACGGGCTGCGTGGGAAGCCGGGCAAGAAGATGCGGACGCCCTGGGGAACCTCCCCATACGGCATCCGCCCTGCCACGGGCATTGTGGCGCCTTGGGAAATCCCGCACGGCATGGAAACTACGGAGGGCGAACACTACGCCAGTATTCGCCCTCCTTCGGTCATCTTTTTGGACCTTTTGATTCTTTTTGGTGCGGCCTTCAGAAACCGGCCGGCATCCCGTTCAGTTCCGCCCCGCGCTTCAGGTCGCCCCGGAAGTCGAGCGTGTGGTACGGGGCCCCGTGGAGTTCCTTCGCAACCATGAAGTCCGCGGGATCGAACCCCCTCACGCGGCCGCCCGCCAGGGCGCGCACGGCGGAGAGGAGCGAATCGGGAAGCTCGACTTCGAGGCTCCAGCCCACGTTGAAGCCTTCGTCCGGGAATTCGAGGCACGCTTCGCGGCGCTCCTCGTGGTGCCCCCAGTGGGCGGTGAGGTGCCCCTTCATCATGGCGGGAAGGCCCGCCGTCCTGAAGGAGAGTTCGTCCAGTCTGAAGCGCACCGATTCGGCCTTCTTCAACACAGCCTCGAGATCGACTTCGTCCATGGGTTCAAAAAGCTCCAAGGGCACGTTGTCGCCGTGGGTGCGAAGCCGCAGCTTCTCCCCTTCGATCGCCTGGGCCTCGCGCCCTTCGGGCTTGAGCGAGAGCGTGAAGGTCTTCGCGTCGAACCCGTAGTCGCCGTCCAAGGTGCCGTCGCCCGCGCGGCGTCGTTCGGCTTCGGTGGAGAGGTTGCGGAGAACCAATTCCAGCGCCCCGCGGTGGTCGTTCACCGTGAGGGTCTGCTTGGCGGACGTCGACGTCGCCCTTTCGATGAACCACTCGCGGTTGTTCGGGTTGTGGGTGCTCCGCCGCAGGTCGTGCAGCACCTTGAAGTCCTCGGTCGACGCGACCATCTCGCCGCCGATGCCGTCGTCGAAGACGATCCGGGCGTTCTTGGCGGAGAGCTCCGACGTGCCGTAGCCCTGGGGCGTGAGCCTCACCCTCCAGTGCACGGGGTCGTCCGCGCCCGCGCGCCAGACGGTCTGAATGAGGGGATTCTCCTCGACGAAGCGCACGTTGAAGGGCGAGATCGTCGCCTCAAGAATCAGGTCCTTCGAGAAGCCGTCGACGCCGTAGCGGATGTCAAGGTCCGGGCGGTCCCCCTCGATCATGTCGAGAATGTCCGTGACCGACCGCGTGTTCGCCAAGGGCTTGATGCGCCCCGAGAGGCCGAGCAGCCCGTAGTCGGCCTCCACGTCCATCTGAAGCGAAAGGGGCGCTTCCTTCGCGTCGCCGTAGATCGACGAGCCCACGCGCACCGTCACGCGGTCGCGGCGCGAGAAGACGCCGGAGTCGATCGGTTCGACCGTGATGATGACGCTGTCGGAAACCGCACCCGGGTCGGTGAGGCGCTTCAGGAACTGTTCCTGAACCGTGCGCTGATAGATCAAAAAGCCCGATTCGAACGCGGTGAAGATGAGCGCCGCGGAAACGAGCATCCAGTAGCGGGCCCTCATCACGGCGTCTCCCCGGGTATGACACCCTTGCGGGCCGCAGGAATGAGGTCGGAGAGCTGCTCGCGCGCGGCGGCCTCTTCGCCCATGCGCCACGCGATCGACGCGGCGTAGCGGATCACGTAGACGCGCACCAGCATCGGCATGACGGCTTCAAGCGCGGGCGAGAACGGCGTCCCGGGCGGAGGGAGAAGGCCCAACGCCTTCCGGTAGAGCGCGTCCGCCGCGGGGGTGGGTTCCCAGAAGCGGCTCTCGACGATGCGGCGCGCGGTCGCGAGCCACTCGAGCGCCTTGTCGGCCTCGCCCGTCCGGTCGGCCAGCACCGCGCGGTAGAACGCGGTGGCGGCGGACACGCACTCATCGTCGTCGGGGCCCAAAAGCACCGTCGCGCCGGCGAGGTCACCGGCGGAAAGAGCGGCCTGAATGTCGGCAAGAAGTGCGCGGGGAAGCTGATTCGTCATGGCGAGGACCGGATAAATTTCACGGGCTTCATTATGCCCAAGGGGCCTCTCACCGCATCCTCAGCTTCGGTTTAACCCGTAGAGAAGAGTGTGAGAACTTGTTGCCTCTTTTGACGGCTTTTCCGGAGACGTTCTCGTAAAAACCGGCTCGGATCAAAGGCATCCCGCGGGAGCGGCCGCATTCGATCCCGAACGTCCCGACGATAGTCTCCGTCGATACGGCCGATGGTATGGGTTTTCTGACCGTTGGCGTCACCGTTCGGCCGTCAGAGACCGGCCTTCCGGCAGGCTTCCCGCGTCACCGGGTTGGCGTTCCCCTGAAGCTTCGCGATGCGGCGCTCGCGCTCGCACTCCCAGGCGTCGACCGGGTACTGCTTGTCCCAGGCGTCGAAGAACTGCGTTTCCTGGCGCGAGAGGCGGTACTTCGGGTAGACGAGCGCCATGTACTTCGCCGTGCGCGCGATCGTCCCGCGGGCATATTCCGGGGGCTCGACGCGCCCGTCCGCGACCTTCATCGCGCAGGTGCCGAAGGTGTTGGGAACGCCGGGCAGGACGCCGAAGCGGATGTTGCTTCGGATCGCGTTCACCGCCCCGATCGCGGGGAAGAGGTTGTGCATGTCGGCCTGCATGAGGCGGTACTCCTCATTCGCCTTTTCGGCGCAGCGGCGGCCCTTGAAGGCTTTGCCCTTGCTGTCGACGCACCCCGACGCGCCCTCACGCCACTCCACGAACGCCCGCCCGAAGTTTTCTGCCGGGACGACGTGCTCCCACTCGATCCTGTGGGCGCGCTTTTCGTGCTTGGGCGTCGTGAACCCTTCGGGGAGCGTGATCTGCTTCTTCGCATCGAAGGGCGCGCGGCAGTAGAAGGTCACGCGGTGGTCGGGGTAGACCTGGCGTTCGAGGATCTTCTTGGCCTGGTTGAAGCTGTCGTTCGTGGTGTTGCCCTGGGGAGCCTGAGTTGCTTGAGCGGCGGTCTGGGACGCTTCGGCTGCGAGTGAGATGCCGCCCGTCCCCAAGGCCAGCGCCGAGAGGAGCGCCGTGAAGCCCAAGGAGAAGGCTCGGCGAACGGCGTGGGTGCGGGGCTTGGAGAGGTTGGCGGTCTGGCGGTCGGGCATCGGAAAGGCTCCTCGGATTCGCTGTGGCAGAATGACCGCAATTATCCGGCATCCATCCTCAATTCGCCCGCATCCCGAGAGGTACCGCCTTGCGCCCGCACGACACGTCTTCCAACGCTCCCTCTTCCGTCCCGTCCGATTCGTCCGCCTCTCCCACGCTCGCCGGGCTCTCGCCCGAGACCGTCCGCTCGATTCTCGCCTTCCGGGACGACCGGCACTGGGCGCGCTTTCATGAGCCCAAGGACCTCGCGATCGCGCTCTCGGTTGAGGCTTCCGAACTCCTGAACGAATTCATGTGGAGCGGCACGGACCTGCGCGTCGAGACGAAGAAGTCGGGACAGGCCGAGGAGCTCGCCGACGTCCTCATCTACGCGGTGCTTTTGGCCGACCGCTTGGGGCTCGATTTGAACGACGCCGTCGCCCGCAAGATGGCGAAGAACGTTCGGCGCTATCCCGTGGAAGCCTTCCGGGACGAAGACCTGGACGAAGCCGCCCGGGACGTGGCGGAGCGGCTCCGGACGGAGGACCGTGCCCGGTGCGGCGCCGGTGCGGAGGGCTCTTCGACCGGTGCGGAGGACGCGAAGCCCCTCATTGCGGACGCCGCGCCCTACCGGGCGCTCCTGATGAAGCTCGAAACCGAAGGTCCCGACGCCGCGGGCGGTTGGAAGGCGGATTCGGCGAACAGGATGATGTTCGCGGTCTATGCGCCCGAGACCGTCGCGCTTTGGAAGCAGGTCGAAGCCGACGCGCAGGCCGCGGGCGTGGCGGCCGCTTCGCTGGATGCCCGCCGGGCGGATCCGGCGGACGCGCGGGCGGCCCTCGCGCAGCTGCGCGCCGCGGTCGAGACCGAGCGGCGCTCGGACGGGGCCTTTCTGGAAGCCGTGAAGTCGGGCGAAGTGCCGCGCGCGTTGGAGGTGATCGTGCGGGAAGCCGGGACGGCGAAGGCCGTGATGCCGACGACGACGGCTCCCGCAACTGAAGCTCCGGAGGTGAACGGTCACTTCGGCACCGAGGCCTCGCACGAGGCTCTGACGCCCCGGGCGTCCCGGATCGGCGCCGGTGCGCCGACGCTCGCGGACGATCTGGCGCTCCTCGCCGCCATCGAACGCGATCCCGCCATCGCAGGGCGAGAAGTCGACTCCCCGGCGGGCACGTTCTTCATCTACGCGGAGGACGTGAATGCCCTTCGCGGCCGTTTGGCCGACTTCCGGATTCCGAACCACTGGTTGGCGCTCGAAGCCGCGGGGATCAGGAACCCCTTGGAAGAAGCCTGGGCGCGTTTGCCTGAGCTCGACGCAGAGGCGCTCCGCGGCGTCCTCACCGAACTTCTCGCCGCCGAGCGGGACGATTCCGGCTTCTTCGCCCGCGCGGCCGCGGCGGGACGGGTGCGGCGGTTGCTGGAAGCCTTGGCGGAGGCGTTCCGGCGCGGGTGGTGAGGCGCATTGCCCGAACATCCGCACATCCGAACATCCAAAGACCCGAAGATCGAATCGGGTGATTTTCTGAAAGAGCGAGGGACGGCCGCTCAAGACCGTCCCTCCTTGTTTCATGGCTTCAGGGGCTCAGACTCCTACGAAGAGCAGGATCCTCACACCCACCAGTTCGCGTAGCCGCCCGAGGAACTCTCGGGCACGGGCGCGTCGAGATCGTCAAGGTCGTCCTCTTCAACGCCGTCGACCTCCGGAGAAACCTGATCGACCTCCTCTTCCGTCTTCAGCGCGTCCGTCGGGTCCGGATCCCGACCGTCAAGCCCGTCAACCCCCTCACGCATCAAAGTCCTCCACGAGTCCCGCCAACACCGCGCAGCCTTCCAAGAAATCGTCGGTCCTCATCGCTTCGTCCGGGTTGTGCGACCCATTCTGGTTCGCGACGAAGATCATCGCAAAGGGGATCTTCTCGTTCGCGAAGGTCTGCGCGTCGTGCCCGGCACCCGAAGGCTCTTCCAGAACCCGCACGCCCGCCTTTTCGGCCGCGCGGTGAAGTTTCCTCATGAGGTCCGGGTCCGAGACGCAGGGGGTCATGTAACCGGGCATCCCGAAGTCGAAGGTCACCCCGTGGACCTTGCCGATCCTCTCCGCTTCCGCGGTCATCTCGGCGTAGAAGGCATCGCGCACGTCGATCGAGAGCGTGCGGAGGTCAAAGGAGAACGTGACCTCTTCCGGAATTTTGTTGAAGGTGGCGTTGGGGAGCGTGTTGAGCATCCCGACGGTAAAGACCAAGTCGTCCCCGGCGGCGACGCGCTCCGCCCAGCGGGCGTTCATCCGGTCGATGAGCTTCACCGTCGCGGCCAGCGCGTCGTGGCGGAAGGCGTAGTCGATCGCGCCCGCGTGCCCGGGCGCGCCCGTCACCTTGACCGTGCGCTGGAAGATGATCCCGCGGATCCCCGTCACGAGCCCGACGCGGGGGTTGTCGGGGAGGTTGAGCCTCAGCCCCTGTTCGATGTGAAGCTCCACGTAGGCGCCGATCTTCGCGCAGTCGACGACGGGCTTGCCGGACGAAACCGCCTTCGGGTCCACGCCCGCCTCGCGCATGAGTTCTTCCAAAGTCGGCATGTCGGGGCGCCACCGGGCGGTGAGCTCCGCCGGGGTGATCTTCCCCATCATCGCCTTCGAGCCGATGAGACCCTGCTCTTCGCAGCGAAGCAGCGTCACCACGACGTCTCGCGAAGGCGTGACGCCCTTTTGGCGCATCTCTCGCACGGCCACGAGCCCCGCGACGATCCCGGCGAGCCCGTCGAAATTCCCCGCGTCGTAGACGCTGTCGGCGTGGCTCCCCGTCATGAAGGCGGGCTTCGTGCGGTCGGCGCCCGGCATCGTCATCCAGGTGTTCCCGGCCGGGTCATGCGAGATGTCGAGGCCCAGCTCGCGCCCGTAGGCTTCGAGGCGCTCCATGACCTCCGTTTCTTTGGGCGTAAAGCCGAAGCGCGTCACGCCGCGCCCGGGGGCGGCGGAAGCGGACATCGCGCGGATCTCGGCGAAGATCCCCTCAGCGTAGGAGCGGTGGCGGTTCTGGAAGTCGGAAAGAGCGGTCATGATGGGGCCTCGTTGGTTGATGGTCGATTGGAGAAGCGTAGCGCGGAAAGGTCCGGGGCGGCATACGCCCTTCGACCTATGCGGAGACGCGCAACGCAACGACGTGCCGAATGTGACGACGCCTCCCCGGTTGGAAGCCGGAGAGGCGTGGCGGTCATGTATGTTGCCGGAGGTGAGACGGAGGGGCCGACGCGCCCCTCACGCCTTCACGTCCTCACCCGGTCACTTCCAGGTCTTGAGGAACTCCGCACCCTTCCGGATGTCGTCCGTGAAGATGCGGTCCTGCTTCACGTACGGAACCAACCCGCGGTAGGCCTTGTAGAAGGCCTCGGTCTTCGGGGCCTGCGTCAACTTCGGGTCCTTCAACATCTTCCGCAGGTCGATCGCCTGCGCGGCGTGAAGCGTTTCGACCGAGTAGATCTGGAAGAGGTTCTCGTCGATCTGCGCCAGGCGCTTCGCGGCCTGCAGGAGGTTCGTGAAGGTGTCTTCGATCTCGCCCGCGACCGGCATCCCGTAGAGGCTCACGGGCTGCGCCAGAGCCATGTTGTCGACGTGAAGCCCCATGAAGGACTTCTGGATCGCGCCGAAGGCGTGGCCTTTGTTCTCAGGGTCGGAAAGGAAGCGCGTCAGCCCCGTGAAATGGTCGTAGGAGAGGTGCACGGTGCGCTGCACCGCGTAGTGCGAGAGGTGCGCCATCGCGACCGACGTGCGCTGCAGCGCCAAAGCCACGGGGAGCGGGTTGAAGTTCCCCGACGGAATGATCGCGCCCTTGACGCCGTTCCCTTCGACGAAGTAGTTCGCGACCTGGGTGGATTCGGCCTTCAAGTCTTCCGAGGCGTCAAGAAGCGTCGCCGGATTGTCGTCGGTCGAGTTGATCTGAACGAGGATCTGCGCCTCCAGGTCCTTCACGGCGCGGCGGGCTTCCGAGAGCCCGTAAACCGTCACGCGGAAGGAGAGCGGGTCCTGGAGCGGCCGCGCGGCGTCGACATTCCAAAGGTACGAGCCCTTCAGGACGTCGCGCATGTCCGCGGCCGTGTCGGCCGGCCCCTCAAAGGGTCGCGCCCCAATCGTCTGCGGGAGGATCGGCGCGACGTTGCCGTTCAAGCCTTCCAAGGAGAGCCCGTAGACGGTCGGCGTCAGCTGAACGATCTCCGCGGCGTTCCTCGCCGCGTCGATCGCGTAGGCCATGGCGACCGAGTTGTTGGAGAGGATCGCCAAGACGTCCTTCCCTTCGGGGACCAACGGTGCGATGCCGACCGCCTTAACATTCTCACCTTTCAGTGTCGGGCCAAAATAATGAGCAAGGTTGTTTCCCATAAACGAGTCGTCACTAGTGCCATTGC
>ENA-UPWN01001109-UPWN01001109.1-human-gut-metagenome-genome-assembly--contig:-NODE-1109-length-11398-cov-7.217384_pt1 | contig 11398 bp, 7 predicted proteins | sample MGYA00250050_ERZ773377 | MGnify/ENA primary metagenome ERZ773377 (study PRJEB29103, sample SAMN06112008) | human gut metagenome | biome: human gut; feature: ankylosing spondylitis patient; material...
GTACGCACCCCTGCGCTTGTCTGCTCCCGAGGCTTCCAGTTGTCGTCGGACTGAGGAAGCATCCGAAGGTGGGTCTTGAACCTGTACCGCAACGTAGTTCACCCCGTAGGGATCACTGAGGCTGGTCAACCAGAGGCTTTTCACGCCTCTCCTTTTAAGGAGGGGTGGTTGACGATCTTTTGGAAAGCCTCGTCCTTGGTGAGACCGTAGTTCCAGTCGCGCTGCATCCTGCTCTCGACCGCGAAGATGCCCTCGGAGAACTTCCCGGTGCCGCCCACCATGCCGGACTTCTCCAGCGTGACGACCTTGAGGCCCTTTTCGGCAGCGGCCCAAGCGGCGGCGGTGCCCGACGCCCCGCCGCCGATCACGACGACGTCGGCGTCGTAGGAGACTGCGGCGCCGAAGACCATCGGAATCATGGTCGCGGTGACGGCCGCGGCAAGAAGCGTGCGGCGAACGATGTTCGGCATGGTTCTCTCCATCTATTGGTTGTGGTGTGTTCAATAGGTCGGTGCGGATCGGACCGGGGCGGCGTCCTGCGTTTCCCCCGGAAGATTGTCTTCCGAAGGGATGTGATGGGCTTCGGTCCAAAGCCCGGGGCGCCCGGCAGCCTGGCCGGTCCAACGTCAAGAGACGATTGTGGAGAGCCGTGCCGCGTGAAACTGTAGCCGCGGCTACGTTTGCGGGCAGGGAAAACCCGGAACAGCGGGAAAGTCCCTAGGAGCGTTCTCATGGCCGGATGCGGCGCCTGAGTCAGGGGCTGTGACCTCGAACCTCGCCCCGGAATGTCTGAATAGCCGAAGAGCCCGCAGGCTCTTCGCGCTGCGGGCTCTTCGGTTGTGGGTGTGGGGCGGCGTCCGGCGTTCACCGGGCTCCCAAGGACGGAGAACCGTTTTACCCCGAGGGGTCGGGTCCTCACTCTTCCGGCGAAGGCCGGCCGTTCAACCCCAAACTTCACAAATCAGTGAATCTGCCAGGAGGTCTGCCCGAACCACTTCTTCTCGATCGCGTCGTACGTGCCGTCGGCGTGGAGTTCAGCCAAGGCCTTGTTGATCTCGGCGGCCAAAGCTTCGTTCCCCTTACGGACGACCATGCCCATCTCGGACTTCTGGATGGGTTCCAAACGTTCGACCTTCTTGGCGAGCGACGGGCGCATCAGGACCATGTAGTCGGTCGAGGGGCGCGAATTGATCACGGCGTCGCAGTTTTCCGTGATGAGGTTCAGCATCGCTTCCGAGCCCGACTCGAAGGTGACGACCTTCGCGCCCGGGATCTTCTTCGCGCGTTCGTGCGAGATCGAGCCCAGCTGCACCGAGATCGTCTTCCCCTCGAGATCTTCGATCCCGTTGATGCGGGTGTCGCCCTTCCGCTTGATGATCGTGAGGCCCGAATAGTAGAAGGTGTCGCAGAAGTGGATGCGCTTCGCGCGCTCCGCGGTCTTCGCGAACCCCGCCGCGCCCATGTCGATGGTGCCGGACGTGATGGCCGGGAGGATCGCGTCGAAGCTGAAGTCCGAGATCACAACGTCGCGGCCCATCTTCTGCCCGATCGCGCGCACGAGGTCGATTTCAAACCCGACCAGTTCGCCCGTTTCCGAGTTGTGGAATTCAAAGGGCGGGAAGGTGCCCGAGGTCCCGACCTTGAGGATCGGGAGGCCGTTCGGGCCCTTCGCGGGTTCGTCGGCGGCGGTGGCCGCGGTGATCCCGGACATCATGAGGGTGAGGCCGGCGGCGGCCGTGAGAATGAGGCGGCGGGTGGCGTGCATGGGTGCTTGGTCCTTGGGTTGCGTGGTGTTCGGTGCCGGGGACGGAAGGCGGCGTTATGGCCCGCTTCGCCTTCAGCGCCCCCGGCGGTGGGGGTCGGTCCGTGTTCGGTTCGGCGTCCGGTTGCCCGATCAGTAGCCCGTTCGGTGATCCGTTCGGGCTCCGCAGTTTCGCGCTCGTCCCTTCGACCGGTAAGGCTCGGTCGCAAAGGGGACTTCCGCGCGGAAGGCTTCGGTCCGGTCTCCCTTCGGGATCGGGCGGGCGGCGGGGGCTCGTTCCCTCGCCTCTTGCCGGCGCCCTTCTCCCTCGGGAGTGATTTCATTCTGCCTCATGTTCCCGCGGCTGACGGGGGTTTCGGGTTCGCCATGACGGTTCTATTCGACCGCCTTTTGCGCTGACCCGGGAGCGTCTGGGGAGAAGTGCCGAATGGCTTCGACATGTCGACAAATGGAGGGGTTGGTCAACCAAAGGCGCCTTCCATCCGCCGGTGTCTGGAACGGGTGCCCGAGGCTCGCCCGACAGCGGCCCCCGACCGCCCATCGCGCCTCAAGCGCCTCTCTTCCCGCCTCTCTTTCCGTCTCTCCATCCGTCTCTCTTTTCGCCTCCCCTCCAGGCTCCTCAGGCCCTCCCGCGAACCCGAATCATCCGTTCGTATCCGTTTCGCCACAATCGACCGGCCGCCAGGAGATTCGACGGCAACGAACGTCAAAAGGGCATGAAAAACGCGGGGCTCGAAAACCCAACCGGATCAGGTACCTCCCTCCTTCCGCCCCATCGATTCCAGACCGGGGTTCCGGCCGCCCATAAAGCGAACGGTGAAATGTACGGACTGAAGGGAAAGTTCCGGATGATCAGAGGGTTTCCCCTTATCGGTGCGTTTTCGTGACCGTTCATAGCCTTCGGGTATCGGGCGCCCGTCCCAACGACTCTGAGCGAATGCATCCGCCCGACGGCGGACTTCGAACCACAACCACGAACAACACCAGGGGCGCCCCTCGAGGAGGACATTCACCATGGAACGAAAACTCATCGCGCTCGCCGTCTCCGCGGCGATCACCGCAACCTTTGCGGCCGGCACCGCCTCGGCCGCCCAGAAGACCGTCACCATCCAGGGGGACAAGTGGGATGAACCCGTCGTCATCTACCCGACCGACGCCAGCGGTTCGGGCTTTGCGAACATCGGGGAATTGAAGGTCGACGTGAAGGACGGCATCGTGATCGATTCGGTCACGTTCAAGAACACCAATCCGGACAGCGAGAAGCTCCGGGTCGGGTACCTGAAGCACTTCGGGAAGAAGGCCGTCGTCAACACGCTCGAAATCGAGGCCGGGACGGCGGAAAGGCCCACGGTCGCGACGCTTCAGTTCTGGGGCAAAGAGAAGGACGAGACGGGAAAGAGCTTCGACGGGAAGAAGGTCGTCATGCGCGACATGAGCGCCTTCCGCGTCACCAACACCACGTACGTCCGGGGGAACTACGCGGGCAAAAGCGTGAAGGACTCCGTCTTCCACGCGGACGACGTCGTCACCGACGGGACGGCGGGACTCGTTTTCGGTGTGGCCGCCCCATCCGCTGTGAAACGCTCGGTCGGGACCTTCTGGGCGGGCTACTCGGACGCGGCGGACGGGAAGTTCACGAAGGCCGAGAAGGCCGTGGCCGGCATCGCCGGCACGCGCGACTACAAGTCCGTGCAGGTGGGAACGGTCAACGTCGGGAACGCGACCTTCGCGACGATCGAGGACGTGACGAAGCTCCTGCCGAATCCGTTGACTGGGCTTCAGTCCTTCTATTGGTCGCTCACGGTGAAGGGGGCGATGCTGCTCCCCTTGGACGGGAAGGACACGATCACCTTCAATCTGAACCACCCGGACGCGAAGCTCGCCCTGGGCACGATCGGGACCGTCGCGGTCGTCAACAACAAGGCCGAGTCGGCGTCCCCTGCGCCGGCCGCCGTCGAAGGCGCGTCGGCAGACAAGCCCGCGCCGGTGCGAAGCCGCCGCTCGCTTTCTGACGCCGCGCCTGCGGTTCAACCTCGGGCAGCTGCGGCCCCTGCCCCCGCGGCCGAACCGGCTGCGCCCTCCGCGATCCCCGTCAACCTCTCGATCAACGTGAACGTTCCCGACTACAAGAACGAAATCTCGGTCGAGAAGATCGAGTCGGGCGCCGAGATCGCGATCTCGACGGCGGGGTCCGCTGAAAAGTCCGGCTCGGAAGTCGCCGCCGACACGGCGAAGCTCCTCAAAGTCGCCGCCCTCTCGGGCGGCTCGGAAGAAAAGCCCGCCGCGGTGACGACGCGCGTCTCGGTCGGCCAGGCGGGTTTGAACGACGCCGTCGAGACGGTCTACGACGTGAAGCCCAATGCCGAAGGGGGCGGCACGACGGTCGACGTCGACCATGGGAAGACCACGGTGACCTCCACCAACTCGGTGCTCGGCACCTTGTCCGAGGTCGCGAGCCTGGGCACCATGCAGTGGCGCGCCGAGATGAACCACCTCCAGTACCGCATGGGAGAACTCCGCGATCAGGCCGGGTTCGGGAACGGCGTCTGGGCGCGTGCGTACCAGGGGAAGGACAAGTACGGCGACCAGAAGGTTGAGAACGAATACTTGGGCTTCCAGGCCGGTTACGACCACCGTCTCGAGGGCACCAACGTGATTCTTGGCGGCGCGGTCTCCTTCACGCACGGGGACAGCAAGTTCCGCACCGGTGACGGCGACAACGACGCTCTCGCCTTCACGGCCTACGGGACGTGGCTTCATGAAAACGGCCTCTTCGTCGACGGGACGGTGAAGTACGCGGTGCTTTCGAACGACGTCGACATGCGCGCGCAGAACGGCGACAAGGTTGTGCGCGACAAGGCCTCCTACGACACCAACGCCATGAGCGTCTCGGTCGAGGCCGGGTGGCGTCTTCCCGTCACGAGCCTCGCCTACGTCGAGCCGCAGGTGGAACTGATGTACGGGCACGTGCGCTCGGCCGACTACCGGTGGGACGCGTACAAGGTGACGGCCGAAGGGGTCGACGTGCTGGTCGGGCGCGCGGGCGTCATGGCGGGGTTCTCGTTCCCCGACAAGAAGGGCTCGGTCTACATGCGGGCGTCGGTCCTGAACGACTTCAAGGGCGAGGCCGACACCACCTTCCGCTATGCGGGACAAAAGCGCGTCGTCTCGAACGACCTCGGCGGCTCCTGGTATGAACTGGGCCTGGGCGGGAACTGGAACGTCACGGACTCGACCTACCTATACGCCGACTTCCAGTACGCCGACGGCGGCGAGGTCGATACGCCCTGGCGCTGGAGCGTGGGCGTGAGGCACGCCTTCTGACTTTGAGGTCAGCCCGGCCGGGCGGTGCGACCGATCAGGCCGCCCGCCGGGTCCCTTTTCTTAAGCGAGTCATGTCGCTTGGCCTGCGGTCTTCTCTTGAGGCAGCAGGTCTTTTTGTCTGCGGAGAGGCTCGGGGGAAGGCGTTTGGTGAAGCCACTTGGACTTCCCGAGCGGGGACGGGAGACGAAAAAGATACGGACAAAGGGGCGGATTCGGGGCCGCAGATCCGGCGGTTTGCCGGGGTGGTCAGGGAATACGCGGGGCGGAGGCATCAAGGAGAGCGCATAGGCTTTCGCAGTTGAAATCCACCTATCCGTTCGGCCGTCGCCAAGGAGCCCACCATGCAGAAGAAACTCATCAGCCTCGCACTTTCGGCGGCTTTGGCGTCGCTCGCGTCGGGCGCCGCGCTCGCGGTGGAGAACACGCAGATCTCGGGGGACGCGTGGAGCGACCCGGTCGAAATCTGGCCGACGGACAACCCCGCCACCGGGGCGAGCATCGGCGGCCTCGACGTGGAGGTGAAGGACGGGATCGTCATCGACTCGATGATCTTCCGGAACGGTTCGCCCGAGATCTACTACCAGAACGGCTTCCTTAGGCATTTCGGCAAGACGGCCGTGATCAACACGCTTGAGGTCGAACAAGGCTTCGTGGATAAGGTCCCAGCTGGCAACAAACTCACTTATGCTCAAGTCGAATTTGTGGGCAGGGTCGCGGAAGAGACTGGTAAGGCGCTTCACGTGGGGAAACTCATCATTCGTGATCGGGCCTTCCTCTACGTCAACAACACTACGCTCTCCTCTGCAACCGTGAAGGATTCGACCTTCACGGTCGACAACCTCGTCCTCGATGGCGCCGCATACCTTCTCTTCGGCTTCAACGCCGAGGCACCCACGACGCGTCGGATCTGGACGATTTGGGTGGGCTATACGGACGCGGAGGACGGCCGGTTCTCTCCGGAGGTTGAGTCCTCCATGCAGCGCCCCGCCGGGTGGGTTGCCAATGAGTCGGTCCAGGTCGGGACAATCAATGTCGGGACGTACGACTTCATCACCACGAGAAGGTATGGAAGTGATCTGCCCTTTACCGGGACAACATTGCAGCCGCTGCCCGGTAACGACACGATCACGATCAACCTGAACCACAAAGACGGTCGTGTGACCTTGGGTGAAGTCGGGGCCGTTGCGGCAGGCGAAACCTCGGGCTCGGAGGCGCCCGCCAATCTTGCGATCAACGTCAACTTCGGGCTTGAGGACTACGCGGAACAGCACATTCAGATCGAAAGCATCCGTACGGGTGCCGACATTGCGCTCTCGGTCCCCGGGGATGCGGCGACGGCGCCTCAGGACATGGCGACGGAGGCACTCGGAAAGCTCATCATCGACGCCATCACCGGTCAGGGGGACGACGAAGACGGGCGGATCACCGCAACGGTTCGCGTCGGCCAAGCCGGCCTTTCCGACGCGACCGAGACGGTCTACACCTATGAGTCTCAGTCGGGACAAAAACCCGCAGTCATAGATGCAGGAATGGCCGCGACCCGCGTGACCTCCGCCAACACCGTCCTCGCCACCCTCTCCGAATCCTCCGCCCTCGGCGCCATGGCCTGGCGCGCCGAGATGAACCATCTCCAATACCGCATGGGAGAGCTCCGCGACCACAAGGGCTTCAACAACGGCGTCTGGGCGCGCGCCTTCCAAGGCAAAGACGAGTACGGGAGCCAAAACGTCGAAAACGACTACTTCAGCTTCCAGGCGGGCTACGACCACAAGCTCGAAGGCACGAACGTCATCTTGGGCGGTGCGGTCAGCTACAGCCAGGGCGAGAGCACGTTTGAGACGGGCGACGGCGACAGCTGGTCCCTCGCCTTCACGGCGTACGGGACGTGGCTCGCCGAGAACGGGATGTTCGTCGACGGTACGCTGAAGTACGGGATGCTCTCCACGGACCTCGACATGCGCGCGCAGAACGGTGCCGAGTGGGTGCGCGACACGGCTTCCTACGACACCAACGCGATGAGCGTCTCGGTCGAGGCCGGATGGCGGCTTCCCCTCACGAGCCTCTCCTACGTCGAGCCGCAGGTGGAATTGATGTACGGGCACGTCCGCGCCGCGGACTACACGTGGGCCGGCTACGACGTCACGGCGGAAGGCACGGACGCGTTCGTGGGGCGCGCCGGTTTCCAGGCCGGGATGATCCTCCCTGATAACACCGGGAGCCTCTACTTCCGCGCGTCGGTCCTGAACGACTTCCGGGGTGAATCCGACACGACGTTCCGCTACGGGGACGCCAAGCGCACCGTCTCGCAGGATCTCGGCGGCTCGTGGTACGAGCTGGGCCTCGGCGGCAACTGGAACGTCGCGGACGACACGTACCTCTACGCCGACTTCCAGTACGCGGACGGCGGCGAGATCGACACGCCGTGGCGCTGGAGCGTGGGCGTGCGGCATGCGTTCTGAGCCTGACGGCAGTACGATTCTCAACAGGGAAGGACTCAACCTCCAAACCGACCACATCCAGAGGCCTTCCAGATGGAGAGGGGCGGCGCCGCAACACGCAGCGCCGCCCCTCTTCTCCACGCGGAGTCGGCTCCCCCGGTGTTCCGTCGACGCGGAGGAGCCGGGGGGCGGTCGTCATCGTCAGAGGTTGCTCCCCGCCGCCGCACTCCCCGCGGCGGGCTTGAGCGTATCGACGAACCAGTCGACGACGAGCTTCACCACTTCAGGCTGGTACCACGGGAGGTCGCCGTGGTTGGCGTTCTCGACCAAAACGTAGCGCACCGGTTCGCCCTTCGCCTTCAAGGCTTCGTAGAGGTGGCGGCTCTGCTCGGGGCTCACGAGCCGGTCCTGCGCGCCGTGGAGGATCAGGAACGGGGGTTCGTTCCCGTCGACGTGCCCGAGCGGGCTCGCGTTCCTCGCCTTCGCGGGGTCGGAGTGAATGGACGCACCCGGGAACTTCCGGAAGGCCGCACCGTGAACGAGCAGCGCTTCGGTGACGGCGGGCGACGCATGGACTTCGTCGTCGGGGAGGCCTTCGCCGATCGAAAGAAGGTCCGAAATCCCGTAGATCGTGACGGCCGCTTGGACGTCGGACGACACGTTCGTCCAGTCCCCCTTGTCGAGGTCCTTCTCGCCGTTCGTGGTGCCGAGCATCTGCGAGAGGTAGCCGCCGGCGGAGTCACCCAGAACGCCGATTCGGTTGGGATCGATACCGTACTCCTCGGCGTGGGCGCGCAGGTACCGGACCGCACTCTTCCCGTCGACGACGGGCGCGGGGTAGACGTTGGGAACGACGCGGTATTCGGCCGCCGCGACCACGAACCCAGCCTCAGCGAGCGCCGTGCGCATCTCCGTGAACTTCTCATGGTCGGCGGAGGTGAAGCCGCCCCCGGGAAAGTAGACGATCGCGGGCTTCTTTTCCTTCGTGCGCGGCGACATCACCGTCATGCGGAGCTGCCGGATCGCACGGTCGCTCTTGATCTGGGAATAGATGATCCCGGAGATCGTGTCGATCTGCGGGCGCGAGACGTCGACCTTGATCACTTCGGCGCCGTCGACGTAGCCGGGGAGACGGTCGGCGGCCGAGGCGGCGATGGCCGATCCGGCGACGGCCGAAATGAGCGCCGCGACGGCAAGGCGGCGGAAGGAGAAGGCGCGGCGGGGTTGGGTGATGGGCATGGGGGTGTTCTCCGTTGATGGAGTGAAAGACCGGAAAATCCTACACGGAAGGCGCGAAAGAAGGAAAACGGCCGCGGCGTCCGACAGGATCTGGGAAAAAGTGCGGCGGCTCGGGAAACGAACCCTCTACGACGAAAGACCGAGGCCGGCTCAGGCGTTTCGGGCGACAATGGGAGGACCGTACCCGAGTTCCGGGCGCCGTCGAGGCATCCGGTTTCGTCAAGGACGCCTCCCGGATCCTCCTCCGGCCGACGGCATTTCCCCGGAATTCTGACCCCCAAGCACTTCGTACCTCCCCGAGACGCCCACATGCCCGCACTTCCCCTCTACCTCATCGCGAACCTGCTCTTTGGGTTGAACGGCATCATCGCCGCCTCGATTCCGTTCGAGAGCTCGGTGATCGTGCTCTCGCGCCTCATTCTGGGCGGAGGCTTCCTCGGGATCCTGCTTCTGACGCTGAGGCGCGCGGCCGCGCGGCGCGGGACGCCCTTCTCGACGCTCACCCGACGACAGTTGGTCCTGCTCGTGCTCTCGGGCTTCGCGATGGGCGCGAGCTGGCTCTGCCTCTACGCGGGCTTTCAGACGATCGGCGTCGGGATGACGACCCTCCTCTACTACACGGGGCCCGTCATGCTGATGGCGTTTCTCGCCGTGACCGGCGAAGACCGCTTCGCGGGCTCGCAATGGCTGGGGCTCGCGGCCGCGGCGGCGGGTGCGGCGCTGGCGATCGGAGGCGGCGACTTCACGCTCTCGGGCGGGGTGCTGATCGGTCTGCTATCGGCCGTCTGCTACGCCGCGATGGTATGGACGGCACGACGCGCGGGGCACGTCGACGGTCTTACGGCCGCATCCTTGGAGATGGCCGCGGCCTTTCCCTTGGTGCTGATTTATGCGTGGTCGACGGTGGACGCCTTCCCGACCGCAGCCGACGTCGCGGCGGTGTGGCTTCCCTTGGCGGTGTTGGGGCTTCTCAACACCGGCGTCGGCTGCGCCTTCTACTTCTATGCGGTCTCGCGCTTGAACGCCTCGATCGTGTCGGCGGGCGGGTACCTGGAACCCATCGGCGCGTTGGTCTTCTCGGCGATCTTCCTGGGTGAGAGCTTGGGCGTCACAGGATGGACGGGCGCCGCCTTGGTGCTGGCCGGCACCGTCATTGCCGGGCGGTCGTCCGGCAAGGACTGAGTTCGGCCGAGCAGGCACCGCAGACGCACAAGAAGGCCGCCGACCCGGGCTCGGAACCCGGACCGGCGGCCTTTGTCTGCCAGATAGCGAAGGGATGACCTTCGGGCTTTCAGCCGGTCAGGCCTTCAGGCCTTCACAGGCTTCTGCCCCGTCACTTCACCGTGGCGCGCACTTCCGCGGGTGCCCCGCGGACGAGGTCGCCCTTCTTGACGCCGCGGAAGGCGTTCTCCGCGGCGATCGCCTCAGAAACGGTCTTCTCAATGACCGGCTTCGTCGCGGCGGCCTTGTCGTCCGCGACCGTCACCGTGAAGGTGCAGTCGGCCGCGATGGCGTTCACCGTCGCGCCGCCCTTCATGGACGCGATGACCGCGTCGGGGAGCGTCTGACCCAAAGCGGTCACGGCGCGCGCGCCCGCGTGCACGGCGTTGACGTTCCCGTAGTCGCCGTTCGAGTGCCCGCCCGGGCCCTCGATCGTGACGGTGTAGGTGGTGGCGGCGAGCGCTGCGCCCGAGCAAAGCGTAAGGATGGCGAGCGCCGTCGTGTTTCGGATCGATTTCAACATGACGTGCCCTCCTTACTTGAACATCTCTTCCGTGGTGCGGTTCCCCATGGGACCGACGCCGGGTTCGACCACCTTGCCGTCAGACGTGTTGTAGCCCGACGCGATGAGGCCCGAGAGGATGAAGCGGAAGACGCGCTTCCCTTCGGCGACGCCGTCGCCCGGGATGCCCCATTCGTACCAGGTATGGCCGCCCCCGCCGCCCGCGTTGGTGCCGACGTTCATGTTGACGGTGGGGACGCCCACGGCGGCCGGGACGTTGTCGTTCAGGCTCGAGGCGTTGGTCGGAAGGTCCTTACGGACGTCCGTGCCGACCACCTCGTTCGCGGTCCACCAGGCCGTCACCGCGATGTCGTCGTAGTTCGGACGCTGGTAGGCCGGGCGGTCGCCGAACCAAACGAGTTCCATCTTGACAGCCTTCGGGTCGCCGTCCTTCACGCCGTAGGCGGCGTTCTCCGCCTTGACGGCGGCTGCGAACGCCGGTTCGATCTTCGAGCGGATGGCGGAGAGCGGCCCCTGAGTGGGGCTCCTCATGTCGACCATCAGCGTGCAGGCTTCGCTCCGCATGCCCTCACCCTTCGCGGGCGTGCAGTCCGCAACGCCCACCGTGTAGGTCGTGCGCTCCGCGGCCTTGTCGTCGTCCCACGGGGTCTTGAGGTCGGCGATCTGCGCGATCGCGCGGTTCATCGCCATCAAAGCCGAGGGCGCGGGCTTGTCGCCCAGCTTCCACCCAGCGGGTTCGACGTACTTCACTTCGAAGCGGTAGCTCCCGAGATAGTTCAAAGTGCCGCTCCCGGGGCGCGTCGAGTCCGCGCCGAAGTTGGCGACGAAGTTCAAAGCGTTGTTGCCTTTGCCGACGTCCTGGTGTGTTGCGACAATAAGGAATCCCCAGAA
>ENA-UPWN01001111-UPWN01001111.1-human-gut-metagenome-genome-assembly--contig:-NODE-1111-length-11388-cov-3.917072_pt1 | contig 11388 bp, 7 predicted proteins | sample MGYA00250050_ERZ773377 | MGnify/ENA primary metagenome ERZ773377 (study PRJEB29103, sample SAMN06112008) | human gut metagenome | biome: human gut; feature: ankylosing spondylitis patient; material...
GTTCATCAACCAGAATGAAGAAGCCTGTCCGTTGGCGCCTTTCGAGCCTGTACCACCGACGCGCGGATATTTACCGTCTGTGTTGTCGGGTGAATAAGCGTCCGACCATATGTTCAGAACGGTCTGTTCTGTCCAGGTATCGCCGCGGTTCGGGAACATGATGCTTCGATGGCCTACGCCTTGGAAGAAGGCTGTGAAGTCGATACCTTTCCATTCACCTCCTAAACTGATACCGTAGATGATTTCCGGGTCTTTGCTGTAGAGCGAAAGAACGGCTTGGTCGTTACCGTCGACAACTCCGTCAGGGCCTCCGACGCCGCCTGCACCGTGGATATCTTTCAGGATAATGTCGCCTTTCGACCATTCGAATCCGCCGTTATAGAGCGGCAGTCCAGCTAAATCTTCATCCGTACGGGCGATACCGTCGGCGATGTAGCCAGTGATGAAGTTGATCGGGCGTCCTGTCTTTATTTCCCATTCATAGGCGTTTGCCGATTCGTCGATATACGTGTAATGGTTGCGGGCGAAAGAGAAGTTACCGGATACATAATATGTGAAGTTACCGATCTTATTATCGTGGCGCAACATGAACTCACATCCCTGGTTTACCATCTCTGCGTAGTTCTCTTTCGGTAATGTGGCTCCGAAAGTCCCCGGAATCGTACGTTTACGGTCCATCAGGATATCTGAAGTTTTCTTATGGAAGTAATCAAATTCGAGGCTTAGCAGTCCGTTCCACAATCCCAAGTCAAAGCCGACGTCGGCTGTCGTGGTTGTTTCCCAAGTGATGCCTTTGCTTGGATAAACACCCGGTAGAATACCGGTTGCACCTGAACCGAAGACGGCATTGGTTCCTGTTGTAAATTTACTTAAATATTGGTAATAAGCAACATCGTCTCCTCCGTCGTTCCCTAATGTACCATAGGATGCACGTAATTTCAGATTACTGATAAAGTTCAGTTTTTCGTTCTGCTTGAAGAAATTTTCTTCAGTCACGCGCCAACCGGCTGAAACAGACGGGAAAAATCCCCAACGCTTGCCCGGAATCCATTTTACGGACGAGTCGTAACGGAAGTTGGCTTCTAATAGATAGCGGTTGTCGAAACCGTAGTTCACACGGCCGACGTAACCGATGCGTCCAATTTCCGATTCGTGACCATCAGCATCTTTCCACTGGCTGTCCGCACTTCCGGCGAATAGCTGTTCAAGGGAAGATGAAAGCAATTGCTTGCGCTGTGCCCAAAACATATCACCCCATTCTTCGTATTGCTCATAGAGGAACATGGCGCCGATGTCGTGTTTGCCGAATGTCCGGTTATAGTTTAACTGCAAGTTTAGCGTATAAGCGCTCGTTTCGTTGAAGTCTTTTCGGACGAAGTTTCCGTTTTCGGTTCTCGTACGTGTGCCGACAACCGGGGCGTCGTCGCGGATGATGTGGTTATGTCCGCCGCTCGTTTCGTGTATATATAAGGTATACTCTTTTCCTACCTGTTTTTCATTCTCGTAATAACGGCGATAGTTGAACATCGCGTTTGCTGTCAAGCCTTCTACCCAAGGAATTTCCCATTTGGCGCTTAACTTCGTGTTCAGTGTGTTATGTTTTTTGGAAACATGCCCGTTGTTGATTGCTTCCAGAATATTCCAGTTGTAGATGGTTGCGTTCGGCTTTCCGTTTATATAGGCCGGCTCGGTAGTCGGGAAGTTTAGTAGGGCACGATACATATCGTTCATCAAATCTTTATCAGAGTCATGAGGCCAGTAAGGTGTGCGTTGGTCGCTCATATTACCGTCCACATCCAATCCGATCGTAAAGTTATCCGCAACTTTGGCATCTACATTCGAACGGAAACTGTAACGTGTGAAGTCCAGGTTGTTGAATGTTCCGCTCTGGCTGTAATAACCGGCTGACATAAAGTAATTGATACGTTCGCTACCCCCGTTGACACTTAGGTTGTGCTGTGTCGTAAACGGGTTTTTCCAAGCGAGGTCGAACCAGTTTGTACTGTGTGTTTTGAAGTATTCTTGTTCGTCGGCTGTGTAGTAGCGGGAATCTGTTTCCGGGATGCCATTATACATGAATTGGTTATTTAGATATACAGTCCGGTCATAAGCGTTCATCACTTCCGGTGTGCGGGTTGGACGGTCCGTTCCGAATAGACCTGAATAGCTAAACTGAGGCTTTTGGTTTTTACCGCGTTTTGTCGAAACGACAATCACGCCGTTAGAGGCACGAGAGCCATAAACGGCAGCGGATGCTGCGTCTTTCAATACGGAAATGTTCTCGATCGTGTTCGGATCCAAAGCATCGAAGTCTGCTTTTTCACGAACAACGCCGTCGATGACGTAAGTCGGATTTGTATTGTTGGGTGAATTGACGCCACGGATCGTGATCGGGGAAGATACACCCGGCATACCGGATTTATTGTAAGAGAAAATAACAGGCATACGTCCTGCCATCGCATTGGAGATATTGGAAACCGGGATTGTCGCAATGTTATCTGCCGAAATAGTGGCGACCGAACCGGTCAGGTTCATTTTCTTTTGTGTACCGTAACCGATCACGACCACTTCATCCAGCTTTTGTGTATCTTCCGTCAGTGTGACATTCAGGTTGCTTTGTCCTGCAACTTTCACAAAACAAGTATTGTAACCGATAAACGAAATTTGTAAAGTTGCGTTTTCAGGAACCTCGATCGTGAAGTTTCCGTCCATATCAGTAATGGTCCCGACGGTCGTTCCCTGGATTGAAACGTTTGCTCCGGCGATAGGACCAAATTGGTCGGAAACAACACCTTTAACGGTTTTCTGCTCTTGTTGGACCTTGGCAACGATATCCATCTCTTTCGGACGAAGGATAATTTGTTTCTCATTTACCTTGTACTCGACATTGGTGGATTTGAAAACTTTCTTTAGGATGGATTCGATTGTCTCATTGTCGAATTTTACATTGACTTTTCTGTCTACATTTACCAGTTCATTGTTATAAATAAAATGGAATTCAGAGTTTTCCTCTATTTTGTTCAATACCTCTTCTATCGAAACGTTGTTCATTTCTATAGAAAGACGTGCAGATTGCGAATATAGACTATTTGCATTTGCTGCACTAAGAAAGCAGGTTAAACATAAAGCGGCGATTTTCATACGCGTAGGAATTTGAGGAGACAAGTCGAAATATGACCTGAAACCTTTTTGTTTTGATGTAATTTTCATAACTTTACATTATCAAATTTAATTAGGTAGTTATATGACTTAATTAGACAATTATCATTCGTCAGGTGAGATTTTCGGATTGATAATTATTGTTGATCACGGGATGGGAAGATGTTGCAAGCATCTTTCCATCTTTTTGATTCAGATGTGTGTAGCAGCTATGTCTTCATGGTATTTCAATTTTTGTGTTAATCATTCATTTCTGTTTATTACGGCTATTAGACGTAGGAGATAAAAAATCCCCTACGCCAAAATGCAATTTTTTTATCTTGCTTCGATAATAACGGTCCGACGGGTATAAGAATAGTCGCTGGCCTGTTTCGGTTCGATCATTGTGCACTTGATAGGAGCAGTCTTTTCGAGCAGTTGCAGGATCTCTTCAAAGGTTTCGGTCGTAAAGGTTGCAGAATATTTGTAATTGAATATTTTTTTGCTTTGTAAGATGATGTTTACGTTGAAATGGCGTGACAGGCGTTGAGCTATCTCTGCCATTTCGGTCCGGCGGAAGACCATTTTTCCTTCCTTCCATGAAGTAACCATATACAGATTGATGTCTGAAACCTTAGTGTTATCTGTTATCTTATTATATACGGCCTGTTCACCCGGATTCAGAACTTGGGGGATTGGTTTCTTTTCATTTCTGATTTCTATGGAACCGTTTGCCAGAGTGGCTTGTATTTCGTCATCATCTTCATAAGCATTAATATTAAACTCTGTGCCGTAGGCGCTTACCGTAATTCCGTTTGAAAGTGCTACATCGAAGCGGTGCTTTTTATCTGATGAAACCTTGAAATAAGCTTCGCCGGACAGATATACTTTACGATGGTCTCCGACGAACTGTTTAGGATAATGCAGCTTGGAACCTGAATTCAGCCATACTTCGGAACCATCCGGCAGTGTAATTTTAGAAACAAGGCCATAAGCGCTTGACAATTCCACCTGTTCGATCGGCTGATTTTCCAATCTGTAGATACGCTGGTAAAAGTAGATACTGCTAATTAAGGCTGGAATGAGCAATATGGCTGCCGTGTAACTAAAATAGCGACCGATCTTTTGTCGGAATCGGTTTTTCTGCATGGTTCTCGATACATTTTTCCAGTGGTTGTCTACATCTATTTTTTCTTGCAAATATAGCATCTGGCTGGTGTCACAGATAAAACGGAGATCACCGACCTCTTTCCGTAATTCAGGTGAATCCAACATTTGTTTTTCAAAAGCAAGGCTATCTTCTTTCGATAGTTTGCCTTCCAGATAGGCTATGATATGTTCGGTTTGTATATTCACGTTTGTCATGTATTTGTGATTAGACGCATAAAGGGGAGATTCCCCTATGTTAAATATATTTATCAGGAGTTTGAAATAATAAAATAAGGAATGGCAGATAGTCTTTCAGTTCGACGCGTAAAATTTTAAGTGCTTTACTTATATGCGCTTCGACTGTTTTGACTGATATTTGTTGTTCCTCGGCGATCTCTGTATATTTCTTTCCTTCGAAACGATTCTTTTCGAAAATGAGGCGAGTGTTCTCCGGTAGTTTATCCAATGCTTCAGCCAACATCGTTCTAAGTTCGACAATCGAATAGATATCTCCACTTGGTTCGTCCCCCTTGCTTATCTTCCATTGTTTCCAGGCCAACTCGAGTTCCTGTTTTCGGAGATAGTCGATACAATTATTGCGTACGCTTGTGACCAAAAAATTGCGGGCAGATGTTTCGATTCTGATACTTTTTCTGTTTTCCCAGATTTTGAGAAAAGATTCCTGTACGACGTCTTCACATGTTTCCCAACGTTCAATGTACCGGTGGGCAAAGATGCAGAGGGGAGAAAAGAATTGGAAGAATAATGTTTTAAAGGCATTCTCGTCGTCGTTTACAGCGATGTTCCAAAACAACTTGTCGATTGTATGTGGCAGTGTCTCCTTCATGTTTTCGTTTGATGACAACAAATATTTACTAAGTTCTCATAGGACTACGTTAATTAGACCGTCTGTATATAAAAGAATATCAATTGATTAGGGAATTTAATAAGAGAAACACTTCTCCAAATGGAGGCAAATTCGATTTGAATATCATATCGAATTTAGACCTCACTATTAAAAGTTTATGATAATTTTATTATAACTTTGTACATCTAAATTGAATTAGTCCTATGAGAACTATGTGTATCAAAGAGGCAATGAGGTAGAAATAGGTCAAAAAAATAAGGCGTCCCATCACGAGAAGCCTTATCTTTGGTATATTCAAATTCAATAGATGTAGGCTTTACCTCTGTATTCTTGATGTGTCATACCTACATGCTGACATATATGGTTTGTAGGTAAAACACCTATGTTTTAAATTCAGATGTTTTTCCTTAATTATATATTGGTTCATTTGCCATCGGATGAATCCTTTCCACTAATGTCCAGTATATCCTTGACTATGTACCAAATCACGAATAGGACCATGATGCTTCCGATCAGGATACCTCCGACTTTGATGACTGTACCGATGTATTCTTCCATATCTATTAAGTATTATTGGGAGTAAATATAGAAATAAAATAATCGATTCTCGTTTTTTTTCATGAAATATGTTGGCGGAGTGTAGTAGAGGAGTAGACACTTATCATAATTGACAGGTATTCTGTCAATTTTATAACATAATATCACGGTTAACTCTTTATTTTTGTTCTTATAATTCTTAAATTCTCAATATTATGATGATTCCGTTTAAGGTGAAGACTTTCTCTTTCCTGTTGGCTTGTGCCTGCTCGACGGCAGGGATGGCGCAAGTAGGCAATGACTCTCCTGTAAAGCAGGTAAAAATATCTGGTTATGTAGGGACTCGAATCACAGATTGTATCGAACATCGTGTGAAAGCGCAGGATGTGGACCATTTGGTCGAACCATTCCGCCACCAGAACGAGAAGTCGCGCTGGCAAAGCGAGTTCTGGGGGAAATGGATACAGGGTGCGATCGCCTCCTATCGTTATAACCGGGACCCCGAACTGTACCAGATCATAAAGGATGCGGCCGAATCGCTTATGGCAACGCAGTTGCCGAACGGTTATATCGGGAATTATGCGCCGGAATACCAGTTACAGCAATGGGATGTCTGGGGGCGCAAGTATACATCATTGGGATTGATCGCTTGGTATGACCTGTCGGGTGATAAGAAGGCATTGGAAGCAGCTTGCAGAGTTGTCGACCATCTAATGACGCAGGTTGGGCCCGGAAAGGTGGATATCGTCTCAACCGGCAATTACATTGGCATGCCGAGCTCGTCCGTCCTCGAACCTGTCATGTATCTGTATAACAGAACGAAAGAAAAACGTTATCTCGATTTTGCCAAATATATTGTCGGACAATGGGAGACACCCGGTGGTCCGCAGCTGATCAGCAAAGCTATTGCCGATGTGCCCGTAGCCAACCGTTTTCCGCATCCGAAAACTTGGTTTTCGAGGGAAAACGGACAAAAAGCTTATGAAATGATGTCCTGCTATGAAGGCTTGTTGGAACTGTATAAGGTAACGGGCAATCCACTCTATCTCTCTGTCGTGGAAAAGACGGTCGGGCATATCGTACGCGAAGAGATCAACGTGGCCGGATCGGGTAGTGCATTCGAATGCTGGTATGGCGGGAAAGAACGTCAGACGCAACCTACTTACCATACGATGGAAACTTGCGTGACCTTTACCTGGATGCAGCTCTGTAACCGTTTGTTACAGATGACGGGTAACTCCCTGTATGCTGATTATATGGAAACGGCTATCTATAATGCTTTGATGGCATCTCTGAAGGCGGATGCTTCGCAAATAGCCAAATACAGCCCGTTGGAAGGTTGGCGTCATGAAGGGGAGGAACAGTGCGGCATGCACATCAACTGTTGCAATGCGAACGGCCCGCGTGCCTTTGCCATGATTCCTCAATTTGCCTATCAGGTTCAGGACGATTGTGTTCGGGTAAATTTTTATGCTCCCTCGGAAGCGGAGTTGGTATTGCCGGGCAAAAAGCCGGTCCGGTTGAAGCAAACGACCGATTATCCGCGGACTGATCAGATCGAGATAGAGGTCGATCCTGCGAAAGAGACGGCTTTCACCATTGCCTTGCGCATCCCGGCATGGAGCAAGATTGCGGTGGTTTCCGTAAATGGCCAACCCCAGGATGGTGTCCTGCAAGGTGCATACTTGCCAGTGAACCGTAAGTGGAAAAAAGGCGACCGGATCACTGTCAAACTCGATTTACGTGCCCGTCTGGTGGAAAGGAATCAAGCGCAGGCCATCGTGCGCGGTCCGATCGTCTTGGCTCGCGACAGCCGTTTCGGGGATGGCTTTGTCGATGAGGCGTCTGTTGTTGTTAGTAAAGACGGGTATGTGGAGTTGACGCCTGTAAAGGCTCCTGGTTTTGCTTGGTTGGCCTTTACCGCCCCGATGGTGTTGGGTACGGACTTGGAAAGCAACCGGGCTCCGAAACAGATTCATTTCTGCGATTTTGCTTCTGCCGGAAATACCTGGGACAAGACGCAGCGTTACCGGGTGTGGCTGCCGAAGACATTGAATGTGATGCATTCGCCTTATAGGCCGTATAATCAGTGAACGGGGGCATTTTTACACACTTGGTAATCCGAAGAATGAGTACGGATAGTGGCACACATAGCATCGAGAACAGTGACCTGAGGCAGGACAGTAAATAAAAATTCGTACCTTTGTATCCCTAAAAATACAAGATACGTGGAAGAATATCTGAAACAATTGAATGAAAGTCAGCGCGAAGCAGTTGTCTATACAGACGGGCCTTCGCTTGTGGTAGCCGGAGCCGGATCGGGAAAGACACGCGTGCTGACCTACAAGATAGCCTATCTTTTAAGGCAGGGACTGCCTCCCCAAAGCATTTTGGCACTGACTTTTACGAATAAGGCGGCACGCGAGATGAAAGATCGTATCCTTTGCGATAGGCTTCCGGTACGTTTTTCTTAAGGTTTTCTATATTGTTGTAAATAGCATTCTCCAGAGAGGCTGCCAAATCGAGATGATTGGATGCATTGAGTGCCCAATAGGTCAGTTGTACGTTCAAGTTCCACCATGCATTGGGCCATGGAGTGACGGTCAGCCATGGGCCGGTGTTGTCTATTAGTGCACGGTCGCCGCGCGTGGCACTGGCAAGCTTATACATCTGTATCCAATAGAAATTCTCTTTCATACCATCCGGTAACGTAAGGAAACTGCTCGGATAGTAATGATTCCACCAGGTACGGTGTTGTTTCTGTAATTTTCCGGTTCCTGTTGCTAATGCCTTATCCAAAATTTGAGCGGCATCCTTTTCGGCCGTGGCTTCGGGATACGAATGAGTTACGGTAATCCAGTATGTGCGTTCATTTTTTTTAGTTCGGGTTTCTTTCCATGCAACGGCTGTTTCACCTCCTGCCCGCAATTTCTGAACGGATACTTCCGGTTTTACCTCCGGTGCCGGGTTAAGAGAGTAGTCTTCAGGCACCTTTATCCATTTTCCTTCTCCTTTTGCATAAAGATATCGCGGGCTTTGGGCGGACGCAGGTATCCATTCCCAACGGAAGTTTTTCTCTCCATCGGTGGCGTTAGTCTGAACCAGCATTACCATATCATTGGCGTGTACATAGGCGTGCAGACGGATGATTCCTTTTGTGGTGGTTATCTCTGCTTTTGTTTCGGCATTCCAGATGTCAAGATGCATCGTTCCATTTACGATTGTACCTTCAGGATGTAAGGCGAAGTGCCCGGTGAGCAGTCGGGGAATGGCAAATAAGTCCGATCCCGCTTTGTGGTCGTGTACCGAGCAGTTGCCGGTTTCAAACCGGATATAGTTCTGTCCCGGTTCCTTATAAATCATAAGTCCCAACATACCGTTGCCCATATAAGCCGATTCATACCAGTATTCGGGCAGTATTTCCCAGATCAAATCTTGTTTTTGCATGAAAGCAGGCCAGTCTATATCCGTTTTTACTTTTTCTGTTCGGGCGGATGCGGATGTATATCCTGTTACTGACAGACAAAGGCATAAAATAAAAAAGCGTATTTTAATGTTCTTCATGATGTTGTATGATTATTATGTCGCAGGCAAAGATGAAAATTATATCTGTATTAATCAATATTTTCCCCGTTGATTTGGATGATTTGGAAAATAGATGCAACTATTGAGGACAATTTAGTCAGATAAGATAAAAATAAATGGTGCTATTTTGCCATACATTAATATCTTAATTAGATGATAGAAAAAATACTTATATTTGTGTTCTCATTATTTTATACAATTATATGTATTCGGTCATTCAGAAAAGGAAATTATTCATTTATAATAAAGAATCTATATCATGAAATTGAAAAACTCTATTCTTGCAGGATGTACTGCTCTTGTGGTAGCCACATCTTGCACCCAAAGAGCTGTCGAGAAACAAACATGGGTTGAAAAAGCTATTGAAAACGCACACGCTCAAATTGGATTGGAAATTGATACTATTGAAAGTAGCGGCAGATTTCTGAATCCGGTGACGCTCAATAATAAGGGTGGTGTCTATTATTGCGGATACGCTGACTGGCGGAGCGGCTTTTTTCCCGGCAGTGTATGGTATTTGTATGAACTGACAGGCGACACTGCTTTGCTTCCGCTTGCCCAGAAATATACCGAGGCTATTAGCGAAGCACAAAATCTTACTTGGCATCACGATATTGGTTTTATCATTAATTGCAGCTTTGGCAATGGCTTGCGCCTGATTGATAAACCCGGTTATAAGGAGGTAATGATCCAAGCAGCAAAATCTCTTTGTACCCGTTTTCGTGAAAAGCCTCAAGTGATTCAAAGCTGGGATGTGAAAGGAAATAGCTGGCAGTCGAAACGGGGCTGGGAATGTCCTGTGATTATAGACAACATGATGAATCTTGAATTGTTGTTTGAAGCAACCAAACTTTCCGGTGATTCTACTTTCTATAACGTAGCGGTGATGCACGCAGACCGTACGTTGAAAGAGCAATTCCGCCCGGACGGAAGCTGTTATCACGTTATTGATTACAGTATTGAGGACGGAACCGTACGTCATCGCCAGACTGCTCAAGGCTATTCCGATGAATCTGTTTGGTCTAGAGGACAAGCATGGGCGATCTATGGATATACCGTATGTTATAGAGAAACAAAGAATCGTACTTACCTTGACCAGGCAATCAAGACTTTCGAATTTATGAAAAATCTTAAGAATATGCCGGAGGACCTTGTTCCATATTGGGATATGGACGCGCCTGATGTTCCTGCTGCCCCGCGAGATGCTTCTTCGGCTTCTGTCATAGCATCCGCCTTATATGAGATGAGTACTTATGACCTGCCGGACGCTGCTTCTTACCGGGCGTATGCCGACAAAATAATGGAGTCGCTTGCATCAGAGAGCTATACTGCCAAATTGGGAGAAAACGGACGGTTTATCCTGATGCACAGTGTAGGTAGTATTCCTCATAACAGCGAAGTGGATGTTCCGTTGAACTATGCGGATTATTATTATCTGGAAGCTTTGAAACGTAAAACGGATATTGAAAAAACTGCCATTTAAAAAGAATGATTATGAAAATGAGAATTGTTTTATTAGCTCTTATTTCTTTTTGTTTCCTGAGTGTAAATGCCGCTGATAAGAAAAAGAATCAACCGGTGAACGACAGAACACAGTGGGTTGACTTATGTTATAAAATAGCGCAACCCGTTCTGGAGAATATGAGTAAAGGCGAGTTGCAAAAGAATATGCAACTGGAGTTGAGTCCTACGTGGGACGGAAGAGACAAGCGGGTGGCTTATATGGAAGCATTCGGTCGGCTCATGGCAGGCATTTCTCCCTGGCTGGAGCTGCCTGATGATGATACGGCAGAAGGAAAGCAACGCAAGCAAATACGTGAGTGGGCTTTGAAGGCTTATCAAAATGCTGTTGACCCGCAGAGTCCGGATTATTTGCTGTGGAAAGGACATCAGCAGCTTTTGGTAGATGCTGCTTATCTTGCGGAAAGTTTCATCCGTGCTCCTAAGGCCACTTGGGGACAGTTGGATGATACGACAAAAGAACGTTATATTGAATGTTTTAAGAAGGTGCGTGTCATCCGTCCTGCCTATAATAACTGGTTACTGTTTCGTGACATGGTAGAGGCTTTCTTGCTTTCCGTCGGTGAAGAACCTGACGGTTATGCCTTGAC
>ENA-UPWN01001112-UPWN01001112.1-human-gut-metagenome-genome-assembly--contig:-NODE-1112-length-11377-cov-20.008319_pt1 | contig 11377 bp, 7 predicted proteins | sample MGYA00250050_ERZ773377 | MGnify/ENA primary metagenome ERZ773377 (study PRJEB29103, sample SAMN06112008) | human gut metagenome | biome: human gut; feature: ankylosing spondylitis patient; material...
CTGGAATTTCTTTTTCATACGGCAAATTTAATAGATATTTGCCATACTGACCAACGGTTCGTATAATTTTTCTATATACACATTATATGCTGCAAAGTTTTACCTCCAACCCACTTTAAACTCTTTGATATAATAAGAATTAATAATTAAGGATAATTCATATCTAAATTGGTATATTTGAATCAATGAAAACAACATAATTGAGAGGATACAGATCACTATCTTTTTAAAAAACTTCTTCAGATTGAAGAGGGAGAAATAAGAGGGGTATTAGATAACATAATAAAACTCTTACAAAGTATCAGTTATATGTTTGCTCTCATATCCTATGAAAAATGAAAGAAGAATGGATAACATCTGAGAGCATGGGCAATTATTCAAAAATATACCAACGCATTACATCCGGAGTTAAGACTTCTAAAATTTTAATAGAATGGACAGAGAAGAATATCTTGAATTAGTTAAAATGAATACTGGAATAGAAATAACATCAGTAGAATCTTCTAATATAGAAGGTATTGGTTACAACGTAAAGAAACATCATCTATGGGTATCTTTTAAAAATAACAAAGTATACCGATATGATAAAGTTCTAAAGAGCAACTCAAAAGATTATTAAAAAGTGAATCTAAGAGGTAGGTACTTAAATTCTCATATTAAAGATCAATACAAAACTAGTGGGTATGAACTCAAAAACGAATCATCTTTTACTTCCATTTTCTATATTTGGAGTTTCTCTTCTGGGTCTTGTTCTATTAAACAATGAACCTAGGAGGGTAACTCCTCCTTATATAAAGGAGAGCAGAGAGGATTCTATCAAAAGGGTAAAACGATATAAAGAAGAACTTAGAAGAGATTCTATATTCTTTGCTAAAGTAGATTCAATTAAATTACTAAGGGATTCACTTAGAAATCAAAGAATCTATACCTATATCTTGAAAACTACTATCACACCAGAAAACGTAATAGTTACTGCAAGGAAATCTGGTTATCAACAAGTAACTTTAGATACTCATTATACCAAGCCACAATTATATTACTTGGTATTTACTTCTACCAAACAAATGTCAATAGAAGAGGCATCTGCTTATGCCGATAGGAATCCTGATAAAGTTACTAAACTATCACAACAACAGTATGATCAGAGATTTGGTAATCAATCATCAGAATATGATTTCTATCTTGATAACCTAGATTCTTATTATGATGACCCAGAAAACCTAGATGAGAACCCAGATGAAATTTTTGATTTCTTACTCGACTAGGGATTCTCAGCTAATATGTTATGATTTGCTTTCAAATTAGTATCTTTGAACCATTGGAAACAACTCTTATAAGTCAGAGTATGTCCTGATTGAGGTTGTGATTTGCTTTCAAATTAGTATCTTTGAACCATTGGAAACAACGATCAAAAGGGATCGTACCCCTGACTTGTGTTGTGATTTGCTTTCAAATTAGTATCTTTGAACCATTGGAAACAACATTATACGGGACTGTACCTTGAACCTGAGGTTGTGATTTGCTTTCAAATTAGTATCTTTGAACCATTGGAAACAACCCAATGTTGAAACAAAAACCAATCTTCTTAGTTGTGATTTGCTTTCAAATTAGTATCTTTGAACCATTGGAAACAACTGCTCGTAATCCCAAACACCACTTAACAGCGTTGTGATTTGCTTTCAAATTAGTATCTTTGAACCATTGGAAACAACACCGCAAGCGATGCGGTACTCGTTGTTTTTGTTGTGATTTGCTTTCAAATTAGTATCTTTGAACCATTGGAAACAACACCGTAAACGAATTGATTGAACATTTTAAAGTTGTGATTTGCTTTCAAATTAGTATCTTTGAACCATTGGAAACAACTTAATATAATTCTGGACATCGACGTAATTGTTGTGATTTGCTTTCAAATTAGTATCTTTGAACCATTGGAAACAACGATTCAATACTTTCACACCTCCGATGATAGTTGTGATTTGCTTTCAAATTAGTATCTTTGAACCATTGGAAACAACCAATTTGCGCATAAGGGTTTTCGTCTTCCAGTTGTGATTTGCTTTCAAATTAGTATCTTTGAACCATTGGAAACAACCGACCAGCAATTTTGTCTTTAACTGAGATAGTTGTGATTTGCTTTCAAATTAGTATCTTTGAACCATTGGAAACAACTATCAATCACTTGGCGACGATTACGAGGAGTTGTGATTTGCTTTCAAATTAGTATCTTTGAACCATTGGAAACAACGGAAGCAAGTTTACGAGCATAGAAGTACCGTTGTGATTTGCTTTCAAATTAGTATCTTTGAACCATTGGAAACAACTCCAAGTAAACGGCGATACTTCTCCTGGTGTTGTGATTTGCTTTCAAATTAGTATCTTTGAACCATTGGAAACAACTAAATCGCAATAAAGAGAAGCCACATGATGTTGTGATTTGCTTTCAAATTAGTATCTTTGAACCATTGGAAACAACGGCTTTCAGATGGAACATTGGTTGAAGATAGTTGTGATTTGCTTTCAAATTAGTATCTTTGAACCATTGGAAACAACAAAAAGCATTAGAATTAGGTGACAGTATTAGTTGTGATTTGCTTTCAAATTAGTATCTTTGAACCATTGGAAACAACACGGCCTTCGTAATACTATAGATTATGGTAGTTGTGATTTGCTTTCAAATTAGTATCTTTGAACCATTGGAAACAACAGTACCACTAAATGCAACACTTTCCGGAGTGTTGTGATTTGCTTTCAAATTAGTATCTTTGAACCATTGGAAACAACATTTGTTCAAGACAGCCTGAGCGTCAGATTGTTGTGATTTGCTTTCAAATTAGTATCTTTGAACCATTGGAAACAACCAGATCTCATTGCAGATGTGTGAGATGTATGTTGTGATTTGCTTTCAAATTAGTATCTTTGAACCATTGGAAACAACCATTGTTATTAGAGACTTAATATGAAATTGTTGTGATTTGCTTTCAAATTAGTATCTTTGAACCATTGGAAACAACATATAGATAATAGTTTGATCTCGCAATAGGTTGTGATTTGCTTTCAAATTAGTATCTTTGAACCATTGGAAACAACTATAATATATTTCTAGCTGTTTACTTTAAGTTGTGATTTGCTTTCAAATTAGTATCTTTGAACCATTGGAAACAACGTCTAAAGGATGAAAATCACTCATAATTAAGTTGTGATTTGCTTTCAAATTAGTATCTTTGAACCATTGGAAACAACTGCGCTTCTTGTGCAGAAGTCAGACGACCTGTTGTGATTTGCTTTCAAATTAGTATCTTTGAACCATTGGAAACAACTATTGAGCCTCGGTCAAAGAACCTTGTGCATGTTGTGATTTGCTTTCAAATTAGTATCTTTGAACCATTGGAAACAACAATTCTCCAATTCTGTAACAGCCATCATTTGTTGTGATTTGCTTTCAAATTAGTATCTTTGAACCATTGGAAACAACCTGAGGGAAGTCAGAAACAGACGTACATAGTTGTGATTTGCTTTCAAATTAGTATCTTTGAACCATTGGAAACAACGAATCCACAATAACAATAAGGCCCAGCGAGTTGTGATTTGCTTTCAAATTAGTATCTTTGAACCATTGGAAACAACTTGGCGCTTGTTATCGTAAAATGCAAGTTAGTTGTGATTTGCTTTCAAATTAGTATCTTTGAACCATTGGAAACAACCTCAGGAGTACGACGAGCGCTTGTTATCGGTTGTGATTTGCTTTCAAATTAGTATCTTTGAACCATTGGAAACAACACACCCGCTGCCCGCGTAGGGCCTGATCGGTTGTGATTTGCTTTCAAATTAGTATCTTTGAACCATTGGAAACAACCGTACGACGAAGCTCCACCTGCGGAACGTTGTTGTGATTTGCTTTCAAATTAGTATCTTTGAACCATTGGAAACAACTCTTATTCATGGGTAGTAGGTTTAGATAGTGTTGTGATTTGCTTTCAAATTAGTATCTTTGAACCATTGGAAACAACCAATTACGCTGAATTTGAGCCTGCTGAGCGGTTGTGATTTGCTTTCAAATTAGTATCTTTGAACCATTGGAAACAACTATTAACAATTTAAAATCTTACAATTATGCGTTGTGATTTGCTTTCAAATTAGTATCTTTGAACCATTGGAAACAACAGAATATATGTTACAAACTAATTACCAATTAGTTACACACATATTCAGGAATTAAAAACAAAGTTGTTATCTAATAAGAAATCCCGTTTCAGACGGGATTTCTTATTTTTAAAATAATTCCAATTGCTGTCCTGGAGTAGTTACACCTTGTAGTTTCTTTCCATAAAAAAGTTCAATAGCAGCAAATTGTTTATCAGTGATACACATTATTCCCACTTGTCCATATTCAGGCAAAAAAGATTTAACTCTATTTATATGAACAGTTGCATTCTCGCTACTAGCACAATGACGGACGTAAATTGAAAACTGAAACATTGTAAAGCCATCCTTTTGTAGATTTTTTCTAAAATCAGTATAAGCTTTCTTGTCCTTCTTAGTTTCCGTTGGCAAATCAAATAATACTAGTACCCACATAATCCGATATTCACTAAAACGGTCCATTATCGTTCAGGATAACTAATACGACGAATTTCTCCACAAAAACATTTATATAGAGAAGCTGTAGTCTGAGCGACAGCCACCATCAACGGACTACGTTTACCATTAATACGTACATCCAATGTGGGAATAACAAGCAAACGTGATTTTATTTCTTTTGTTAATTCCAAATTTGCACCATACAATTTCACTAAACTAAATACTAATTCATCAACATAAGGTCGATATGGCTCCATCACATCGTCAGCTAAACAATATGCATTATAACGATTATGATGATGGATCCCTAAAGTAGGAAGCAACCCACTTGCCACTAAAGCACGAGCAACGATAGCACGAAGTATAGCATAACCATAATTCAATAAATTATTAGGAGAAATCCCTTCTCTGTCACGAGTAAAGCCAATAATATCTGCAAATAAATTTTTCCAAAAAAAAGCAGCCGCACGTGCTTCCAAATTCTCTGGATCACCACTCTTCACTTCATTCGCCCAAATTCGCATACATTTCATTTCTTCACCTACACAAACTCTCAATACAGATGCTTGGTTATCTATTTTTGCCTTAATTGTTTGCTGCCAAAGTTGCTTTTTCAATGGCAATGATGCATCCAACTGTTGACGGAAACGCTCATTCTGAGTTGTATTTCCATACAAAGGGAGCATTAAACCCACTGGCATACTTTTACTATCACAAGTGATAACGGCACAATTATTCTCTAATAGAGATTCTAATACACCGGAAGTGATAGTAATTTGCTTATGATCTAGTACTACGACACCTATATCTTCAATCGGCTTCGTTATTTCCGATTGTTCTTTAAAGATATCCGGCAATGAATCACTTTTCTCAACTTCCGGAAGTTTTATGACTAATTGGTTATTTCGTAATGACAAATAAGCCGGATTACCAAAATAAAGTGTTTTCTTTATCATAGTATCATATTTTAAAGGTTAATATATTACTTACCTCGCAATTTCTTCTGCTCTTTTTCGAAATTTTCAATGAAATCTATTTCTACAGGAGATAACTGATTACTAATGCGTTTCTTAAATTCATCATATTCAAGATTTGCTTTTTTCTTTGCTAATTCAGCCGAAATAGTACCAGCATGTTGTAACAATTCTTTTCCTGACAATCTAAGAAAATCATCCAATTTTTGAATCCAGTCTTTCATATACATAGGAGTATGACTTTTAGCCTGCAATTCTGCAAAGTCAAGATACAAACTTACAATACGATTTAATGTATCCAACTCATCATCTGTCAAATAATTTTTAGCATATTCTATATCATTCCGCTTTGGCACTGCTCCTGTCCAATTAGTTAATCCCATAAAATCTTTCCCTGCATCTGCACGACCGTAAATAACCTCAGCAGCCGTATGTCCATGTACTGAAAAATGCATTTTATTTTGAACCGTGGCAAAAAACAATCGAGTAGACTCAGTACTTGGGTCATAATCTATGCTCAAAGCATAAATTTCAAGAATTTTACGATAGAATATCTTTTCTGAGGAACGAATATCACGTATGCGTGATAATAACTCATCAAAATAATTTCCACCACCTGCACGCTTCAACAGCTCATCATTCATTACAAATCCCTTTATTAAATACTCTTTTAGTATTTGTGTTGCCCATATTCGAAACTGCACACCACGGTAAGATTTAACCCGATAGCCTATGCTTATAATCATATCCAAATTATAATAAGCCACTTGATATATTTTACCATCAGAAGCAGTTGTTGCAAAAAATGCAACAACTGAACTTTCCTGTAATTCCCCACTCTCAAAAACATTCTTTATATGGCGTGAAATCGTTGATTTGTTCCGTTGAAATAATTCTGCCATTTGATCTAATGTCAGCCAAACTGTATTATTGCATAGTGTTACTTCAATTCTTGACTCACCATCTACCGTTTGATATAAAAGAATTTGTCCTTTGTTTTCTTCCATAAAATAAGAATATATTATTTTTTATATGAACTACTTGATTCTAAGACATTTCCTAAACGATCAACTTTTATAGGTATACATATCATTTTTATCATTTCACCAGTTAAAGCCCGCTCCATCTTATTTAAAGGAGAAAATTCAAATTTGTCAACTAGTACATTCGCAACAATATGTTTTATGAAAAAGCATTGTTCACCTGAGGAACTTACCATCTTATAAATCCTTCCCCTATCCAAAGGCTGGGCAATAATACCATTAGCTAATTCATCATCAGTAGGAAGATAAACCAAATCATTAGGTGACAATACAAAAATAGGGTCATTACCATTCTCATCTTCCGGTGCAACAGGTAAACCTTGTTTTTGCCGTTCAATTGCAACATTCAATGGAATGGTAGCATAATTTCTTTTCTTTATTATAGTATTCGTCTTTTTATCTAGAATATTCGACTCGTATACAGCAAAAAATAAATTTGTTCCTTTCGCAGCCTCTACAAATTTAGAAGATTTATTACCTGTTTGACCTACTGCAAACTTATCAGCCTGTTCATACCAACGAATTTTAATGATAGGCTGATGATACTTTCCATTATTCAGCTGAATAATATTACGATTCATTTCATCAATGCCATCCGGCGAAAAAGCAATATCCGGATTATTATCTTTCAGTTCCAAATGACGTAACAATATTTTTTGGATACCCGTATCAGTAATATTATTTTCTATTTTCTTTCTATCAAAACTAGTATCCAGCGGTTTTCTAGTAGCAAAGAATCGATCTTTAGTATCTTTACTAAAATAGTAAACCTCTATTTTAGACAGATTTATATCACTCCAAGTTTCTCTATTATCTTCAAAGTACTTCTTTATTCTCTTCGCGTCAAATCCTAAATTCCAAAGTTCCAATAATTTTCTCTTGAAGTCTTTCACAACGATGCTTTGAGGATTTTTCATCGCTTCATTTAAAGCTACAGTCTTTATCCTACGCAAATTAACTTCTCCAAATACCGTATCTTTATGCATGGATTTACGTATAGCCCAATTGTCCCCTTTTCCCTGTTTCACAAAGATCTTTTTGCCTTCTTCATTATAATGCAAGAAGCGATTGGTAGCTTTATTTATAACACGCAAATTTTGCTTAAAACTGACTATTATATTTTCCAAAGCCAAATATGTATCCTGTGTAAACGATGCCCACGGTTTTCTGATCACCCATTTATAGTTACCGTTATTATCAGTCTTAGCTTTATCACACAGCATTTTCTGCAAATCATATCGGGATAATTCAGCCTTAGCTGTTGCCGACTCATTATTTAAATAATTAATAATATTCCTATTTGCACACGCTATTATTATGGCATCCATTGCATGATGACGATGATCTATTCTTTTCTTATTAAAACCTTTTTGCAATTCCAAAGGCATTGTCGGAATTTCTTGAATCCCAACATTTTTAGTTGTAAATTTATTTGTGCCGGTCAACTCATTGAGTCGTTGAAAACGAGGAAGTATAATTTTATTCCAAACCTCATTTATTCCCCAATCTTTCTTCAAACGATCCGTAACTCCTCCGGTACAAGGAATTACATTCTTTGAAATTGCTTCTTCCTCTCCTTTTTCTCTAACGATGTTGGAAAGAAGGGACTTTACAACTTTGCTGATGTACCTACTATCATTCAGCTGACGAGTAACAAACTCCTCCGGAATATCATCCATCAAAAGTTTTTTCATTTTACTACGAGTACGCGAATAGTTATCTTTCACAAATTGCTCATATTCATCCACAGTGAAGATCCTTACTTTTTTTCCAAAAGGAAGTTCCACTATCTCCCCATGATGCTTCACTATAAACTCATGTCCCAATAAATTGCTTTTAAGCTTATTGACTTCCGCTTCACAAATCACCTTGTTACTAAAAGAATCATCAAAATAACATGATTGGGGAATAACATGCTCTATTTCGTATGCAGGCGTAAACAACTTACCTAATGGAATCACTTCACCGGTATAAGGAGAACGATACTTCTGTTCCAGCCAAAGCTTGTAACGCAAAACTTCTGACCTTGAAGGACGCTTCTTCAAGTCTGTTTCTGTAAACTTTTTCAATATATCCGATATTTCCTCCGGTAAATCGGAAACACTATTTAAAACACCCTCTTCATAAATACGCAAAATATCCTGCTGACTTGGCGAATAAGGACGAACATTTTCAACCTCATATTCAGGATTCAAAAATTCCGTGAGCAAATATTTGATACGCAAGTTGGTATTCTCATTTTCAGACATTTGCTGTGTCATTTTCTTCCGCTTGTCAGCCGGATTCTTCATCTCACGCCCCAACTCCACATGTATCTCATCAATATTTCCCACTTGTTTCCAAATATCACGAACAACACGTAGTGTTTCAATAATAATCTGCTCAACAATTGGATTACGCAATGAATGTTGCTTAAAAGATCTTAAATACGAATCAATATCAGCAGGAGATTTCCACTGGATTATTTCTTTTGCTTCAGAGTGACGACCATAAACAATGTAACACACTAACCAAAGAGGCAAACCTTTGAAATCAGAAACATCAGCAAGATGAATTGCTTTCTCCCTCACTCTATTTTCTATTTTCTCATCATATTCTCCTGTTATTATCTTATCAATCCGTTCACGCGTTCCTTTATCTATTGAATTCTCACTCCAATATTTTCCCATACGCATTAAAGGCAATAATTTTTTAATTGCTTTTGCCGAATAGGAACCATATTCTTTCTTAAAAGGTGGGAATTTCTGAAACACATCAACAAAAGAAGCATTCAGGTCGTGTTTATCCGCAAATTTCTGCAAAGCTTTTACTATTTCATTCTTGTCTTCAACCGAATATAATATATGCCATAAAGCTTCCTCATTCTCTTTTGTCAGGAATTCAATAGAAATATCACATTTCTCCAGCCTCGCCAACATCGATGAACGGGTTTCATTACATGGATAAGGTTTATCTTGCACATAATTCCAACGATAATTCTCTATCTCTTTTTTCAGTCCAAAAACCGGATATTTCAAAAAAGCCTTTTGATCAATTTCTTTTTTACCATTCAACCAGTCAAATAAAGCAACATAATCTTCTTCTGTCTTCAATAACTCATTTGTAACATCCACATCTTGTGCCAGGTCTTTCCTATAAATACGCAGATTTATTATAAATTGCCACAAGCGGAATTCTTGAAACAACGGATGTGATTTAGCAATACATTTTACAGGAAAAGATTTTATCTCTCCCGTTTCCTTATCAAGACCCTGATTCTCCTCATAAGGACAATTGTCTATTAATGATTTTTTGCTTTTAAGAGGACGCTGATAAAAGAGTATATCCTCTAAAAACAAATAAGTAAAATCCCGATTACCAACATTATTCCGATGTGCTTCATTTATTGGATATAGTTCTTCAATACAAGCAGCATACAATGCTCTGTCTTGCAATTCCAGGTGAAACTCCTTCTGCTTCTCCAAAATCAGTTTCAGCTCCTCCTTATAATATTTGCGTTCAATGGTTCTCACCAGTCTTCCACGAATTTTCTGACTAGGATTTCCTAAAAGCGTATCATAAATATAGGCACCTACTGTCTTATGAGTTTGATCAATATCCGCTTCTGTTTTCTTCTTGACCAATGACCAATCATCTTCCTTAGGAGCACGAAAAGAGCGTTTTACATTCCCTTCCTTATCTTTTTTAGGCGTTCCGTCCTTCTCTAAATCCGTAGTTACAATGAATTCTTTAGTTTTTCCAACCCAATCAAGAGACATATTACTTGTTCTTCGATACACCCATCCATTTTCCAAATGCACATTATACCAAATATCCTTTCCCTTTTTTTCTCCGGAATCCTCTACTGCAACTACTTTAAGAGCATAGAATTCAACCAATTTATCCTTATTTTCCTCCTCTTCCTCACCACGTAATTGATAATATCCACGCTTTTGATTAAAATTCAATAATATCCACGCCAATTCTTCTTTTGAAATTTTAGAAGTCAATCCCTTTTTACGGAGATAGTAGATAGTCCAATCATAAGGTACTTTTTTATCATCTGTTATCAGATTCGGATAATTTAGCTTAAAATCCTCCAGCATTTCCTTAAATGAATCTTGGAATATAAATTCAAACTGACCAGCTTCATTCTTACGCCAAGCCAATTTAGGTTCCTTGCCCTTAACTATCTTACCATGCCTATCTAAATCTTGAGCAAAATGAAAAGGCAAAAATCCTAAAATATCAAGAATTCTATGCAACCGTTCTCTGCGAAGCAGATATCGTTCGCTTAAACGACGAACTCCACGCAATCTGGTTCTTTCAGCAGTTTGAGATATGGAATTACCTTTATTAAAATCTCCTATCATAGCTGCATCCATAGGTATGATGCGACTTCCTGAAGCTTGTATCTTAACCAATTGTTCACTTCCATCGTCATTGACACTTCCATTTACTACTGCCCAACCTATGCTATTGGTACCCAAATCAAGACCCACTATATTTTTCATAAGACAACTATTTTATCAAAACTTTTCAAAGTTATCAAATTATTCTAATAATCACTTGTCCTTTACATATTTATTTCATAGTTTTGCAATACTAATTTGAAGCAAGTCACAATAAGGATTATTCCGTTGTGAAAACATTTAGGTTGCCCTCGTCCTTTAACGGGGGCTTTTTTAGACTCATCTTTTAATAGATATTTGCCATACTGACTAACGGTTCGTATAATTTTTCTATATCCTGCGCATCTATTTCTATCTCCACTTGATCACCGGGAACCAGGGTTTGCCC
>ENA-UPWN01001155-UPWN01001155.1-human-gut-metagenome-genome-assembly--contig:-NODE-1155-length-11102-cov-5.027664_pt1 | contig 11102 bp, 9 predicted proteins | sample MGYA00250050_ERZ773377 | MGnify/ENA primary metagenome ERZ773377 (study PRJEB29103, sample SAMN06112008) | human gut metagenome | biome: human gut; feature: ankylosing spondylitis patient; material...
CCTCCACGCATCGAACTCTAACACCAGACTCGTTTTTTTCAAGCAGAAGACGGCATACGAGATTCTGAAATGTGACTGGAGTTCAGACGTGTGCTCTTCCGATCTATACGCGCCTGTTCGGCGTTGTACGCCATGAGCTGTTCCTGATACTTTTTCTGTTGATGCGAATTATAGAACGTGAAACCCAGGAAGATCAGGGCCACGATGACAATTCCGGCGATTGATTTTTTATCCATGCGTAATCTAAATTCTTTGAGGATACCCCGAAGCAAGGTTGCAAACTATTTTTTCTTATCGTCTTTTCCCGCCAGCGCCGCAGCTACGAACGCGACGAAAAGCGGATGAGGCCGCTGTACGGTGCTCTTGTATTCGGGATGGTATTGCGTACCGACGAACCAGGGATGGTCGGGAATTTCGACCACTTCGACCAGCCCCGTATCGGGGTTCGCACCGACGGCTTTCATTCCGTGGCTCTCGAAATCCTTCAGGTATTCGCTGTTGAATTCGTAGCGGTGGCGATGACGCTCCTGAATCTGAGTCGTACCGTAAGCCTGCGCAGCTTTCGATCCCGGCACCAGCGAGCAGGGGTAAGCTCCCAGACGCATCGTGCCGCCTTTGGCGGTAATGCCCTTCTGTTCCTCCATCAGGTCGATGACCGGATGCTTCGTCGCCGGATCCATTTCTGTCGAGGTGGCGTCCTTGAAGCCCAGCACGTTGCGAGCGAATTCGATCACGGCACACTGCATACCCAGACAGATTCCCAGGAACGGAATACGGTGAGTCCGCGCAAAGTGCACCGCTTCGATCTTCCCCTCGATTCCCCGGTTGCCGAACCCCGGAGCCACGAGAATACCGGCCATTTTGCCGAGCTTCTCCCCAACGTTCGAAGCGTCTATCTTCTCCGAATTCACGTAATGCAACTTCACCTTGCAGTCGTTCACCGCACCGGCTTGAATAAAGGACTCGCAGATCGACTTGTAAGCATCGGGAAGTTCCGTATATTTACCCACCAGGGCGATGTCGATCGTCCGCTTGGGATTCTTCACCTTATCGACGAAAGCCTGCAACGAACTCAAGTCGGGTTCCTGCTCCGACGGAAGGTCGAGCTTGCTGAGCACCACCTCGTCCAGATGCTGACGGTGCATTACCAGCGGCACTTCGTAGATCGTCGGTACGTCGATCGACTGGATCACGGAATCCTCGGCCACGTTACAGAACAACGCCACCTTACGTAACAAGTTCGCGTTCAGCTCATGCTCCGTACGTAAAACCAACACGTCTGGCTGGATGCCTAACTCCTGCAATTGCTTCACGGAATGTTGCGTAGGCTTCGTCTTATACTCTTTCGCCGCCGCGATATAAGGCACATAAGTAAGATGTACGCAAAGGCAGTTCTTACCCAGCTCCCATTTCAACTGGCGAACGCTCTCTATGAAAGGCAGAGACTCGATATCACCCACCGTACCACCGATCTCGGTGATCACGAAGTCAAATTTATACTTGCTACCCAATAATTTCACGTTACGCTTGATCTCATCCGTGATATGAGGCACCACCTGCACCGTCTTACCCAGATAATCCCCCTTACGCTCCTTGTTGATCACGCTTTGATAGATACGTCCGGTAGTGATATTATTCGCACGGGTAGTCTGGACATTCAAGAAACGCTCGTAATGGCCCAAGTCCAAGTCAGCCTCATGTCCATCGACGGTCACGTAACATTCCCCATGTTCATAAGGGTTCAACGTACCCGGGTCGATGTTGATGTAAGGATCAAATTTTTGGATAGTAACCTTGTAACCTCTTGCTTGAAGGAGCTTACCTAAAGAAGCGGAAATAATACCCTTACCTAAGGAAGAGACCACGCCGCCTGTAACGAAAATGTACTTTGTATCTGCCACGATAGTAATATTTTAGTTATCTTTTTAATTGCACACCTGCATTTCGAAACCGCAAAGTTAGCGATTTTCATCGAGACATGCCAAATTTAATGTTTTTATTTCTCGCTGAATATCTCCAGAACTGACCCGGGCTTCGGCAGGACTCTTCCGATTCCCGACCCGAAGCCCGGCACTAAAGACAGTACTTCTCATGGAATTACTTCGGTACTACGCAGGAAGTACTGAAGTACTTTGAGCGAAGTATTCCAGTACTTCCAGCGGAGTACTGAGGCAAGTCCGTATAAGCCTCGTTAGACACACCTGCTTTGCCTCAGTGATCGTAACTTTTGCCCAGATAAATATCAAATCGTATGTTATATATCATTCTTTTTAGCTAATTTTGCGACCACTACAACTAATAGATGTAAATAAGGTATTATGATGATGAAGAGGCATGGTGTGTATGCGCTATTATTACTTTCACTAATTGGAGGCTCGGCATACAGTCAAGAGAACCAGCTAGTTACCGGAACGATAGTTCAACGTCCCGCACAGCAAGTCGTATCGGATGATACGATTCCTGCGATCAATCTTAGCGAAGAGGAATTAGACAACATCGTAGACATTCGTAAGCAATTCGAGAAGCAAAACAAGACTTACTCGGCGCCCTTGGCCCCAAGCACGAATTTACTGCGTTTCTTGAAGAAAGACGAGCTGGAAATCTCGGACGAGGCGATGTATTGGGCCCGTCTGGTACGAGACGCCTCCACGATTTTCGATAATACGATGACCTTCCGGGATACCGTGATCGTAAACCCTTTGTTCATGCCGATCGTTTTCCGGGGAGATTATTTACCCGAGAACTTGATATTCTACAACTTCGATTCATTGAAGGAGAGGACTCCCTATGATAACCTATACCGGGCAGATTCCATTTTCAAAGATCTGGAACGAAACAAACAATTCGAGGAGATGGCTTACAAATATGTACAGAACAATTACCCGACTTATTTCCGCTACTCCGAGAGGGATCTGCCCAATGAGGTAATCAAACCTAAATTCATCAAGAAGAATATTTATGAGGACTTGCCGATCAAGGTGGAGGCTGATGCCAATTTTGAGGACGTAGACGCTCCCGCCCGCTTTATCCCGGAGCGGAGATACTGGATATCGGCCTTCGAGAGCGCCATCCAATTCTCCCAGAACTACGTTTCGGAGAACTGGTATAAAGGTGGAAGTAGCAACTTGAACCTGTTCACCAAGAACAATTTAAAATACGACTATAAGAAAGATAAGGTACAAGTAACGAACGAACTGGAATTCAAAGCCAGCGTATATACGGCACCGAAGGATACCTTAAGGAACTATAAGATCGGTGACGACGTATTCCGTATACACAGCAACGTCGGCTACCAAGCGTTCAACAAATGGTACTATACGTTCGACGCTGAGTTCAAGACCCAGTTCTTCACCAACTACCAAGAGAACGAGCGCATCAAACAGGCCGCATTCCTAGCCCCGTTCTCTATCAACTTCGGTCTCGGTATGAAATACGAGCTGGAAAAACAATTTACCGACAAGCATAAGAAGATTAAATTCAGCACCAACTTGGCGCCGATCTCCTATACATATATGTATACGACACAAGAGATCGATTATAGCCGTCACGGTTTCAAGAAAAACGAGGAAACCGGTGAGTTCAATAACAAGCTAAGCCAAATAGGTTCCACGATCCGCGCAGACCTCGCCTTCGATTTCAACCGTAACGTAAGCTGGCAATCCCGTCTTTATTTCTTTACCACTTACGGCGATCATACCATCGGGGAGTTCGAGAATACCTTGGTTCTGGCCATCAGCCGCTTTTTCTCCACACGTATCTATTTTCACCTTAGATACGACGATGGAGTGGAAAAAACAGAGGATAACAAGAGTTATTTCCAGCTTAATGAGTTGTTAAGTTTCGGTTTTAATTACAAATGGTAAGCTAGGATTTAAGATTTCGAATAATAAACTTTGTTAATCGTGACATAGTTTCTAAATTATACTTACTTTTGCCTTGATTTTGCAATGTCGAGATTACAAATATGAGCGAAAGTATAAATCATACAGGATTTGTAGAGAAGATCGATGGCGACACCGTCTTCGTCCGCATTACCCAACAATCCGCATGCTCGGGATGCCACGCACAGTCTATGTGCTCGGCATCCGAGAAAAAGGATAAGATCATTGAGGTACCCGATCGGTCGGGACGGTTTCACGTAAACGAGGAAGTGATAATATGCGGACAAAATTCCATGGGACTTCAGGCCGTATTGCTGGCATTTGTCATTCCTTTGGTGATAGTCGTGGGGGCCATCGTAATCGGGACGAATCTACAATGGGACGAGACCACGAGCGGGTTAACCGGTTTATCGCTTTTACTGCCTTATTACTGTATACTATACTTAATGCGTGACAAACTAAAAAGACGATTTATATTTACTTTGAAAAAACTTAATTGATAATATATCATGATTTTAATTGCCGTTATTTCATTAGGAGCAATCGGGGCGGTCGGAGCGGTTTTCCTCTACGCTGCTTCCAAGAAATTTGAAGTCTACGAAGATCCTCGCATCGCACAAGTACAGGAAGTCCTTCCCGGGGCGAACTGTGGAGGTTGCGGTTATCCGGGTTGCGCCGGATTCGCAGGCGCTTGCGTAAAAGCTGACTCATTAGACGGATTGCTCTGCCCCGTTGGTGGTGGCCCGGTCATGGCCAAGGTCGCTACAATACTGGGTAAAGAGGCGGGTACAGCCGAACCCATGGTAGCCGTTGTCCGTTGCAACGGAACTTGTCAGGCCCGCCCACGTACAAACTCTTATGATGGAACGAAAAGTTGCGCCATCGCCTCTACCCTTTACGGAGGCGAGACGAATTGTTCTTTCGGTTGCCTAGGTTATGGCGACTGCGTGAACGCCTGCGCTTTCGACGCCATCCACATCAACCCGGCTACGGGAATCGCCGAGGTAGACGAGGAAAAATGTACTTCCTGTGGTGCTTGTGTGAAGGCTTGCCCGAAGAATATCATCGAGCTAAGAAAGAAAGGACCTAAATCACGCCGGATTTACGTGTCTTGCGTAAATAAGGACAAGGGAGCCGCCGCTCGCAAGGCTTGTGCCAACGCTTGTATCGGCTGTGGCAAATGTGCCAAGGAATGTCCGTTCGAGGCGATCACCGTAACAAATAACGTAGCTTATATCGATTATACGAAGTGTCGTTTATGCCGCAAATGCGTGGCTGTATGTCCGACAGGAGCTATTCATGAGCTGAATTTCCCTCCTCGTAAGGAAGCCGCTCCCGCTCCGAAAGCGGAGACCGTGAAACCGGCGCCTAAGGCAGAGGCTACCGTGAAACCGGAAGCCACACCGAAAGTTACAAGTGAAGAAAAAACAAATCTAAATTAAAATCTAATAGTATGCTAAGGACATTTCGAATCGGAGGTATACATCCGCCCGAAAATAAATTGTCTGCCGGTAAGAAAATTACCGCTTTAGCTGCTCCTAAGCAGGTAATCATACCGCTCAGTCAGCACATCGGGGCTCCAGCCCAGGCAGTGGTCAAGAAGGGTGATCTGGTTAAAGTCGGAACACTTGTCGCCAAGGCAGGTGGTTTCGTTTCCGCCAATATCCACTCGTCAGTATCCGGTAAAGTAAACAAAATAGATAACGCCCTCGACTCAAGCGGCTACAAGCGTCCCGCCATCTACATCGATGTGGAAGGAGACGAATGGGAAGAAACGATCGACCGCAGCGATGCATTGGTAAAAGATTGTACGTTGTCATCCAAAGAGATCGTCGACAAGATTGCAGCAGCCGGTATCGTAGGTCTGGGGGGAGCCACTTTCCCGACACAGGTGAAACTGATGCCGCCTCCCGGAAGCAAGGCAGAAATCATCATCATCAATGCCATAGAATGCGAACCTTATTTGACCTCCGACCATTCCCTGATGATGGAAAAAGGCGAACAGATATTGGTGGGCGTCACATTGCTGATGAAAGCCGTAAATGTAAACAAAGCCGTTATCGGCATTGAAAACAATAAACCCGATGCAATCGCCCACCTGACGAAGCTGGCAGCCGCTTATCCCGGAATCGAGATCATGCCGCTGAAAGTGCAATATCCGCAAGGAGGTGAAAAGCAGCTGATCGACGCCGTGATCCGTCGCCAGGTAAAGAGCGGCGCCCTGCCTATCTCGGCCGGAGCCGTCGTACAGAACGTAGGAACCGCCTACGCCGTCTACGAAGCCGTCCAGAAGAACAAACCTCTGTTCGAGCGCGTCGTGACCGTAACAGGAAAAGCCGTTGCCAACCCGTCGAACTTCCTGGTCCGTATGGGTACGCCTATCAACACGCTGATCGAAGCAGCCGGTGGTATTCCCGAAAACACGGGTAAGATTATCGGTGGCGGTCCGATGATGGGCAAAGCGTTGGTAAGCGCCGAAGTTCCGGTAACCAAAGGCAGTTCCGGCGTATTGCTCCTGACCAAGGAAGAATCTGTCCGCAAACCGATGCAGGACTGTATCCGTTGCGCCAAGTGCGTGAACGTCTGCCCGATGGGGTTGAATCCGGCCTTCCTGATGAAATTCACGATCTATAAGGATTGGGAAAAGGCTGAAGGAGGCTACATCCAGGACTGTATCGAATGCGGTTCATGCAGTTATACTTGCCCTGCCCACCGTCCGCTGTTAGACCAGATCCGATTGGGTAAAGGCAAAGTTATGGGTATTATTCGTGCAAGAAAGTCATAAAACAAGAGCAATATGGAAAACAAATTATACGTGTCTCCCTCGCCCCACATTCATGGCGGCGACAGCATAAGCAAAAATATGTACGGTGTACTGATTGCCCTTGTTCCGGCTTTCCTGGTATCACTCTACTTTTTCGGACTGGGTGCGCTGATCGTAACCGTAGCCTCGGTTTTCTTCTGTGTCCTGTTCGAATATCTGATTCAGAAGTTCCTGATGAAAAAGGAACCGACCATTTACGACGGTTCGGCCATCCTGACCGGTGTTTTGCTGGCGTTCAACCTGCCGTCAAACCTGCCGATCTGGATCATCGCCATCGGTGCACTGGCAGCCATCGGTATCGGTAAGATGTCGTTTGGCGGTCTAGGTAACAATATTTTCAACCCGGCACTGACAGGCCGTATCTTCCTGCTGATCTCTTTCCCGGCACAGATGACCACCTGGCCCGTTGTCGGACAGTTGACATCTTATGCCGATGCAACAACAGGGGCAACCGTCCTCTCTCTGATGAACGAGGGTGCACTCGACAAAATGCCTACACTCAGCGACATGCTGATCGGTAACATGGGCGGTAGCCTTGGTGAAGTCAGCGCACTGGCACTGCTGTTAGGTATGTTCTATATGTTATGGAAGAAGATCATCACCTGGCACGTTCCGGTATCCATCTTCGTCACGGTATTTGTCTTTACAGGTATCATGCACCTGGTGAATCCGGTTCAATACGCAAGCCCGTTCGTCCATCTGTTGTCCGGAGGTCTGATGTTGGGAGCTATCTTCATGGCGACCGACTATGTGACTTCGCCGATGAGCAAGAGCGGTATGATTGTCTACGGTGTCGGCATTGGTATCCTGACAACGGTTATCCGTCTGTTCGGTTCTTATCCCGAAGGTATGTCATTTGCCATCTTCATCATGAATGGAGTTACTCCGCTCATCAACAGTTATATGAAACCTAAACATTTCGGAGGAAAATAAGCATGGCAAAACTAAAATCAACATTACCCAATATGTTCCTTTCACTCACGATCATCTGTGTAGTGGCCGGAGCAATATTAGCAGGTGTGAATATGTACACCACCGGTCCGATTGCCGCCACCAAAGCCGCCGCGCTGGAAGCGGCGATCAAAGCAGTCACACCGGCATTCGATAACAAACCGACAGAAGATGCTTATATGGCTGTCACGACTGACGGCGATTCGCTGAAAATCTATCCGGCGATGAAAGACGGCAAACTCGTAGGAGCAGCTGTCGAAAGCAACACGCAGAAAGGGTTCAGTGGCGAGATCAAAGTGATTGTCGGCTTCGATGCCGAGGGCAAGCTGCTAAACTACTCCGTACTGCAACATGCCGAAACTCCGGGTCTGGGCGCCAAGATGCAGGAATGGTTCCGCGAAGACAAGAACCAGCAGAGCGTATTGGGACGCAACTTGGCTGACGGCGAACTGAAAGTATCCAAAGATGGTGGCGACATAGACGCCATCACAGCCGCGACAATCACCAGCCGTGCATTCCTGAACGCTGTGAACCGCGCCTACAGTGCTTTTTCCGGTGCCGACGGATTGACCGGGGCAACCACATCATCCGATAACACAACTAAAGAGGGAGGAAACGACAATGAGTAATCTGAAAATATTGATGAACGGAATCATCACAGAGAACCCGACATTCGTATTGCTGTTAGGTATGTGTCCGACATTGGGAACGACCTCTTCAGCGATGAATGGTATGAGTATGGGACTTGCAACCATGTTCGTGTTGATCTGTTCCAACATGGTCATATCAGCATTGAAAAATGTAATCCCGGATATGGTCCGTATTCCCGGGTACATTGTCGTAATCGCCACATTCGTAACGGTTGTGCAAATGTGCATGGAAGCATTTATTCCTGCCTTATACGCAAGTTTGGGATTGTTCATCCCGTTGATCGTCGTCAACTGTATCGTGTTGGGACGCGCCGAAGCTTTTGCTGCTAAAAACGGAGTCGTGGCCTCGGCTTTCGACGGAATCGGTATCGGTCTCGGCTTTACGATTGCCTTGACACTGTTAGGAGCTATCCGCGAATTGTTGGGGACGGGTAAACTGTTCAACCTGACAATCATGCCGGAACAGTTCGGCTCGCTGATTTTTGTATTGGCTCCGGGTGCATTCATCGCACTGGGATTCCTGATAGCTATTGTTAATAAACTGCGTAAAGCATAAAACAAGGTAAGATATGGAATATATATTGATATTTATCGCCGCTGTATTCGTCAACAACGTTGTATTGTCCCAATTCTTGGGTATATGTCCGTTCCTCGGCGTATCCAAGAAAGTGGATACAGCAATAGGCATGGGAGCAGCCGTTGCATTTGTGCTTACCATTGCGACACTCGTGACTTTCCTCGTACAAAAATATGTGCTGGATGTATTCGGCCTGGGCTTTATGCAGACCATCAGCTTCATCCTGATTATCGCAGCTCTGGTCCAAATGGTGGAAATCATCCTGAAGAAAGTTTCTCCTGCCCTCTATCAGGCATTAGGAGTGTTTCTTCCGCTGATCACGACAAACTGTTGTGTGTTGGGTGTCGCCATCCAGGTCATCCAGAAACAGTATAATTTATTAGAATCTGTAGTATATGCATTCTCTATTGCTATTGGATTTGCATTAGCTTTGATTATCTTTGCAGGTGTCAGAGAACAATTAGCAATGACAAATGTCCCCGATGGCATGAAAGGAACCCCGATCGCCCTAATCACAGCTGGTCTGCTGGCTATGGCGTTTATGGGATTCTCGGGGATCGTTTAATTTTAAATTTATGATTTATGATCTATAATAACAGGTAATACCGCTTGCCGCTATAAATCATAAATCATAAATCTTTTCATAAATCATAAATTTTCTCTCCTCATGAAACAGAAGATTTTAGTAGCAGGTGGAACTGGTTACATCGGATCACACACCACAGTAGAACTGCAAAACGCAGGTTATGAAGTTGTCATCATTGATGACCTGTCTAACTCCAATATAGAAGTATTGGACGGTATCGAACGCATCACAGGCATCCGTCCTGAATTCATCAAGCTGGACTTGAAAGATAAGGAAGGAACCCGCGAAGCACTGAAAGCTCATCCGGGAATCAAAGGGATCATCCTGTTTGCCGCCAGCAAAGCAGTAGGCGAATCCGTACAGCAGCCGTTGAAATACTACCGCAACAACGTAGTGACATTGGTGAACCTGTTGGAACTGATGCCGGAATTCAATATCGAAGGCATTGTATTCTCTTCTTCCTGTACCGTTTACGGGCAGCCTGACCCTGAGAATCTGCCTGTAACCGAGAACGCTCCGATCAAACCGGCTACTTCTCCATACGGAAATACAAAACAGATCAACGAAGAGATCATCCGCGACACGATCCATGCCGGCGCTCCTTTCAAGAGCATCATCCTGCGTTACTTCAACCCGATCGGAGCACATCCGACAGCAGAGATCGGCGAATTGCCTAACGGCGTTCCTCAGAACCTGATCCCGTATCTGACACAGACTGCTATGGGTATCCGCAAAGAGCTGAGTGTATTCGGTGACGACTATGACACGCCTGACGGTTCCTGCATCCGCGACTATATCAATGTTGTCGACTTGGCTAAGGCTCACGTGATCGCCATGGACCGCATGTTGGGTGGCAAGTCTCTGGATAATGTGGAAATCTTCAACCTCGGAACCGGCAACGGCGTTTCCGTATTGGAACTGATCAACACATTCGAAGCTGCAACAGGCGTTAAAGTCCCGCACAAGATCGTAGGACGCCGCGAAGGTGACATCGAAAAGGTTTGGGCCAATCCCGAACGTGCCAATAAAGTTTTAGGCTGGAAAGCGACAGAAACACTGGCCGACACATTGGCTTCGGCCTGGAAATGGCAGGAAAGACTGCGCGAACGCGGTATCATGTAATCGGAATATTTCTCGTTACCATACAAAAAAGGGGGGCCAAAGTTTATTATTAAACCCATCGGCTCCCCTTTTTCATTAAGAAGCCTTGGAAAGGTGTATACAGTATAAAGACAAGCTTATCATCAGACAGCACACTGTATATCAATATATTGAAAATAACCATCCCTACAAAAGGACAATTTGACCGCAATATTTCCCCTACACTTTTTCAAACAAGCCTCATTTTCTTACACGACAACCGCAATACTCCTTGTAAATAGCGAACGGTAAATAGCGAGCTACCTGACGAAGAAAAAACCAAATCCGGACAAAAACACATTCTCCTCCACACACCTCCAACCCATTTGAACAGCCAGACTCTTAGCATGCACTGCCTCCATACGGAAAAGAAAGGCAAAGGTTTAGAAAAATCATCTAAACAATTATTTATCAAACACATACAATATTTTCATAAATCTATTGCTTCCAAAAAGTGTAGGGGAAATATTGCGGTCAAATTGTCCTTTTCTAT